>MDSW01019920.1_pt1 | contig 13757 bp, 1 predicted proteins | sample 811171 | NCBI WGS metagenome assembly MDSW01 (sample SAMN05326641, study PRJNA326480) | marine metagenome | isolation source: seawater | place: Atlantic Ocean: North West | collected 2012 | reverse complement strand
AATAAGGTGCGACATTGAGATTAGTTTCCTGTGGCATATCTCTTAGAATTGCAAGATAACTTTAACGTCTTCTTTCTGTGAAGATGATCTAGTAACAGAGGGTCTGTTGTCAACATAAATTATGTCACCAGAATATTTCTGAGACTCTGGATTAGAAATTCCATTGGTGAATTTCTGACCCAGGAAGTATGTCCTATTATTTAGAGTAGTAGACACACCTGTAAAATCTGTGTCAATATTGAGATTATTACTGCCGCCAACTATTTGTACAGATCCTCCGGTGTCAGGATTTGCAGTAAATCTTATCTGATCAAACCCATAAACAGGAGAACTATTTCTTGTACCGTCACTATTGAAACCTGCTGTTCTTCTATCTTGCCAATATTTTAAAACACCAGTAAGTTCATCATATGAGACAACCTTACCAACAGCAGTTGATCCAACTCCAACTGTTTGAGTGATAATACTGTCGGGAGTAAATGTTGTACTGTCAATATCTCCATCCAATCTCAATGCATAAAGAGCACTAGCCTTATCTTCGCTCAAATTTGTTGTTGTATTAAAACTCTTTGGATTTTTTACGATTCCTACTCGAGCAAATTCATTTCCAGTGACAAAATCAGGATTTTGTGTGTCATTTTCGAACCTTGCATAAGAAAGAACATTATAAGCACCTAATTCACGGTAAATGTCGGCACCATGTCCACCAGGTGGAGGAATAATGACATCAAAAACAGGATCAACAGTTCCACTTGGGACTGCTCCTTTTTCTAAATCAAGAGTTCCAAATGTATATCCACTACCACCTTTTGAAACTGTAACAGATTCTACTTTAGAATCATTATTAGTGATAATTGTTGCTTCTGCACCAGAACCATCACCTAGAATTGGAACGGTATAAGTTTGATTTGGATTTCCAATTCCCTCACCTCTATTTTTAATCGTTACAATTTTGATTTGTCCAGAAGATGCTGCATTTTCCCTAATATTACTATATTTTGAATTAGTATCCCAATCATTAGGAACAGGAATATAATTTGTAGAATCAAATTTTACAAGTTGTTCAGGATTAATTGTATAAAGATACTTCCAAATATATCCATCACCACTACTACCAGCCTCTCGTGGTTCTAAATCAGTAAAATTAGGTTCATCAAGTGATGGACTACCATTTACATTATCTGGACTATTATTATTAAAAAGACAAATATAAACCTTGAATTCGCTATTTAAAACATAGAAGTTCGAGTCGTAAATGTCGAGAGAATTGGATGGTAGAGAAGGGTTAGTTCTCGTAATATCATTTCTCCACATATCATATGTAGTACCTGACTGCCATGTAATTTTTCTTACAACCTGAGTAATATCGCTAGAATTTATCTTCTTCAATGCCAACATTGTATCCCAATAATAATTAGAATCATCAAAACTATCTTTGGGTGAAGGTGGGTTTTGATTCCAATCACTTTGGAAATTAGAAGCATCTGGTAATCCAATCCATGCATAATACGAATTATTAGAATCTTTAACAGAATCTACAAAATTCTTGGCATTTAATATGCGAAGTTGATCAGTAATTATCGCAGCCATTGTTTATGGAACTTTTTTTTCTATTTATAGGTGTTATCATATGTTATGATAGATAATTATCAAATTTTAGAGGATTTTTTCTTTGAATAATAGGAGATGATGTAATTCCTTGATATGATTCTGGTACAAATTCTAAAGGATTTGAAGATCTACCATCAAAATCAATTCTACCAAAAGAATATTCTCCAAATACTCTATTATTATTAAAAGAGCCACTTCCTGTTGACCCTGAGACAATAAATTCAACTCTTCTTATAGTTGTTACTCCAAGTCCCACATTTGATAAATTTTTTGTCAAATTAACAGCATTTGTTACTGTATAAATTCCATCAGCATTATTACCGTCTATGTTAAAGTTTGAACGGTTAATGACAAATACATCACCCTCAGTTAATGTACTTATTGTGACTGCTGTACCAACATTATTGGTGTCTCTTAAGAAAGAATCTTGTGGTATGTAAAGTTCTACAATAACAAGACCAGCTGCTGATTTAGCAATTCCCACAATTTGACCTTGATCACCTCTATAGGTATCAACTTTTATAGTTTCTCTTCTTAAAGAAGGTTCTTCAATAAGGATAAATGGATTTTGTGTATAACCAGCTCCCACATTAGTAATTGTTATTGAAGATACTTGATCACCAACAACAGTTGCTGTGGCAGTTGCACGAGTTCCACTTACTTTATCATCAGGCTCACTGATAGAAACAGAAGGAGAAGTAAGGTTAGAATATCCAATTCCACTATTTGTAATCGAAATTGTACTAACTTCTGAGCCTGCAATACTTACAGAAGCGACAGCAGGTGTAATTATCGACTGATCAGTAACATTAATACTGTCCTGGAATTCGATTAGATTAGTCTCTCTACTCGAATCAAATAGGGGCCTTACTGAATCAACATAAGCAAAATTGCTTGTCAAACCAACAAATGATGTGAGATAAGATGCAGGGAAAATTGAAGGTTCTTGTGAAATTCTATCTTTTGTGACAAAAGATCCATTAATTGATATATCTCGTGTTTGTTTACACCATGTTACAGGTCTGACGAGAGATTTATCAATTGAAACTCCTGGATTTACGTAAGGGAAAGTGCTTACAGTATCTAATGTAGAAATTCCCGTTACTGTTCTAGGATTTTGCGACAATCCAAAAGATTGGTTTATACTCGCATCATTCAGTATTTGCAATGTATCACCAGTTTTAACAGTTTCAACAACATCTACAAGAACAACGTCTACATTTGGAGTCCCTTTATAGAATAATATCTTTGAGGTATCTCCTTTTTTAGGTGCCTCTGTAAATTCAATAAAACTACCTCCAGTAAATTTATATGATTCTCCAGGAACCTGTAAGATATCATTTATTGTTACTATTAGATTTTGAGACAGAACAATACCCGAACCTTTCTTGGTAATAATTGCAAATGAATCCCCTGCAATTGTGAGAGGGAATGATCTTTCTACACCATCAAATAGATCATTTAATTTATCAAAGACTTCTATTTCACCTACAGTCCATCCATTGAATTTGTCACGATATACATCTGTAACAGTAATTTCAAACTCGTTATTTGTAAAATCTGAAGTAGTAGGAATTCCAGTATTTCCTCCGAAAGGAATAGTTAATACTTCTTGTAAGCCATATCCAAAACCACCACTCTTAAGATTAAAATCTATTACACTTGAACCTTGTCCAACAGTAATATCAACTCTTGCACCAGTTCCAACTCCAGTTTGGCCGTTAGAATATACTAACGGAATGTCTGAATAGGGTAATGGTGCATCAATTACAATTTCAGGTACTTTATTAGTTCCTATATCTACTGGAAGTTGGGCATTAATAGCAACTACATTACCATTTTGCACAGTAGCAGTACCAATATTGACCACTGTTGCAGTACCATCTGTCGCTTGAACGTATCCAACATTAACTACGGTCTGAACACCAACTCTATAACCAGAACCACTATTCCCGATTGATATAGTCTGAATTTGCCTAAACCGTGTAGTGCAAGTTGCACCAGCCTGAATAAGTGGTTGGTAACCAAAACCATTAGTTGATCCTACAGAAATTATGTTACCGCCTCTTGGTATGTCGGCCTTGTTGGGATCATCTTCTGAGGAAATATTTTCTCCAGTATAACGAATGCTTGTAATGCCTGAATCTTCAATTAAACGATAATCACCAAGAGTATCCTGTGATGCATTTGGTTCTTGAATAATATTTGAGTTTAGAATAATAGCTTGCTGAGTCGAGAATCCAGCAATATTGTTACCATCACTTAATAATGTAAATTCTCTCTTCTGACCATCAAATTGATTCTGTATATTATTAAAAGTATAATTTGATGCATAAGTATCAAATGTCTCATTTTCAATACCACTTCTGAGGAAGGTTCTTCCTTGGAATGTTGAATTGGTTGTGATACCACTGAAATCTCTTTCATCAGGACTACCTGTTGTTGTTCCAATAGGCGTCTTTCCAAATGGTGCAGAAACAAAATGAATTGTGTTGTCTACAATATTATAATCACCACCAATAAGTTCAATATCTGCACCATTTATGTGAGTTGCAATTCCAGTTCCTAGTTGTGCTCTTAAGACTCTAAATGAATTAGCATTACCAACACCAATATCTTGGATCAACATGTACTCATCATCTATCTTTATGATATCATTAGCCTTAAATGATTGGATACCTGCAACGTTAAATTCATTATCAAATATGATGTCTTCACTCAGAGTTGTAGAAACACTGACTTCTGTAATGGGTGCCTGAACAAAATTATCAATGGCAATTAGTGCCTTAGCATTTTGTTTTTGGGAGGTAATTTTATGATCTGTTCCAATACCAACTGATGTAATATCAATTAAATTGGGTGAAGGAAGAAGGGCATCAGTAGCACTTGCAGCAAACCCAATTTTAGAATCACTAATCTTTATAATGAACAATTCAGTTGGTAATTTGTCAGTAGTAACACCTGATATATTTGTTGATGCAATATTTATCGCATTAGCAGTTGAAGAATTAGAATTTTCATAACTATAGTTTACTTTTTCGCCAGTTACAAAGTAATGATTATTAATAGTAACTTGATTTGATGTTGTATTGACTACTGTAGAATCATTACCTAAGAATGACCTCTGGAATATTTGAAAATCATTACTTGTCAAATTAAATGCCCTCTTCTTATCAAATTCAGTACCAGTGTAGTTTCCATAATCCGAGAAGAGTATATTATTACTTAAATCACTGATTGAATTTATTCCAACAATATTTTCATAATTCTTAAGTGTGATACCAAATGTAATAACATTAACTGATGTATTTGCGTTGGCAGTGAATTCCAGATTAACTTGAGAACCACTTACCGAAGCACCAATAGTACCTAAACCACAACAATTCGATAATACTTGACCGTATTTTACAATATTGAGAGTGTCTGAATCTACAAGATGACACTCAAACATTTCGTATTCATCATTTGTTACATCTTCGATAGTAACCAAGAAGTAACCTGAGGAAAATGGATCTGAATAAGAAGCAATTGTTTGTGCTGTGGGATTACTGTGTTGGAATATTGACAAGTAATATGATTCAAGATTGCCAACTTCTAAACTTTGAGATCCAACATTATTATTTTGGTTATGGACTTCAATAGCAAGAACATTTGCAGTTATTGCAGTCCCTACTATAGGGGTAAATTTCACATCAATATTACTTCCTACAGTATTTGCACCAAATGTTCCGAATCCTGAAGTTACTCCAGGGGCATTTGTAATGTCACCATATTGAAGAAGTTCTACTTTACCTGAATCATCATGAAGAATACTTAATTCAGTATAGAAATAGTTGTCATCACCATCTTCAAGTTGAACATGCAGTTTTGCAGATCTATGTACAGAAGGAATTTGTATGAGTGTAGTTTCTGTAGTAACGGGAACAGTCACTGAAGATGATCCAATTGATATAATATCACCTAAAGTAGTATTGCCTACTCCAGTTACACTTTCTATTCCGCTAAATGAGAAATATGAAACATCATAATTATTAAATTTAAATTGATTTGGAAAAAATGTCAGTCCCCATTCTTCATCATTAACTTTAATGTAATCGAATGATCCAAGTGCAATATTTGTATCGATTGAACCATATTCATTTACATATCCATTTGAACCATCTTGAATTATGGTCAAAGCACTGAATTGTTTTCTATTTCTAAGTTCACTATCTTGAGCTAAAGTAAATATTTTGTTCCAAGCATATTTTTTCTCAAATTTTTCTATTATTGAGAATTTTGTATCTCTTTCATTTGAGTCAAACTTATCACTAAAGTCATCAATTTTAAGAACTCTATTTCCTCTTGATTCAAAAAAGTCAACAAGAACTCTATTTTCAAATACAATGTCTGTTGATACTATTTTATTTTCAGAAATTTCTTTTGTTCTTTCTGTAACATTATCAAAATCAGGGAAACAATATAAAGATTCCTCTCCAAATAAATCAATAATAGATTCAACTACTATTTCTTTTGTACTAACAATACCTACCGCAGTGGTTTCAATTACTAAATCACCAAACTTTTCAAAACCCGCAATGTGATTGAGTGAACTTACTGCATCATCCCATTGATCATATGCAACTCTAGATTTTATTGAATATGAGAAGTTTTGATAATACTCATTATTTGGAAGCACTTGTAAATTATCGTTCAAAAATCCTGAATTTTTTTGCCAACCGGAAATAAATGTTGCACCAACACCAAGTTTTATTGATGAATTGAAATCAATCGATGCTTTAATTAGACCTTCATTTCCTGAAGTATCTGAAATAATTTTTGTACCAGTATTAAAATCACTTTCAGACTGAACATACAAGAAACCACTCACCGAATCAAATCTTTCTACGATACCTCTTAATACATTTCCATTTTCATCAATGTTGCTCAATTTTTCGTTTTTGAAAAATGGTGAGGTTGAAATTTTTGGATCAAAAATTGGAAAAAATGACTCTGGAACAACCGAACCCGCAGATAGAGAAATAGCATTACCAGGAGTTTCATCATCACCCAAGAAGGATGTAAGATCATATTCAATGTAAGAACCACTTCCACCAAGATTGGGGTCGAGAGATGTTACCTCAAAAAGAGAATAACCATAATCTTGAGAGTTATAACCCCTTCCGGTGGTTCCTAAACCAACTCCAATATTTTCAACTAATACAGATTCTCCTACCTTGAAAGGCCAGTCTTTTGACTCACTAAATTCATTAGAAAATACTAATCTTACTATTTTTGTGCTTTCATTGTAGCTTAAAGAACTTATACTAAACCCATTAGTATTGTTGATGGGAATAAATTTGGGAGGAACTAAATTAAGTGAATTTGTATTATCAATAATACTTACCTGAGAATCACCAATTTCATATTTCAAACTAACATCTATAATTTCATTACTTGAACCATCCAATACGATTAGATCAGGAGCACTACTGTAATTAATACCACCTGATGAGACTCCAATAGATTCAAATTTCCCAAGTGGGGTAACTAAAAGGATTTGAGGAAGATTTGCAATTGCATTCAATGTTTTATCAGATGGGTATCCAAAACCAATATTATTGAATTTTGTTGAAATGATACTTCCAATAGTGTTACTTGATGGTCTTAATAATGCACCAGTACCCCTTTCACTTGTAACTGTTGTAAATCCTGGTAGTGACTTGTAAGATGAACCTTTATTAAACGCCTTAAGTTTATTGATAGGTCCGATTGCATTTTTCGATGTGGTGGTGTAAGTTACATTTTTATCGTATGAGTTTATGTTATCGTTGTTAAAAGGAATATCATATTTGAATGTATCATCAGTAACATCAGAAATTGTAAAACTTCCATCAAACTTATTTGAAACTAAATCAATTGAGTTATTGTTTGGAACATCAACGTCTTCGTAAATACCAAGTTTCTTATCAGTAATTTTGTCCAAATTATCTGGATTAAACGCATAATATAGTTTTTGAGGTAAATTATCTGAAACCGTCAATGTTAAAGCTGCGTTATTAGTTAAACCAACACTTCCAGATCTTACTACCTCAAAAGTTGATGATGTTTTAGTTGAAATAAACTCATCATTTTTATCAGGATCAGTGTAAAGTACTAATTCAAACGCGGAATAATCGATACCTCCTTTTTTGAACGACAATGAATCATCAGATAAATCAAATTTTAATTTTTGATTCTTTTGAATTTCAACTGAGGGATTGATTCTTGATATAACAGCTGTTTTTGCAGTGCCAATATTTACGAATGTTGGATTTTCCTTTGTAAGTTCAAATTTATCTTCAACTAATTTAATTGTATTCTTATTAAAAACATAAACATAGTACATACCAGCATCAGTGAGATTTTCTGATGGTTGGTTATTTGGTGTGTTATAGATTATTTTATCACCAGTTCTATACTTATTCTCAGGAACAGTAAATGTATTTGATGTTGTATTAACACCGGTTTCAAGTACTTCATCGGGATCAAAAACAATTCTTCTATTTGGATTATTATATTTTACAATAATTGTAACTGTATCTTGTGGTTTTACTTCCACACTAACCCTATCACCATTTTCTAAACCATGTGTTTTTGCAGTTGAAACTGTTACAACATTTTCTGATACTCTACCTTTAAGAACTGTTGGGATATTGGTGGTAAAACTATTATAGGTCTCAAGACCATTTCTAGCAGCAAAGAATAAAAGACCACCTGCATCAGAATTGATACCAACAAATTCTCCTACAGAATTTACTCCAACTCTTTGTGTTGCAATACCAATTATGTCTTTAGATAAAGGAACTGCAAAAATATTACTAGTATCTGACAGATCATAAACTGAACTTCCCTCAATTCCACTGAACACTCTAATAGAATTACCTTTATTCTTCTTATACACTAATGGAGTGTTTAGTGACAGTCTATGGTCAGGAATATAGATTTCCTGTTCATTTACTCTAATTTGAGTTTTGCCGACTCCTGGATTTGAGAAGGTTAAAGTTGTGATTGTACCATCATTTTCTGTTCCAATACCTAATGATTCATTAGGATCAAAATACAATTCTCTGTTAAATACTAAGTTTTCTTTTGTTGAGACAGATGAAGAAGTAAACTTAATTTTTCTTGGATCGTCTCTAACTATAACACCTGCAGAATGTTCAATTGCTAAAGTATTATCAACACCTCTAAGAACTCTAATTCTTCCCGCCAATTTGTCAACATTGAGAACTTTGACCCTCTCATCTTCAATTTGAAGAATATCATTAGATCTTATAACTAGATCATCTAATGAACCAGTGACAAATACAGATGTTACCGTACCTGTGACTGAAACTGTTGCAAGACCAACAGACAAATACCATCTCTCACTAGTCACACCTACCTTATAAGCACCTTCAAAATTCTTAAAATATGATGAAAGATTATCAACGAAGATTGTATCTAAAGAATTGAAATTATGAGGTGATGATGTCAATCCAACAAATCCGTTTTTGAAATCAATTGTAGAAAATTCAACATCTTCAATTGATGTGGATGCGAGACTAATGTTATCTACTTTTTTACCAATTAATTCAGATACTCTATAATCTAAGTTTCTACCTCCAGTTCCTCTAGTATTAAATCTTACTTTGTCATTTATTGCATAATTTTTTCCAGAATCTACAATTTCTATATTATCAATAGAACCTGATGATACTGCTGCAATATCGATCGATTGATTTCTCTCAAGGTCAGAATTGAATATGTAATCGTAACCATTATTATTACCACCAACAAAGTAATTTGAAGTATTTCTGAAATATGATTCACTTACAATATCAAAATTTACTTGATTAGAACTTGCCTTAAAGTTAAATTCTATAGGTTCAGAGTTATAATTATTTCCAATTACATAAGGAAATACGGGTCTTCTGAAATTTCTGAAAGGTCCAAATCCATCATTATTGTCAGAAATAGTACAAAAATATGCATAAACTCCATTAGGAAAATCAGGAGTTATACAAAATCTTCCATTTGATTCATCTAAATCACCATTACCAGTATAGATGTAATCTTCTACAAATAGACCGGTAGGAAAATCATCAGTAGATGGTCTGTTTACAAGATTATTATTAATCTCATATCCAGAATTTAATTTTCTTATTCCACCACTACCATTTCTAAATCTGAATCCGTATGGCCCATATATAGGATTTCCATCATAAGCCCAACCCAATATTGGGGAGTGGAAATTGCTATCTTCTTCTACACTATTATCATCTAGAGCAAGATCAAAAACTCCATACCTTATATCACCATTTTGACCACTTAAAACATTTGATAAAAGTCTTAGTTGTCTTGGTGCGTACAATGATGAAAACTGTAGTGTCTTAGCATCAATACTTTCACTAATAGAACAATCATCTTCTTTTAAATTGGCAAAGTTCTTTTCAAACAAATTGATATTCCATGCCTTTATATTTGCTTGAACTTTTGCACCTTGACCCGAATTAATCACATTAATAGTGGTCTTACCAGAAACATATCCAGCACCACCTTTGTTGACAAAAACACTTTGGATTTTACCGTCACTAATAATAGGTACTAATAATGCAAAATCACCAGTTTCGGATATAATTTGAAGATCTGGAGGTGAATTGTAACCGGATCCTCCTGAATTTACAACAACCTCAGTTATTTGGCCGTTATTGATAACTGGAGTGAGTTCCGCATCCTTACCCGATTCAAATGTAACCTCAGGTTGTCTTCCAAAATCAATAATTGTAGATGCACCATAACCAACACCACCTTCTGAAAGGTCAATTGATTCTATAGATCCTCGGAATACTGGTTGAACTTCAGCATCGTATAAAAATACGTTTCCAATAAATGGATCTTCACTTATTAACCAGTTTGAATCATTTTGAACCCAAACATAATAATCTTCTGGTGTAACATCATCAACTAAAATTTCTGCTTCATCTTGAGTAAATGCAAGAACATTGGTCGGGGTTATAATATTTTTATCAATTGGAGATTCAATGAGGAAAAGATCATTATAATCTTCAACAAAATCCTTATCATAAACTGCAGGATTTCCTTGAACTTCAACTTTAATTGGAAGATAATTGAATGAACCCGTACCAGCGTTAGAGAAATCAATTATGATGTTATTGTCAAAGTAAAAATCTCTAGATATAGTACCTACACCAATCTTTGTAAGAGAAAATGCATCATCACTAATTTTCTTAACAAAATACTCTTCCTCTTCATTAAGTTCATTTATCTTTTCTCCATCACCAATAGTGTATTTTAATACCTCTTTTGATTGATATCCATGATTTACAATTTCTACTTGGTTTGATGCAGTATTGACACCGAAAGATGGAATAGTCCTCCTCTTATTTTCATAACCAGAACCGGGGTTTGTTACTACAACACTTGATACAACTAATTTAAGTTCTGATGCAGATATAAACTGCTCTCCATCACCAAGGGATGTCAGACTTACTGAGTTGATACCAGACATTGCTTCAGGCATTGTCTTGTGTAAAGATATTGTCTTTTGTGTCTTTACAAATGCAAAATACTCTGCATCAGTCGAGAGACCTGCGATTACCTTTGTCTTTCCGGGTTCATATATGACTCTTTCACCATCTTGGAATTTATGATCAACATTAAATGTAATTTCATTAGTCGTGAGATTTACATTAGATGAGATGTCTGCAACAAAAGAATTTTTGAGTCTAATACTCTTCATTCTTGGTTCTGCTGTTGCACCCTTTCCATTACCTCCAGTAATCGAAATAAAAGGTGGTTCTGAATATCCTAAACCGTTGTCAATGACATCGAGTCTTACTAATTTTCCTTTGACATTACAAACACCAGTAGCACCAACACCAACTTCATCTTGTATATTCAATAATGGTGGGTTAATTACATCATATCCATCACCACCAGATCTAACACTGAATGATTGAATATCCCCATAATAAACACTTTCTGATGATTTATAATTTAATAACTCAAGACCATTATTGAAAATTCCTGTAAAACCTGATTTTGTAGGTTCATTTTTTGATTTACTTACAGGATTCAAAATTTTTCTATAAATTCCTTGAGGTCTTACTTTCTTTTCGTAAAAGTCAAGTAAGTTGATTGTAGAATTAGTAAAAACTCCACTAAATGATACAAATGTTTCTCTAAATAAATCTGACTTACTTTTAGAAAGTTTAAATTTTGTGCTGTCAACTCTAAATACGAAATAAAAACCTGAAGAAATACCTTCAATTGCATTTGTAGAATCATCACCTACTGCTTCGAAATACACAGCATCACCTGTGTAGAATCCATGATCAGGTAATAAAGTTCTTCCAAGATCTAAAGTTTCTATATCAAATGTATCTGTTGAGTCAGTAATGGTTGTTGAAAATTTTATAATTTTATCATAGGTATTGATATTTAAATTACCATAACTGGGAATAGAATTTGATGCAATAATAGTACTACCATCAAACTTTGCATATGTATTTTGTACATTTGTAGCAAATTGTCTAATTTTATATTTTGATGATTTACCTTTTAATAATTGATTCTCAACAAAAAACTTGCCGACTATATTAATTGGTTGTCCAAAATTAATTTTTACTGTTCTTGCTGAAGAAACACTAACTACCTCTCCTTCAACAGTATAAGAAAAATCTTCGTTCTGATATATTACTTGATAACCCTCTTTAAAGAAACAATCATTCTTAAAAGTTATCTCATAGATATTGTCTTCAGCATCAATAACATTTGCCTCTAAGACTTCATAATTTGTTTTTATATTTAAAATATAATTATTGTTCTTCTTTCCCGGAGCTTTATACCCAAGATTTTTTATCTCAATTACATCATCTTTTTTAAAATATGATGTAGATTCATTTTGTATAAAGTCTTTGAGTGTGGATGTAAATCTTACTCTAATTTCTTGTGATGTATCAATACCAACAAAGGCATAAGAATATGAATCAAGTTTTACATCTGTTGCCTTTTTTAATTTGTTTGTGACACCTTCAATATTGAATAGTTGATTTGTGGTTTTTCCACTATAAGCAATTCCAATATCTTGTCCATCAATATCTTCGACAACTATATTTCCAAACTCAGGAAAATCTACAGTAGAGTCTACACTTAGGACTGTGTCATCAATTTCAACATCTTCTAAAAGTTTGGTGAGTGGGTTTGGTCTGAATTCACCAAATATACTACCATTTACATCAGAGTCTCTCTGAAATCCACTATCAATACTAATCTGATAATATTGAAAATTGCTATATGGAATTTTCTGCACGTTTGTTACAGAACCTCTAGCATTTGTCCCCTGTTGGAAAATGGTAAGATTCAATAATTCTAATGGATCACCTTGAAGTTGTTCAACTACATAATCCTTTGTTACCTTATAATCTGCATTAGATGGTGTTAAAAGGAACTGTGATGGGCGAATGATTTCTACATCTTCGCCATATAATGCTCTGAAGAGAATTTCATATGATTGATCTGTACCTTTTGAGGTGTAAAAACTATCTGCACCATAAATGAAGTTTCTCTGGTCAAGGTCACCAAATAAATTTCTCTCTGTAAATCCTGGGGTAACCTGCCTTTTTAACTTTTTGAAAAACTCTTGAAGGAATAAAACATTTAAATTTTGAACAACAGTACCATTAGAATGTTCATCTATTTCTGACTTTGCAAAAGTAAGTTCATCAGGTTTACCTGTGGTGATATATGTAGTGATACCACTGAAACCCCTTCTACAATTTAAAAATTTTATTCTTGACTTTGTTTCATAAAAAATTATTTCATCATCAATCTTAATGATACCATTTGTTTCGGCAAAACCCTCTGTAGATTCTACTCTAATATCTGTTTCGGTGTAATCTAAATTTTCAGACAGAGTAGTAGAGTTTACAATATTGAAAAGTTCATCAACTTTTACATACTTGTCAATATTGTTGACAATATCGATAGGACCACTTTGAGATTCCTGAGATACGTAATATTGTTCTAAAAAATCTGTCAGAAGAGGAAAGTCCTCTCTAACGTATCTGGGAAGTTGACTAGCAACAATTTCTTGAAACTTGACTCTATCTATTGCCATTTTT
>MDSW01085807.1_pt1 | contig 13759 bp, 6 predicted proteins | sample 811171 | NCBI WGS metagenome assembly MDSW01 (sample SAMN05326641, study PRJNA326480) | marine metagenome | isolation source: seawater | place: Atlantic Ocean: North West | collected 2012 | reverse complement strand
CAAGTATTGTTGATACAAAGGCTATCTGAAGAGTTTCTATCATGCCAATCCATGCTGTTGAACACGTGAAATCAACAGCTGATGAGGCAGTGCACTCCGGCCATGACCGAGGTTCAAGCACACTCCAGTCAGGTGGCCAGAGTTGCTCATGAAAAAAGCTGACTAGATTCCCGAAGCCATTCGAAAGTGTGCCCCAATCATCTACTGACCTATCCATCACGACCAATGCGAGGAATAGGAGCGCTGCAAAAATATGTCCAGGATAAATCCTTAATTTTGAGTTCATATCTTCACCTCAAGTGTCTTTGTAGAGGAGATGAATGGATTCAGCCTCCCATCGTCCATCACGACTAGTCGATCCGCCAGTTCACGTGCACGAGACACGTCGTGTTCAACGAGGATTACCGCCGCGTTATTCTCACGTGCGTATCGGACCACAGTTTCAGCAACATGCGACATGGTCTCATCATCGAGCTCACTGAGAAACTCATCAGCGAGTATTATCTTGGGTGCTTGCGCCAATGTTCTGGCTGTGGCGACTCGTCTCTGCTGGCCTCCTGAAAGTCGCTTTACAGACTCCCACATTTTCTGTTCGAGGCCCATCTCGCATATCGCATTCCTTGCGCTCTCCTTCGCTTCCTTCGAAGTGAAAATCTGCGTGGATGCGCACATGGATGCTCTAGATCCGATTAGGACGTTGTGCATGACACTGGCATGTCGGATCAAACCAAGTCTCTGAGGGATATAACCCAAATCGCCTCTTAAGGGCCTCTTTGGAAGAGACGCGCCACATACCTCTATTGTTCCTCGCAGAGGGCTAACGAGGCCTGCGATTGTTTTGAGTAGTGTTGACTTGCCTATTCCTGAAGGCCCTGCAATAGCAAGAATCTCTCCTCTTTTTATCAATAAAGACGGAATAGTTGCGAGGGGGTTGTTTTCGTCATATCCAATAGTTACGCCATCGAGCTTGACGATAACATCGCTCTCTGACCAGCTCGGCATTATTTTAGGCGCCCCTAATCCATTATTTGGATGTGGTGGGTTGCGTTGCAAGGGTGATTTGGCAATATTATTGGAGAAACGGCATAATTTCTCGAAGTATTAGACATAACGTGAAGTGTTACGGCGGGTACAATGAGTCGTGCCCAACCAACGCATTGTACTCGCAGCCGGGATTGTTGTGCTGATGATCTCTCTTTCTTTATCCCCACTCAATCACTCCGAAGATCTTCGAAAGCAGAACATTTCGATGGAACAGTTTGGTGGCGGGGGGACTTTCGAAGCGCAATGTTCGCAAAGTTCGTTTGAAGACGTATTCACATACACCTGGGCAGAATTTAATGTAACTGTGGCAGACAACTGGAGAACTGCACAGATCGATGCAATGGCATGGGTAAATGGAACGATGGCCGATGATTTCAGAACTTTCTTAGATGATCTTCTGGATGGTTTAGTACCCAGTGGCGGCGATGGCTGGCTATCATCTGACGAACGCGAAGCCGTCAGATCAGTTGCAGCGGACTGCGTCGAGTACACCATGACCCGAGTGGGCGTTAGAGACGGCGAACACCATCGTGGGGGAGCAGCCGTGGACTGGAGGAATGCTACATGGGTGGAAGATGGTGTTTCGATAGATGAATGGAATATGGTCCCGGAGAGACATGGCTCTGTGAGGGATTGTAGCAGCTTCGGAAGTAGCCAGGGGTGCTATGAGGTTCCAGTTGTTCCAAACTCAGATCGTGATTGTGACTCCGATGGTGAATTGCCTGATGAATGTAGAATTGAATTGTATCTTAGTGGAGAAGTCGATTTGCACAACATTCAGTCTCTAGAGACACTGACTCTCGCTATGAATGTCTCAAATATCTCTCGTGCTACATACACAATAAATGCGCCTTATGTAGAAGGAATGAGGCTTTCTCTGTTTGAAGAATGTGAGGGGCGTGATCTGCTTAACGGGGGCTCTCCTACACCCATTAGAGGCTCCTGCATAGGAGATGGTTCTTCTTCAGTGGTGACTGATTACAACGATCAAGGGGGCCTTACCCTACAAATCGAGCCGAGCCGGCCAAACACGTATTGGCCTTCTGGAGAGGATCTATTCTTTGACCTCACAACCATCGCTCCTCCTGTGGACGATCCTCCTTCATGGACACCAGAAGCGCCTGAAAACGGTACATTATGGGTTTACGGCGCGGTTGATGGAGGGGTTTTTGATCCCAATGTGGTAATCGCAGATTGGAGGGAGATCGCTGGATGGTTTACCGACGATATGGCCATTTCGAAGCTAAGCATAAATTGCTACAACGACGAGGACATGGAATCCAATCTATTTGGAGAGGACAGGTCGATACGAGCGACTATCTCGGAAGATAGCGGACAATCCGAATTCAGCTGCTCAGCCGTCGATCTCTCCGGTCAGCAATCGGCAGAGAGGAGCTTTGTGGCGATGAGCGGATTCACAGTGAGCAGTAATTCTTCGCAGGGTCTACCAGTCATCCATGAGACGGTGGATATGGAACTCCACGGAGTTCAACTTCCGATTACAGATGACGGAGTTCCACGGCAGATTATGTTGGAAATAGGGCTGAGCCAGAATAATGAGGAGCCCGTATACTACGAAAATGCGATCATTCTCCAGAATGGAGAACAGCAAATATTCAGTGAACCTTCCTCGAATTTAATTCCTGGCGCTGTTAATGTCTGGTTCAAGATAAGTGGTGATGGGATTCATGAACGTGTTGAGAGGAGTGGTTTGATATTCCAGAAAATTGGCAATCCTCCGATTATTTCAATCTTGAATAGCGAGTGGATAGGCACCACATGGAGCATGAATGGAATGTTCGGAGAACCAGATGGGGAGGATGTGTCATTCAGCATGCTGATTGATGGCAATACTTTGGGGAATGTCGATGCATTGGGCAACTCTTGGTCGGTGGGACCCATCGACTTCGCACTCTTTGATCCTGGGGAGCATACCGTCACAGTACGTATCTGCGATGCCTCTGGGATGTGTTCATCTGCTGATAGGAGCTTGAATTCAACTGAAGTGTTGGAAACGCCCAGGGGAACAGAGCTACCGCCCAAGACCGATCAAAATGATGCAGAGGGCCTTCTCCCATTCCCTGGATCGTCGTCCATGATTGGAATTCTTGCTGCTGCATTCATGTATGGAAGGGGAGCCCGCAGGGCATCATGACAGTGAAGGGGCGTGTCGTGTCGCTATCGCATGTTGGCGGATTACTTGCAGAATTCGAAGATAAGGCGCCTGGTCTGGGCTGGGAGGTTCGTATTGAAGGAGGTCGTACGATAGGCAGGGTCGATTCCGTTATTGGAGGCATAGAAAATGCACTCGTGCATGTTTCCCTATCAGAAAAAATAGACTCGTCATCCGCGATAGGTGCCCCTATCGAAATCGGAAGAAGAAGCCGAAATGACACCAGAAAGAATAGGGATGTGTCGAAAGGAGGCCGACAGAGGAGAGATCGACCGAGATCTAAGAATATGGGGAACGAGAGATACGGAGATAGGAAGCCTCGCAAAGCCAATAGCGGCAAAATGTTGCCCACGTGGGTCTGCTCGGCATGTAGAAGTATGAATTCTAGGACTTCGAAATGTTCGAAGTGCGGAAGTCCTCGGCCGCATAAGAGTCCGAGTTCTGGAGTTGCTCAACGAAATCGTCCAGACAGGGGGAAGAGCCGGGGGGCTGCAAGTGGACGCCGTCCTAGAAATAGTCCCGTGCGGCGCGATAATAGGGACAATAATGCCCGTAATCGAAGCGATAGAAGCAGAAAAGAGGGTCATGGTGGCAAGAGAGGCCGTACTAATCGGAGACCGAGATGAACAGGAGGATTCAATCCCAATGCCCCTGTCCCCCGCTCGATGAGTGAGCCTGAGGATGTTCTCGGAAGGATCCGTGAGACTCTGAAAGAAGAAGGTCGAGAAGCAGCCATTGAAGCTATTGAAGCTGCTCTGAAAGATTATCCTGAAGATGGCTTATTGTGGCTTGAGGCTGCAGATTTACACCTCCCCCCGAGAAGTAGAGGTAGGCCAATAGACCCCGACCTCTCGCAATGTGCCAATGCGGTCAGATGTCTGCGTTCAGCAGTTACATTCAATCCTGATCTAGAAGAAGCATGGGCCCTTGGAGGGCTTATTCTTGTCGATCACCTAGGCATGATGGAGGATGCGCTAGAGTGGTGGGAGGAATATCGCGTTCTAAAACCAGAATCTCCTGCTCCGATGATTGAGCAAGTCGCAATTCTTGCAAGATATGGCGAATACGCTGCCGCATCCAGAATAATGGATTTGATTGAGAATCTAGATCAGGATACACTGACTAAATCCCAGAAACGTAGGACTGCAGATGTGGGGAGGAGTTTGAAAGACGCGCTTGGACTCAGGCAGAAGGACGTCTTTAGGCCTCAAGACCCAAATCACCCCCGTTGGGAGAAGATTGAGAGGTATCGGAATCAGAAACCGGTATCTCAGACGTACTTTCTATTCTTTATGATTGCACCACTTGTATTCGTGCTCGGATTCATTGCTTCCGCTGCTCTTTCCCCATACGGTGCTAAGGGCCAAGTGGCCACATTTCTGGTTATCCTAACTGCATTCTTTACGATGACTCGAATGTCCGAGCCTCTTTTCAGATGGATGAACAGGAATGCGACTGATCTAGATCGCGCACTGGATATAGAAATGGCCTCCGGCAAGGTATGCATACCGGAGAATATCAGAGAAGGCAGGCTCCACAAATCGATGTTGAAATACAGGCCCCCGGCATGGATAGAACGTCATAGCAGAATCGTCGCCGAGGGGCAGCGCGTACAGCGCCGCTGGACCACGGGTTTCACATCCCAGTGATCTTATCCAACTACTTCTTTTCCAGATTGGCGTAGTAGTCCTGGGCGTACTGCCTGGCATAGTCTTCAGGATATCCTTGCCCGACCATCTGCTGCACATAGGCCTCGACTGGATCCATGTCCTCCACGCCTTGGAACGATCGTATCTCATCGCTTACTGCGGAGGAGCCCCTGCCCCTCATTGAAAGGGTGACTCCCGCTATGGCTAGGACAAGGAGAAGAGCCCCTACGATCGGAATTATCAGTCCGAGACCCTGACCCTCAGTATCGCATCCATCAGCAGATGGGTCTCTTTCGCATGGATCACTGCTTCTCTTGAGCAGATAGATGTCTTCGCTAGAGGTGGTTGTATACCTCACGCCATCGCCTTCTATGATTCGAATGTAAACCGTAGATAATACCCCGTCCGTTTCGGAATAGAGATCAGATATATCCAGAGTGATGGAGAATGAAGCCCCATCGCCAAGCAATCCTGTCTCGTTGTACTTACCGATTGACTTCTGGGTGTTTTTCGGAGTCGGCGATAGATCCAAAGTAACTGCATCGAGTGCCACTTGTATCCTTACATCCGAGTTCTCGGCGCCTGACACAACTGTACCGCTAATCGTGACTCGATCTTCAGTCTGGGAGTCGTTGGGCTTTGGAGAGCTGAAAGACACCACAGGCGGAGCGTCTCCGTAGTCTTCACCCACCACTACGAAGTACATTCTTGCCTTCGATGAGTCTTTGCCTGCCTTATCGTAAACTATGAGCTCCAGGCGGATTTGATTCTCCAAGACGCCGTCACTTGTCACGTTACGGAACGTGTAGGTGAATGCATCTCCTCCTGCCAATGCCGGAACTTCGAACAAATGCCCCTCCAAGCTAGGCTGGGAGGTTACAGGGTAGTCAAAGTAAACGCGCCACGAGTACATCTGGATGCCAGTCTCGCCCTCGGGAGCATCCGGGTCGATACTGTCAGCACCTGTGAAAGACAGAGATATATCGCCGGTAGGAGTCAGTCTGACGCGATAGACGTCCCACTCAACGCCTCCGACAGTCTTCGTTCCATCACTAGTGACAAACTCGTCCGTGAGACTGTCCTGAACCATCGAAATAGATGCGGTTGGATCGGATTCATCTGCCAATGTATCATTCGTGATCAAACGAACATAGGTCATCCGAGTATGGCCCTCTGCGTCGTGAAGATACAGAGTAAGCAGCCATTCAGCACCGAGGAAACACCCGGTGGAAGACAAAGTATCCTCAACGCAGAATGACCCGAGTGTGGGGAGGTCTGCGGATGTCTGAGAAACCCAAGAGTACTCGCCTGGGTCGACAATCTCGTTGTCCCATCCAGTTACTGAGTCTTCCCCGCCTGGCTCCAATGTCCAATCGGCTATCAGATCACTCTGCTCAGACACATAGCTAAACTGAAGTTGAGAATTTGACTTGATGTAGACTGTATTGTATGCCTTGGTTACGGTGTTGATTGAGGGTGCTTCGCCATTTATCGTTAGATCAAACGTATCCCCTGCAATTCCGAAATCAACAGGATACGGCGTTACGCTGTAACCGAGCATATTGGAAAGAAGGGGCATTGACTCGCTGCCATATGGTTCTGAGAAGCTGGGATTTTCAACATCCATGGTCGTAACAATCATGCCTCCATTGCCTCTGTTGCAGAGACTTAGCAAGGATTGTGAGCCATACTCAACACTTCCAAGAAGGCTGTGGAATGTTCCCAACGGATCAGAAATCCTGCCACCGCATGCAGAAGGAACCTGATTGGGCTGGACTTGTGATATATCCAACCCTGATCTTGCAACATACTGGCCAGCATGGACTGATTGCAAGTAGGTCAGTTCGATATTGGAAAGGAGAGGGTGATATCGGTCAATGACTCGAACGTCTTCGTAATCGAATCTGATTGACGAATTCGAGGGATCTCTCTCTTGAATATCCATTCCGAAGGGGAGATTATCTGGAACGTAATCGTTCCTGTATGGGCCCAGATGAACCTGTAAAGTACCTCCATTAACCATGAAGTCGTCTAGAACGTCGTTTGTTGAAAGTCCGTCTCCGCGCAACTCATTCAATTTCTGATAGTACTCGCCGTACTCAGCGTTGTAATCAGTTTGCCATGGAAGGAGTATCTTATCGTATACTCCAGCCCAGTCCTGGGTGACATAATCTTCCCATTCACTCGTTCGGAACTGCGTGTACACCATTCCCATGGCCTCTAGATCTGACTTGACCCTCTGGAGACGATTCTGATCCGTTGGGTTGGATAAGATGGCCACATCGATATGGTCCATGAAGGTGATCTCGAAGAATCGTACATTGCCGTTGTCGCTATCATCGCTGACAAGTTTGGCTGCCCAGCTTAGATTGTACTTCCTGCTGTCCTCCCATGAGTTGAACATTCCACTGGAACCTACTTCGACATTGGACCCTACGGACCAGTTAGCGAATGTGCGCTGATGAGGAACCAAGTCGAAGGGGCCATTATCTGAATTTGCTTGCCATACCGTCTGACCGGTCGTCGTGTCTACAACGGTCATCGTAACCTCATAGACTCCTTCAATCACACCATTGAGTATCGGAAGCGAGTAGGTATGTGCCGATGTCGGGCTTATCGGATAGACGCACTCGTATGTGACATCGCCCACGCAATCAAGCACATTGGGTTGCAAGAGCGTTATTTCAGCACTGTCAATGCTGAATTGGACTTTGGAGAAGTTGTTCGAGGGGTTTACCTCTTCGGCCAGATACCACTTCTGAGTGGGGTCATTGTTGTCAAATATCGTCCTAACATCAATTCGATACAATCCGGAGTCGAAGTCATGTGTGCCCAGTGAGACGGTCATTGCCTCCTGGGAGTCGAGTCCGTTCACTGGCACCGAATAATTCCCATCATCTTCGAATGTAAATTCCTCGAATCGGATATTGTCGATGGCGAATCCGGCCAGCCCAGCATTTCCATTGACGCCGTCTCCATTGGATGTGAATCTCCATGTGAGTGTGACCTCGGCATCAGCCAGAGACGTACACTCATCCCTCCACTCTTGTGGCTCTTCAGATGTACGATTCTGTATCACGATGTGTGTAAGATCTAGAACCACGGACTTCACTATTGACTCTGAATCGAACCAAACGATGTAATTGCCTTGATCGCTCCTGTCCCCGAAATACTCGGCTTCATCGTAGTTGCCATCGTTATCGAAGTCTTCACATGCATGGAAGTTTGGATCTTCCGGGTTTGTACGCTGGACGCCATTTTCATTGAGATCGACCCATGAGCCGTAGGCTAGACCGGTGTATGACTGTCCACTCTTTGTCCAATCCACAGTAAGAGATGCTGAGTCGCGAACTGCGAGAACATTGCCGAATTGATCTTGGAGATAGTCTCCTTCTGCATAATAGTCCCATGAGGCGTAGGTGTAATCAGAATCTGTCTGAGATACAGCAACTGGCCCTACTGTGAGCGTCTCATCCCAGTTATCGCCGTATCCGATATCCGGATCTCCGAGCCAATATGCGAAATTCTTGAACACGCCCTGATTCTGGGGGAGTGCCTGATTTGATGTTGTGGAGTCATCTAGCCTACTGCCATTTTCCTTGCCTTCCTGGTCATTATCGTCTGTCCATATGGGGTTTATACCCGAGAAATCCTCGATGGCGGTGAGATCTGGTAACGCATTGAATATCTCAGCTTCTGTAGTCCAATTCACTATCGTGTTGCCGAAATTCTGAACTCGTACATCAATCGGATATTCTGCAGAAGCGTACCTTACGCCTGGTTCAAAATCGACGAATGGATCAGCTGTGAGTCCGGGGTCGTATAGATTTCTAACAGTAGTCTGGAACTTCAATCCGTCGTTGATGGGGTCTTGATCGACGAATCCATTGAAGTTGGACAGCGTGGTACTGATGTAGTACGTCTTGTTATCGATAAAGTCAGCAGAAAGAGAAATTTCCCTTTTCTCGCCTGCAGCAAGTGGCTGGAAGCTGACTTGTTGCGACGTGGACTGCTCTTCTCCAAACGCAGTATTCCGCTTTATGACGGTTATATTGTCGAATGCGAAACCGTCGAATCCTGTATCATAGGATGTGTCGACAGTACCTACAGAGCCTAACAGCCCGCTCCTGAAGCGGAACCTGAGGTCGATGACTTCTCCAGCGTAAGGCGTAAGATCGATTGATTCCAATGTGTTGGTTATGTTGTCTTCGGATCCTCCCTCCGTGTAGTTAGTCCACTCGGTGATGAAATATGGATAAATTGCGAAGTTCTTGATCTCATATTCGGGGTCCTGGTTCAATGCTAGGAGGTTAAAGTATCGATCTTGGTCGTATCCTCCTTGGAACCACACGCGTTCCCACCCCCTTCCTTCTGAGAAGGCTTCTATCCCGCACGAGTCCTCGTACAACCAGCGTTCTTGGACCACATACGGTTCAGAGAGGAACAAGTTGGTATATGCAACACTACAAAGAATCGATGCTTCCAAGAAAGCGGCATCGGCTCCCGTGAGATCCACATTTTGTAATATGAATGCCTCGTCCATATTGTTGAAGTATCCAGAGTTATTCTCATCGGTTCCGTTGTAGTCCAGCCCCGCCCACATGTAGTTGGTTGGGTTGTGATCTGCTTCGTAAGTCGAAACATTCTCTGTTAGTGCGGTGGAGTTTCTCTCCTCATGCCACGACGTCCCGGGAGAGAAGTCGGACGTGTATGACGCTCCGACCCACGTACACGAGGAGCAGTTGGAGGACTCTATGGTACCATCGAAATCATTTGAGTAAACTACCGTATCGGATCCACCCGTGACCTCCTTTACTGAGAGATCTAGGTCGACAGACCCGCTTACGGGGTTGAGTCCGGTATTCATCAGAGTGACATTCACAAATCTTGTTCCCTCGCCTAACTGTGCTGAACCAGTCGCTGGATCGGTAGAAGCTGGTGCGATAGTCAAGCCGTCGATCGCAACGTCTTGATTGTCCAGTGTCAGTACGGATAGGAAGTCTCCCGCACCTGGCCATCCCAAGCTATCCATCCACATAGCCCCGCTTGAGAAGCGATAGGAATAGTCGCGCTGACCAATGATTATCTCCTGTGCTGTTGAGTCGTCCCCCTTGAGTTGAGCGGGTACTGCCACGGTAGGTCTTCTTCCAACATCAAAAGATATGGGTGACAGGTAACCCGTGCCCTGGGTATCTGAGAGAATGATCTCTACACTGTTGAGTTCCCTCAGGTTCTCGACTGTGGTGTAAGTCTGGTTCTTAGATGACGAATCTTGCAGCCTGGTTAATGTCAATTCAGTTGGTACGAAGAAGTCCATGTTACCATCCCCGTTCACGTCCGAGATGGTGATAGATGCGCCTTTGTAATTTCCAAGGTTGATGTAATTTCGAGTGTCCCAATTCGAGTTTACGCCGCTCCTGGTTGCGTAACTTACTCTGCCCTCTATCCCGTCTACTGCGGCAACCATGTCGATTACTCCGTCTCCATCGGTATCTTCTACATCGATCTGAAGTTCATATCCGTGCTCTGCGTCAAGTGTGAAATCATGAATTTGTGCTGCTGCGGATCCTCCGACATTTGGATCAGCATAAAGCCCCGTTACACAGTCAAACTCGATTACAGTCATGTTGTCATAGTTACCGACGGAGTAACCTGCGCCAGGGTTGAACCTAGGCGTTCGGAGGACCCAGAGATCCAGATCTTCGCACTCGCCCGGGAGTGTGGCTCCTGTGAATGGATCTTCGGCTAGATCTTCGCCCCATTGGCCGAGTTCTATGTAGCTATAATGCCCATACGTGGGGGCTGGCACAATTATTGTCTGGTCTGCCTGGGGGCCTGGATCTGGGCCCTTGAAGACCTCGAGGTATGTCTGTCCGCCATCGGGCGTCATTGTTGCCAGTATGATGTCGGCATCGCCATCGTCATCAATGTCCCCTACATCCATGCCTTGGCTGAATGGATGGGTTGGAATCTCGATGATATCCCGGCTCCATTGGTGGGTGTTCATATTGCACTCGCCCCACAGCACGGTGAGGTTCGCTGGACGAACGAATGTCTCCCCGACGAATCTTACGTTCTCTTGGTAGTAGACGATATCCGGCATCTGATCGCCATCTATGTCCGCTATCTCTATCTGTTGACTGTTTGCGGTCTGGAAGATACTCTGTCGCTGAGAGTCTCCTACGCCTCCTGCGATGAATATATCCTGTCTGTCAGGGAAGCCTCCTGCACCGTCATTGAACATCGATGTGAGGTAGAAACCCATGCTGCTCGATGCGGCGATGTCGTTGTCCCCATCACAGTCGAGATCGCCTGTTGCTACGAAATGGGGGTCTCTTTGCACGGCGTATTGGGTGATCTGCGAAGCGCTTGCAGCTGGTACGAAAGAAATCAGGGTCATGGAGACCATCATCACTACAAGAGTGATTGCCTTAGCCCTCCTGTTCTCAGTTCTTTTCACGTTGGCTCCGCTGCGCATAGCAGCGCGGAGATACAGGGCTCTCTTATTGTTTACCGAAAGTTGGGCAGCGAAAATTGTCGGATTCATTCCCTGTAGACTTGTATCCAAGATGGGGAAGGAGAGTACTCCTCGCCCTGTTCTGTAAGAATTTTATCTACTTTCCCTGCAACCCACAAACGCTTGAGTGCGATTGTCACTGCAATGTCGTCGAGACTTGTTCTTTCCGAAAGAATGCTGGCTATGGTTTCGGGTAGCATGGATGAAATTCCATGCTCCGTGACTACGATGGCGAGTACCAATCTGAGCCATTCTTCCGTGAGCGGGTCATTAGATATGGAATCAGGAGGGATTTCTGGCTCGGGCATCTCTGATATGAATGAACGGAGCTCCTCCTCATCCAGAGGCGGCGGCTTATTCGATTCTAAATTCTCGGAAGGGTCGAATGAGCCTATCTCTCGTATGACTGCAGGGATCTTAGATGGATCGGGGGTTGGCCCGGGGAGCACTGATGGTCCTTCAGAGGGGTTCTCATCGTTCGATTCCTGACCTTGTTGGCTCACCTCCATCATCCAGCCGCAATCCCCCTCAAGGCCTATCTGCTCGGCGAAATGTTTCACCCAAGCTTCAGGGCCCTCGATTACTGTAACTATGTCATTCGGCTCATGTCTGAAAGAAAATCTCATTTTTACCATACAACAACACCCCTCAATCAGCGAGTCCCCTCAGAACAGTCTGAAGAATACCCCCATTACGGTAGTACTCCACCTCGACAGGAGTGTCGAGCCTGACTACTGCCTCAAAGTGTATTGTTGAACCATCTTCTTTTCTAGCCTCAATAGGGATATTCTGACCTGGCTCGAGGGCTATGTCTGCGGGTATGTCAAATGACTCAGTGCCGTCGAGGCCCAGTGAATTGGCATCATCCCCCTCTACGAATGTCAGAGGCAGGATACCCATTCCGACGAGGTTTGAACGATGAATCCGTTCAAAGGAAGTTGCGATTACAGCCCTGACTCCAAGTAGTAATGGGCCCTTAGCAGCCCAATCCCTGCTGCTTCCCGTACCATATTGGCTGCCTGCAATTACGATAAGTGGGGTGCCCTCATCCCGATATCTCCTGCTTGCCTCGAATATGGAAACAACATCTCCGGAAGTCATGTGGGTGGTAAATCCGCCAGTTGTTTCTGGTGCTAGCATGTTTCGAATACGCACATTTGCAAATGTGCCCCTCATCATGACCTCGTGGTTGCCTCTCCTGCTGCCATAGGAGTTGAAGTCTCGAGGGGATATGCCCTTATCTGTCAAATACAAGCCGGCTGAAGAAGACGATGAGAATGCTCCAGCGGGACTGATGTGGTCCGTTGTAACGCTGTCATCAAGCATCAGCAATGCTCTTGCACCTATTATCGGATCTATCGGTTCGATATTTCTGGGAATGCCGCTCAGGAATGTTGGGCGCCTTACGTAGGTCGAATCTGGATCCCAATCGTAAAGCTGCGATGTCGTCGCTGGTATAGACTCCCATCTGGGCTCGCTGAGTACGTCCGCATATCTGTCCCTGTACATCTCGGGAGTTATTGCCTCTGAGACTACGGCGCTTATCTCAGCATCTGATGGCCATAAGTCGGACAGCATTATTGCATTTCCTTCTGAATCATGACCCATTGGGTCCGTGGAGAAATCGAAATCAAGATGCCCCGCTATGGCATAAGCAACGACCAGCGGGGGACTTGCGAGATAGTTTGCCTTAACCTTGGCATGGACACGTCCCTCGAAGTTCCTATTTCCAGATAGCACGCTACCAACTACAAGATCGGCCGAATCTATGGCGGATTCAATATCGTCATCTAATGGGCCTGAGTTCCCTATGCATGTCGTACAGCCATATCCGACAGTATTGAATCCCAAGATGCTGAGGTCTCCGTCAAGATTCGCGGCCTCGAGGTACTCAGTAACAACTCTTGATCCAGGAGCAAGGCTCGGTTTGACCCATGGTTTGATGGATAATCCTGCTTTTACCGCGTTCTTAGCAAGAAGACCAGCAGCAACCATCACAGAGGGATTGCTGGTGTTCGTGCAGCTGGTGATGGCTGCTATGACTACTGAGCCATGGCTCAACTCTCCGCTTCTATCTGAGAGATCCTGGGTTGCGCATACATCGCTCTGATCAACACCATGCCCCGAGTGGCCCACGGGAGCAGTGAGAGAATCTCTCCAGTGTTCCCTCATTCTCGAAAGTGCAACACGATCTTGAGGCCTCTTTGGCCCTGCCAATGAAGATTCAACAGAGGAAAGATCGAGTTTCAGAGTGGAAGTGAATAGCGGCGGCGAGTCCGATTCGGTTCTGAAGAGGCGATTCGCTCGAAGATACCTCTCGATATCATCCACCATTGATTGCTCACGCCCTGAATTTTTCAGATAATTCATGGTGGT
>MDSW01010778.1_pt1 | contig 13759 bp, 18 predicted proteins | sample 811171 | NCBI WGS metagenome assembly MDSW01 (sample SAMN05326641, study PRJNA326480) | marine metagenome | isolation source: seawater | place: Atlantic Ocean: North West | collected 2012 | reverse complement strand
GGTGTTATGTTTAAGGTATTTGTTCATAATATGGAAAAAATGAAAGAACTAGTATCTGGTACACATCCAATTGGTAAGCCAATTTACGATGAGTGTGTTGAGAAAATGACTGCTTGGGATTTGACTAAGGTTGAAATGTAATATGTCAAAATTTTACTTAATAGGTAAGATAAGTGGAGAACTAATGAAGAGAATGCAGAATGAACCGACTGCAGACAGATTTACTTCTACAAAAAAGGTAACAGAAGCAGCTGGTTTAAAGCTTATTTCTTACGAGTGGGTTAGAGGTAGATTTGATGTGATTTCTTGCGTTGAAGGGGAATACGAACAAGCCGTTGCATTAAAGATAGCTTTTAAAAATTCTGGCCTTATGGATGATTTAATGATCCACGAAGTAATAGATTACAATAAAGCTTTTAGTAATGCTGCCGAAGCTTCAAAAGTAGTAGTTAAACCTGCAGAATAAATTATAATTAATTTATAAAAAGGAGATTTTCATGAATGGGTATGCAATAGCACAAGTTGAAGTAACTAATCCTGAAGACTATAAAGAATATTTAGCTAAAGTCACAGATACTGTTAAAAAATTTGGAGGAGAATACTTAGTAAGAGGTGGCGAGTATCAATGTTTCGAGGGTGAATGGAAATTTCCAAGAACAGTTGTTATTAAATTTACTTCATATGAAAAAGCTTTAGATTGGTATAATTCTGAAGAATACAAACCGGTAAGACAGATACGGTTAAATAATTCTGTCGGAAACTTTATAATAATTAAAGGAACATAATTTGTGAAGAGTCTGGAACACTTTAATAAATAAAAATAAAAAGGAGAAAAAAATGTCTATATTAGAAAAATACAGTGCTGCAATAAAAAATAAAGATGAAGCAGCTATGAATGAACTTTTGCATGATGATTTTAAATTTACAATGCATAAATCAGGTAATACTTTAGGTAAAGGTGATGTGATCAAATGGGCGATGAGTGGTGACATTAAACAAGATAAATCAAGAGTGGTTTATGAAAATAATGAAGTTGGTATTCACCATGCATTCGTAACATTTGATGATGGAAATGTTGAAGCTGTAATGGCAGTTTATAAATATAAAGATGGTAAAATTGCAAGTTTAGAAACTGGTGCAACACCAATGCCTAAATAAATTTTATATAAATAAAAATTAATCGTTATTTTTAATTAATAATAAATGAGTAATATTGACTTTTATTTTTCTATTGGAAGTACATACACATATCTTTCTGTAACAAGAATTTTAGATGTAGAAAAAAAACATGGAGTAAAATTTAATTGGAAGCCTTTTAGCGTTAGAGCAATCATGAAGGAAATGAATAATATTCCTTTCCCAAAGGAAAAAGTAAATAAAGTTAATTATATGTGGCGAGATATAGAAAGACGTTCAGAGGGGTATGGTTTTTTTGCAAAAACCCCTGTTCCCTATCCTTTAACAGAGTTTGATCTTGCTAATAAACTTGCAATTTTGGGTTTAAGAGAAAGTTGGGGTATTGAATATGTACAAAAAACTTACAAAAGATGGTTCCAAGATGGAAAAGAACCTGCAACTGAACCAAATATTTCTGAAATCTGCAATGAACTTAAAATAGATAAGGACAAAGTAATTGAAAAAGCAAAATCAGAAGAAATAGAAAAAGAATATTTGGCAAATACAGATAGTGCTAGAAAAGATAAAGTTTTTGGTAGTCCTTCTTTTATAGTCAACAACGAAATTTTTTGGGGCGACGATAGGATGGAAGATGCTATTAGCTGGTCTAAAAAATAATGAGTCAGTTACTTTATTTAAGTATTATTCTTACGGCTTTCGATATTTTTTTAATAATTTATGCATTCACACTACCTTTATACCCAGCTAAATGGAGAAAAAAAGTAAATATCAAACACAACAATGACACTGCAACAGGAATAGCTATTATTTTTGTAACTTTGTTCTGCTGTGTTTCATGGATAATTTATTTTTATTTTTTAATATTTGATCTATAGTTAACCAGTGGGAAATTTAACAGCATATATAATATTAATTCTAGCAGTTATTTTGGGAACTGCTTCAAATGGATTTGCAAAAAGTGCACAAGGATTTACTTTATTAATACCAAGTATTGTGACAGCAATAACTATTGTTGGATGCATGTTCACTTTGTCCTTAGTTATGAAATCAATACCTGTTGGTGTAACTTACGCATCTTTTGCAGGTTTGTGTATTATAGCAACAACAATTGTTGGAATTTATAAATTTAATCAAATACCAGATCTTTATACTATATTGGGACTAGCTCTAATTATTGCCGGTGTATTAATTGTTAACTTGCTAGGAAAAGCAAACTAGCATGAAACCAATAATAGGTTATCTTTTTTTAGCAATTGCTATTTCGTGCGGAATTGCAGCTAATAGTTTTGCAAAAATTTCTGATGGATTTTCTAAATTAACTCCTTCAATTGCCTGTATACTTTTAATGTGTGTAACTATGTTTTCGCTTGCTAAAGGTATGTCAGCTATACCAGTTGGTTTTGCTTATGCTACGTATAGTGCAATTACAGTTACAGCTATACTTTTATTTGGAATTATCAAATATAATCAAATACCTAATATATGGGGCGTAATTGGAATTATATTAATTGTTGCTGGTGTCTTAATTGTTAATTTGTTGGGTAAAGCAAATTAATAATTTAAAGGCAAAGTATGTGTTCCATCTTCATTTAAAACTAAATCATATACACTACAGACTTTGTTTGTGTCTAAAGAAGAATAAAGATGAGGGAACATACTGCCATCAGAAGCTTGTTCCCAAATTAAATTATCAAGTTTTAATGCTTCGATTTTTAAAAGAATTAAATCTTTTTGATTTAAATAATATTTTTTTAATGTGCCCTGAACTTGTTGTTTATCTGAAAAATGAATAAATCCATCTTCTTTATCTTTATTTGTACCAATAAATTTTTTATTTTTTTTGGCTATTAACCATTCAGCTTTATTGCAGATCTTATAAACAAATTCAAACTCCATTCTTATTTTATAAAATCGTCTACTTCTACTTGGTAACCCTCAACTAATCTATTAGTTTCATTGGCCATTCCAACTACTGCAATCATTTCATTTAACATTGAATTTGTAGCACCCTTTTTTTTTGCTGCTAAACTATGAGATTTAATACAGTATTCACAATTGTTTGTGATTGAAACAGCAACATAAATTAATTCTTTTACTACTGGATCGAGAGAACCTTTTTTCATAACTTGTTGTAAAGAAGTCCAAGTTCTTTCTAATGTTTCAGGATTATTAGCAAGAGTCCTCCAAAAATTTGGAATTTTTTTTATTTTTCTTGTTTTCTTAATTTCATTAAATATTTTTTTTACTTTTCCTTTTGCTTGTTTTTCATTAATTGGTTTAAATATTGGCATATTATCTCCTTTTATATTTTAAGAATATCATTCTTTTTATATGCTGTAAAATTAGGAGTTTTATTTTAAAGCTGGTTTTAAAAGTTTTAATATTTTTTTATGGTTTGAAATATTATTAGAAACTAAAATATTTCCAGCAAAGACTGCATCTTTATTATCCCAAGTACTAATTGTTGCTCCTGCAGCTTTTACTATTGGTATAATGGGGTGAATATCCCAAATTTTATTTGCACATTGTATAACTATATCTACTTTACCTTCCGCTAATAAAGCATAACTTAATGAGTCAGGACATTTAAATCTCATTAGTTTTAATATTTTAGGAATTTTCATTTGTTTTTTAAATGAAAGCCAACCATGAAATGCTCCTGAAACTTTTATTTGGCTAAAAGGAATTTTTTTACTAACTTTTATTCTTCTTTTTTTTCCATTTTCAAACACATAAGAAATATTATCATTAAAGTTTAAATAATATTTATTAAGCATTGGAAAATTTGCTAATCCCATTATTGGATGACCTTTGTAATTTAATGAAATCAAATTACTCCAAGTTGGGTTTCCAATTACATAAGATCTTGTACCATCAATAGGGTCTATCACCCATGAATAATCACTATTACTTTTTTTATGTCCAAACTCCTCTCCAATTATTTGATGGTCAGGAAATTTTTTAGATATTTTTGAACGAATGAATTTTTCAAAAGCTTTGTCTGAACTAGTAACCGGATCGTATCCTTTGCCTTTGTGTTTATTTGTTACTGAAAATCTTTTGCTAATTTTTTTAAAGTAAAAGCTTGTAAGCTCCTTAGCAAGCTTATTCAAAAAACTATAATAAATTCTATATTTTTTGGCTTTCATTGAAATAAGTTTTTATCTAATTACTATCTTATTTATCTTGATTAAAGCTAAATTTTAAATAATCCTCAAAAAAGCTTATGAAAATCGAACTAAATCAAAACAAAATCTTCTTTAATAATGGTAAGTCAATTGAAGAAATACACCCTTTTTGGTTAAGAGAAAGAGTGGATGGTGAAGAGTTTTTAGACAAAGGTACCCAGCAAAGATTATTTGACCCCTCAACAATGGATGCAAAAATAATAATAAAAAAGGCAGAAATTAAAAATGGTTTTCTTGAAGTCAATTTTAATGATGGTGTTAACTCTAAGCTAGATATTAATAAACTTGAAACTGAATTTTCAAACAAAGATACAGTAATAAAATCAATTCCTAAAAAAAAATGGGACTCAGCTTTAAAAGATGTAAAAAATTTTGAATATAAAGAGGATTTTTATGAATCTAAAGAAATGTATGATTTATTGGTATCATTTTATGAATATGGCTTTGTAATCATAAAAAATGTGCCGACTGAAAATAATTATATTGTTAAATTTGCTAATTCTATTGGAAGTGTGAGAAGAACCAATTTTGGGGAACATTTTAATGTAAGATCTAAATCAAACCCTAATGATTTAGCCTATACCACTTTACAATTAAGCCCACACACAGATAACCCATATAGAAACCCCGTTCCTTGCATTCAATTATTACATTGTGTTGAAAATGAAGTTAGTGGTGGATATTCAACATTGGTGGATGGATATACAGTTACTGAAAAATTAAAAAAAGAAGATCCAGGTGCTTATAAAATTCTGACTGAAGTTAAAGTAAGATTTAAATTTACTGATAAAAAAGTAATACTTGAAGATTGGTCGGAATTAATTCATTTAGATGATGAAAAAAATTTTAAACAAGTAAGATTTAGCCCAAGATTAGATTATGTTCCAATGTTAGAAAAAGATAAATTAGATAAATATTATAAATCCAGAAAAAAATTATCAGATATGTATAATTCAGAAAAAAATAGAATAGAATTTAAATTGGAATCGAAAGATCTTATCATGATGGACAATCATCGAGTACTACACGGAAGAACAAAGTATGATCCAAAAGAGGGAAATAGATTTTTGCAAGGATGTTATATAGATTTTGATAGTACCGAAGGAAGATTAAGACATTTAAAAAGAAAATTTAAAATTTGACCTTTCGCGACTCTTTAATAGCTGCGATAGTTCCAATCTTTTTAGGTTTTGGTTTTGTTATTGCTAAACCAGCAATGGAATACCTACCTCCTTTTTTATTGATGGGTTTAAGATTTACTTTTGTTGCATTACTTTTGGTTTGGTGGTTTCCAATACCAAGAGGTTTTCTTAAAAAAATATTTTTTGCTTCTCTTATAGCAAATACTGCTCAATACAGTATCACATATACAGGTTTAAGTTTTATAGATGCTTCAGCAGCTGTTCTGCTTGTTCAAACTGAAGTTCCTTTTGGAGTTTTATTCGCATTTTTTATGCTTAAAGAAAAACCGACATTAAGAGCTTTGATAGGAATAACTATTGCGTTTGTTGGAGTATATATTTTAACTGGCTCTCCAAATTTAGATGGCAAATTCATAGGTGTAAGTTTAGTAATTATAGGATCAGGTGTTTGGGCTTTAGGACAAGTTTTAGTAAAACCATTAAGTAAAGAAATAAATCCTTTAGCATTAGTTGCTTGGTTAGGATTGTTTTCTGGTCCAATATTAATTACTCTTTCGGCAATATTTGATGGAAATCCAATTAATTATTTCAGGTCTACACCTTTTGAAATTTGGATGATTGCAATTTATTTAGGATTTATTATGCAGCCAATTACGTATGGATGTTTCTATTATGTTTTAAAAAATAATCCTATATATAAAGTTTTACCTATAGTTACTATGGGAATACCTCCAACAGGGTTATTGGCTGCTATTTTTATTCTGGGTGAAGAGCCGACTAAAGAATTATTTATTGGTGGAGCTATTATTATTATTGGGGTTATGCTTATACTTTTACCAAATTTAAAAAAAAATAAATAAATTATTTATTTTTAATTATGTTTATCCTATCTTTCCTAGAATTGGTAAATATTCTAAAATATAAAATCCTAACGATTGAAGTTGGTTTGTAAGAATTAAAATCCCAGTTATTAGTAATAAGCTTCCACCTATTTTTGTGATTAAATTCATTTTTTTCTTTATATTTTTAGAAATAACCATAAATTTTTGAAATAAATATCCAGACAAAACAAAAGGTATTGCTAAACCTAGAGAGTAAAACGACAAGAGCAAAATTCCTCTATTAATACTTTCTTCTGTTGAAGCTAATAACAAAATTGAACCAAGGATAGGTCCAATGCAGGGCGTCCATCCAAAACCAAAAGCCATACCAACTAAAACTGACCCTATTTGACCTTTTTTTTTAGTATAATTAATTCTTTTTTCATAATTTAAAAAATTAAAATTTAATACTCCAATAATATTTAAAGAAAAAAATATTATTATTAATCCTGCAACTATTCTTAATGTGTTTGAATTATTTAATACTATTTGACCTAAAAAAGTAGAAGCTGCCCCAAATAAAATGAATACAATAGAAAATCCTAAAGAGAATAAAATTAATGGAATAATGTTAATTTCTTTTTTTTCTAAAAGTTCATTTAAAGATGAACCTGAAATATACGATATATATCCTGGAATTAAAGGTAAGACGCATGGAGATAAAAAACTTAATAAACCAGCACTTAAAGCAACTAATAATTCGATCATTGATTAACCTGTATTTTTCATTGCAGCAGATATGCCCGCTATTGAGGTCATCATAGCATCATCTAAATATTTTTTTGCTTTCATTTTTTTTTTATATTTTAGTTTTTGCATCACATCAGCCTGTAAAATATTTAATATCTCTGTATAAATATTTCTTACAATTACAGATGACCTAAATTTTTTTCTTTGTTTTAAAATTTCTTTAGGAGTTATAATTTTATTTAGTTTTTTAATCGTATTAAATTCTAATCTTAGTTTCTCCCCAACTATTTTTAATTCTTTATCGGCTAATTTATTTTCATAAACTTTTGATATTTCGGGATCAACCTTAGAAATAACCATGTCTAACATATCCATTGTAGAATTAAAAAAAGGCCAATTTTTTTCCATATCTACAATTGTTGATTTAAAATTTTTCTCTAATGCATATTTTAATGCTTGTGCTGTACCAAGCCACGCAGGCAACATAAGTCTAATCTGTGTCCATGCAAATACCCATGGTATGGCTCGTAGTCCTTTTATATTATCTACATTTTTTCTTTTTGATGGTCTTGAACCAATTGAAAGTTTTCCTAAAGCCTTGTGAGGTGTAACGGTCTTAAAATATCTAATAAAATCTGAATTTTCATTTATATTTTTTCTATATGAGTCTGTGGAAATGTTGCTCATTATCTCAATTAATTTTCTCCATTTATCTTTTGGTTTTGGGGGAGGATTTAAAGTTGCTTCCACTACAGCACCTATATAGCTGCAAAGATTATATTTTGCCAATGGCTCATATCCGTACTTTTGCTGGATAACTTCTCCTTGGTCAGTAATTCTAATTTTTCCATTTACAGAATTGGGTGGTTGTGATCTTAAAGTTGCCTGGATTGGTCCTCCTCCGCGGCCAGCTGAACCGCCTCTTCCATGAAAAAAGGTGTTATCAATTTTATATTTTTTTGCTAAATTTATAATTTCTTCTTGCAATTTATATTGGTGCCAACTAGCAGAAAGTTTACCTGCATCTTTACTTGAATCTGAATAACCAATCATTATTTCTTGATTAAAATTAATTAATTTTTTGTACCATTTTAAAGAAAAAATTTTTTGCATTATTGCTTTAGCATTAATTAGATCATCTAATGTTTCAAAAAGTGGAACTACTCTTAACTTATTTTTGATATTTGCTTCTTTTTGGAGAAATAGAACAGATAAAATATCAGAGGCTGATGAAGTCATGGAAATTACATATGCACCTAAACATTCTTTAGGTTGTTCAGCTAGAGTTTTAAAGGTTGACCACACTTCTTTATTTTCTGTATTTCTAAATAAGAAATTATTTATTAAATTTTTTTTATTTTTTATTTTAGATGATAAAAAATTTATTTTTTTTTCTTCACTCCATAAATAATAATTTGATTTATATTTTTTTTTAACTAACTCATAAATTAATTGAGAATGTCTTTTAGACTCTTGTCTAATATCTAACTTTGCTAAATTAATTCCAAAACATTTTGTACGTCTCATCAAATCTAATAGGTCCCCACTAGCAATATTTTTACTTTGATTTTTTTCTAAAGATTCTCTTACTAACCTTAATGGTTTTAATATTTCTTCTTTTGAAGATAATAATTTTGACTGATCCAATGGTTTTTTTCTAACTAAGTGCTGTTCTATCAATCTATGAGTAACCCTCATTTTATTTCTGAGTGGTCTTAAAAATACTCTATACGGTTCGTATGTTTTTCCTGTTTTTCTAATAATTGTATTTGAACATTTTTCCATAGATAAAGATCTTATTAGTTTAGTTAAACTTTTTTCATATAATTTAGCAGCTTCCCATCTAGATAATAATATAACTTCATTTGTTACTTCTGCAGTTACATTGGGATTGCCATCTCTATCACCTCCCATCCAAGATCCAAATTCAATTGGATTAAAATTTTTTGGCAATCCTTTACCCATATTTTTTAAAAAAATCTCATTCAATCTTCTATAAACTTTTGGTATTGTTTCCCAAAGACTATCTTCAATTATAGCCAGTCCCCATCTTGCTTCATCAGCTGGTGTTGGTTTAGATCTCTTTAAGTCATCTGTGTTCCATATTATCGTAAATTCATCATATAGTTTTTTATCTAAAATTTTTATTTTTGAAGGATATTTTTTTAATAAATCTCTTTGCTCCATAATCTCTGTAATTTTATGGTACTTTTGAATTAAAGTTCTTCTTTTTACTTCAGTCGGGTGGGCAGTTAAAACTATTCCAATATTTAAATTTTTTGATGTATTGTATATTTTATTTTTAGAAATTTTTTTATTTTTAAATAAATTTTCAAATATTTCTTCAATAAAAATATTTTCAGCTTTCTTGCCAATTTTTGTATTTTCATATTCATCAAGTTTTCGAGAGGCATCTAAAGACTCAGCTAAATTAACAAAGTTCATAAAATGAGTAAAAGCTCTAGTTAATTTAAAGATATTATTAGGTGATAGTTTTTTTGTTTCTGAAATTATTTGTTTAAATGGATTTTGTTGATTTTTACTAGCAAGATTTGCTTTTGATTGAAGTCTTATTTTTTCGACTAAATTAAAAAACTTCTCACCTTCTTGTTTTTTAATAACTTTTCCTAGTATATTTCCTAAATACCTAACATCTTCTCTAAGTGTTTTGGTTGGTATTCTGTCGTAATATAAGTCTCTTTTAATCATTGTGAATATTTAAATCTTTTTGAATAAATACCTTTTATATTTGTTTTAACCTTAAATAAAGACCCAGAAAGTTTATATTTCAGTAATTCGTTTTTTTTTAGAGATTTTCTTGCTGTAGATATAAATAAATCATTATTATTTTTTCCTCCAAAAGTACAGTTAGTGATATTTTTAACAGGTAAATTAATTTTATGTATTTTTACTCCTTTTTGACTTAATACTGAAATAGACGATCCACCAAAATGACAAACCCATAAATTTTTAAATTTATCAACTGTCATCCCATCGGGTGACCCGTCTCTACTAGAAAATTTTTTAAAAATCTTTTTTTTTTTTAATTTCAAATTGTTGTCGACTTTAATTTTATAAATTATTTTTTTTCTACTATCTGAATGGTAAAAATTATTTTTATCAATAAAAGCAGGTCCATTTGTAATAATATAATTTTTATCCACTTTTACTAATTTAAGTTTTTTATCCAAACAATATAATGACCCATTTTTGATATTTCTTTCTAAATTATCCATAGAACCAAACCACAATCTTCCAATTGGATCAGTTTTTCCATCATTCAGTCTATTTTGAGTTTTTTCTTTCTCTATAAATATAGATTTAATTTTTTTTTTTATTTTTTAAATCTATAATTCTAATTTCCCCTTTTAGTCCAAGTGCAAAAATATTCTTTTTTATATGGGATATAAAACTGACTTCTTTATCAATTTTAATAATTTTTTTTTTATGATTATTTGTATTGAGAACACAAATTTTTTTTTTCTTTATATCTACGAAAAAAATAGAATTAAGAGATTTAACCCAGAGTGTTCCTTCTCCTAATTGAGCTTTAATTTTCCAAATACATTCTGGTTCTGAAGTTATTATTTTCAAATTATAACAAAATTACTCTAGCTTTTTGTTCTCCAAGATTATCTATGGATAAATTCACTATATCTCCTTCTTTTAAAAAAACTTGAGGTTTTTTACCCATTCCTACACCTGGTGGAGTTCCTGTGGTAATTAAATCTCCAGGTTGTAGTGACATAAATTTACTTAAATATGAAACTATGTAATTAACATTAAATATCATTTTACTTGTATTTCCTGTCTGCATTCTTTGACCATTTACATCAAGGCTTAAGTTTAAATTATTAATATTATCAATTTCATCTGGTGTTACAATATATGGTCCTATTGGACCATAAGTGTCATGTGATTTTCCTTTTGTCCACTGACCCATTTTTTCTATTTGCCATTCTCTTTCACTTAAATCATTTACTAGACAGTATCCAAATATATGATCAATTGATTCATTTTCAGAAATATTTTTAGTTTCTTTTCCAATAACTATTCCTAATTCTACCTCCCAATCTAGTTTGGTTGATCCTTTTTTAAGCTCAATGTCATCATTAGGTCCATTAATACAGCTTGTAGCTTTCATAAAAACAATTGGCTCTGCAGGAACTTTTGCCCCAGTTTCTGCGGCATGATCAGAATAATTTAATCCTATCGCAACAAATTTTCCTGGTTTATCAATACAGGCACCTATTCTTTCCTTGTTAGATAGTTCAGGTAATTTTTCTAAGTTAATTTTTTTTATTTCTTCATAGTTTAGATTGCCGGGATTAAAATCCAAAATATATGAGCTTAAATCTCTTATAATATTATTTTTGTCCAGTATTGCAGGAACTTCTTTTCCTTTTGGTCCTACTCTTAATAATTTCATTTTAATTCCACAGTTTTAAACTTTTCTAACTTTTTATCAAAAAAATCAATAATATTTTGAACTGTTTCTACGCTCATTCTCTCCGTACATTCCTCAGTAAATGTTGCCGAGTGAGGACTTAAAAATACTTTGTCACTATTTAATAATGGATTATTTTTTTCTGGAGGTTCTATATTAAATACATCTAGTCCTACGCCAAAAATATAATTATTGCTCAATGCTTCAAATAAGTCACTTTCATTAATAATACCACCTCTTGCTGCATTAATTAAAATGCAGTTTTTTTTCATAGTTTTTAGTAATTCTAGATTTATTAAATTTTTAGTTTTCTCGTTAAGAGGCATATGTATTGAAATGATGTCCATTTCCTTAACAGCAGCTTTAAAATCATCAACTTTTTTTCCTCCAAAATTTTCAATTTTTTTGCGTTCTACATACGGATCATAAACAAATACATTCATTTCAAATCCTAAACATCTCTTAATTAAGCTTTGACCAATTCTACCAAATCCTGCTATTAAAAAATTTTTTTTCCATATTTCAATTGTCTTTGGTAATTTATTACGGATAGAAAATTTTCCAGTTCTAACTGAGTCGTCATACATATTTTTTTTTTTTGCAATACTTAGTACCATAAACATAACATGTTCTGCCACAGATGCTGCGTTTGCTGTTGCGGTAATTGCTAAAGTAATATTATTTTTCTTAGTACACTCCAGATCAATATTGTCATAACCAACTCCGTGCCTAGAAATTATTTTTAATTTTTTCGCACTATTTATTATTTCGCCAGGTAAATTTTCTGTTTTAATTGTTATCCCATCACAATTTTCTATTTTTTTTTTAAATAAATTGGGTTCAATAGTTTCAATCATTTCCTCTGAATGAAGAATTTCAAATTCAAAATTTGGATGATTTTGCAGTAATTTAATTCCAGAGCTATGAATATTTTGAACAATTAAAATTTTTTTTTTGTTAGACACTTTATCAGTAAGTTTTTATATCTTTTTTTGGATCAATCTTTTTTAATTTTACTACATCTTCTCCAGCAGATTTACTCATTGAGCTTTGATCCGTGCCAACAGTTACAAATTGGAAACCTAAATCTATCATTTTTTTAGCATACTCTGGTGTTGAATTATGAATTCCAGCAATTATATTGTTTTTTTTTGCATGACTTAATATGGATACTATTTTTTCATATTGAGGACTTCCTTCTGGGTTATCAAAGTTTGGTTTTTGTCCTATTGCAAAGCTTAGATCTGCAGGTCCTATATAAATACCATCGACTCCTGGGGTTTTCATTATTTCATCTAATTTTTCTAGAGCTTCTTTTGTTTCTATCATTGCTATTTTTAAAATTTCATCATTTGCATGATCCACATAATCGCTTCCTCCATACATAAAACCCCTTGTTGGACCAAAACTTCTATAACCTTTTGGTGGATACATGCACGCTTGTACAAATTTTTCAGCTTGTTCTTTATTGCTTATCATGGGACATATAACTCCGTAAGCTCCTGCATCTAAAATTTTCATAATTTGACCTGGTTCATTCCAATTTACTCTTACTATTGGAACTACGTCTGTTGTTGATATTGCTTGAAGCATTTCAACAGCATTTAAATAGTCAACTACACCATGCTGCATATCTATAGTTAATGAGTCCCAACCTTGATGGGACATTATTTCTGCAGAATAAGAACTTGGGATTTGAAGCCATCCATTAATGGCAGCTTTTCCCTCTTTAAATAGTTGTTTAAGTTTATTTTTTCTCAATTTAGCTAACCTTTAATACCAAGGTGTGTATATTTAATATTTAAATAATCCTTTATAGCCATGGATCCACCTTCTCGTCCATAGCCAGTTTGTTTTATTCCTCCGAAAGGAGCTTCTGCAAGAGCTACGAGCGGGGTATTAACAGCAACAGTGCCTGTTTCCATTAGCTCTGATGCTCTATGAGCTTTTTCCATAGAGTTTGTACATATGTAGCTACTAAGACCTAAATCATTATTATTCGCTCTTTCAATTACTTCATCAAATGATTTAAAAGATAGAATTGGCACAAGCGGACCAAATGGTTCGACTTTCATAATTGTATAATCATCTTTTACATTATCAAAAATTGTTGGCTCATAATAGAAACCTTTGTTAAATCCCGCTGGTCTTTTTCCACCTAATAATACCTTTGCACCTTCTTTTTTTGTTGTTTCAACTAATTCTTCTACTTCGTTTAATCTTTTTTTTGTTGTTAAAGGACCAAGTTGAACACTTGGATCCATACCATCACCT
>MDSW01061883.1_pt1 | contig 13761 bp, 13 predicted proteins | sample 811171 | NCBI WGS metagenome assembly MDSW01 (sample SAMN05326641, study PRJNA326480) | marine metagenome | isolation source: seawater | place: Atlantic Ocean: North West | collected 2012 | reverse complement strand
CTGATCGCGGCCGATGACGATCATCATCTTCCCAAAAGGACCCCGCGGCTGCCGAACAAAGGGCAAAAGTGTGCGAATGCCGCGGCAGAAGCGGTGGGCGGCAAGGTGCTCGCCCCGTCCTTTACGCCGGCCGAGAAAGACAGTGGCGCGACCGACTGGAACGATCTGAAACAGCTCCGCGGCGAAAAGGGTCTGCTCACGGCCCTCCGGGTGTCCTTCACCCGCATGCAGCAGAACCACGTGCGCGGCAAAGGCAAAAATAAGGGTCTTGAGCGCCAGTTGGAGATATCGCGTTGACGGCGCCAAAGCGAAAGCTCCTGAAAGCTTATCTCAAACCGGAAGTCTATCGTCGGATCACCGAACACGCGAAACGCACGAACTTATCTGCATCGCGTATTGTCGAGCGACTTCTGGAAACCGGCAGATACCCGGACCGATCGGTCGAGCGGGCGGTCTTGCACCTCCTGGCGGTTAACGCCGACCAGGCCCGCCTTGGCAACCTGCTTTTGAAAGCCATCAACGAAACTGCGGACGGTCACTTGGTCCGGCAGATGCAAATGCTCCTGAGGCAAGTCCGCCAGACCCAGGATGAGATCAAGGCTCTGGTGACGAAGCTCAAGCCATGATCGCCAAGAAAACGTCGATCAAACGGGCCCGCGGAGCCGCGGCGCTTGCCAAATACATCGCGGCCGCCAAGGAGAAAGGCGAGAAGCTGGATCAATTCTGGCTGTCTAACTGCAAAGCCGGCGCGGGTATCGAGGATCTGGACACGGCTATCGCCGAGATCCGCGCCACTCAGTGCATGAACCAGCGCAGCAAAGCGGATCCGAATTACCATCTCGTGGTCTCATTCGCCGAAGGCGAAAAGCCGGATTCGGACGTCTTGAAAGATATCGAACAGGAATTCGCGAAGGCCCTTGGACTGGAAGACCATCAGCGTGTGGTCGGCACCCACATCAACACAGAAAACTACCACATGCATATCCAGTTCAATTTGGTCCACCCGGAAACCTTCCGGATGCATGTTCCCTATGGTGATTTCAAGATCCTTCAGAAGACCGCCGCCAAGCTGGAAAAGAAGCATGGGCTCGCCGTCGTTCAGGGGCGCGGCCAGGAGAAGGATCGCGAGAACCATAAAGCCAGAGACAAAGAGGCCAACTCCTGGGAACAGTCCTTTTCCGGATACCTGCAGGAGCACAAAAAGGCCCTGCTTGAGATTCGCGAGAAGGCGTCCACGTGGCAGGAGTTCCACGACGGTATCGATCAGTTCGGGATCGTCATCAAGCGCAGAGGCAATGGCCTCGTTTTCCAGGATCGGGAAACAGGTATTCGCGAACGGGCAAGCACCGTTGATCGGTCGTTTTCTAAAAAGCGGATGGAAGAGACATTCGGTCCGTTCCAGGGACCAGACCGAGAGCGCCCCGGACCTCATCGGCACGAGACGAAATACAAGCGCCGGCCTCTCGACCCGCGCCTCGAGCGGCATTCAGCATGGCGAAGGTTCGAGCAAGGGGGCGGCCCAACTCCCGCCCGATCATGGCGGCGGTTCCTTGAAACCCAGGCCGCAGTTAACGCCGAGGCCCGCGAAGCGCTCGAATTGCAACGAGCGTATTTCCAACTGCTAGCCGGGAAAAATCCGCACAAGGTCAGTACACGGCAGGTCAGCCCGAGGAAGTCGAAAGGCATGTCTCGATGACTGGTTTTTCTCAGCTAGCGGCCGCATCCACCACCATCGGCGGCTGCGCACCTGGCGGGGACGCTTAGAGCGTATTTCCATGAATGGGTGGCTAGCGGTCCGAGCAGCGTAGATATGACGCTCTTTGCGCTCTCATCCATGCGCGATCTGGCAGAGCATTTTTGTCGAAGAAGGCATTTACGGATAAATCCCCGAGAGCCTTCAGTTTTACATTGACTATGAGGCCCCGAGACCTGTCGGTGGACTATTCCGCAACCACGATAGCGGGAGCGAATTTCATTTATCAATGCGCGTGATCACACTGCGGCGACCATATTTCGATGTGGAAGCATGGTTTAATGTTTTCGCTATTTACTCAGTAGTGCTGAGTTTCTAGGAAAGTTTGCAAACTTGTGCTTAGTTTGAAATTAGTGTAATATACTCAATATGACTGAGCAAAATTCGTCACTGCTAAACCGGCTTGAAAAGGACCTACCAGAAGGGTTGGTCGTTGATGCAGCTTGGCTGGAAGAGCGCGGAATCGCCAGTAATCTGCGTGCCTACTACGTCAAAAGCGGATGGCTGGAGCAACCTGTTCGCAGCGCCTACAGACGTCCGCGCGGCACGCTGAGCTGGCAACAAGTCGTTATATCGCTTCAAACTTTGCTACTGAGAACGCCGCTTATCGTAGGTGGGCGAACAGCGCTGGAACTGCAGGGATTTGCACACTACCTCTCGCACGAGATCAAGACTGTTCATCTCTACGGGCCGAAAAAACCACCTGCCTGGCTGAAAAAGCTGAACCTTCCCCAGCGCTTTGTCTATCACAACAGCGCAACGCTATTCCGGAACGATCCCATCACACTCGGACTAAGCAGTCTTGCTTGGAATATATCGGATGGAAGTGGACGCGATCTGACCCGCTTTCAGGGCGGTAGTCTGTCCACGATCACGTGGGGCCAATGGGATTGGCCCCTGACGCTTTCACGGCCAGAGCGCGCCTATCTCGAAATGCTCGATGAATTGCCAAGCCATGAAAGTTTCCATCAGGCCGATATGATCCTGCAAAGCGCAGCAAATTTCAGTCCGAGGCGGCTGCAAAAGCTGCTCGTCGATTGCGACAGCGTGAAGGTGAAGCGCCTGTTCTTTTTCTTCGCAGATCGCCATCGTCATGCGTGGCTTAAACGCCTGGACAAGGAGGCAATCAATCTCGGGAAAGGCAAACGCATGCTTGTTCCTGGAGGAAAGCTTGATCCGGTCTATTTGATAACCGTGCCGGAGGACCTTGATGCCGTTTCATGATCAATACCAAGGCCAGGTCCGCCTCCTCATGCGCCTTCTGCCCATCGTGGCGCAAGAAAGCTGCTTGGCGCTTAAAGGCGGCACAGCCATCAATCTCTTCGTTCGGAACCTACCGCGTCTTTCGGTGGATATAGACCTCATGTATCTGCCAATGCATGACAGGCCGAAGGCCCTGGCCGAGATTGATGCAGCCATGAAACGGATCAAAGCGGCAGCATTGGAGGAATTGCCCGGTGCTAGGGTTTCAGAGAATGTCAGCGAGGGAACAATCCTGCGGCTTCTGGTTTTTGCAGATGGAACGCAGGTGAAAATTGAAGTCTCGCCGGTACTGCGCGGCGTGGTCCATGAGCCATCCACAATTCCGGTGACTGAAGCGGTGGAAGAAGCATTTGGTTATGCGGAAACAAGCGTTGTGTCATTTGCTGACCTTTATGCGGGCAAGCTGGTAGCGGCTTTGGATCGTCAGCATCCGCGCGATCTCTTCGACGTTCGAGACCTACTTGCCAATGAGGGGCTGACCGACGAGTTGCGCGAGGCTTTTGTCGTCTATCTGCTGAGTCACAACCGGCCCATGGGCGAAGTGCTTTCTGGTCGCGTCAAAGACCTTGCTAACGAATACCGCAATGGCTTCGAAGGGATGACGGAAGAGGATGTGACAATCGAAGAACTGATCGAAACCCAGCATGAAATGATTGAGAGGTTGATTGGCGAAATGCCGGAGCGCCAACGTGAATTTTTGATCGGTTTCGAGCGCGGTGAACCGGACTGGTCAATACTTGGGATTTCGCACGTCGCAGAACTTCCAGCCATCCGTTGGCGGCAGCGAAATCTCGACAAGCTTAGCGCTGATCAGCGCTCCGAACTGGTGGACTTATTGCAAGCCTCTCTCGACCGGCGCGCAAGAAAATAATCACTACTTCGGTTTGCTACCAAGCAGCGGTCGGACAACACATAACGCGTTGCCTGGATCACGGCGTGCAAATCTCTCTGCGGATAACTGACTGGAATGGGGTCGTGAGGAGACTGACAGGTTTCTGGCGCGCAATGCGAAAAACTGACATCTGAAGTTCGATTGGCGATTTCGGTCTGTGGCCTGAAGTGGCCCTCAGGGAGCTTGATGCCAGCTGGTCACTTCAATGTTCTGACCAACAGCAAGGGACGTCACAAGCGGATCCGCTTTCCCATCCCAACTGGCGCTACCGAAACAGGCCGCGTAGCCACTTGCCGAGCCGAACCCACCATTTGCGGTCGTGCGCGCGGGCGGCGTAGTAATTCTCACGGCGGCGCTGCTCCGCGTCCCGGCCTGCCTTGATGTGCTCTTCGCTCCACTGGCCTGCCCATTGCGTCTTTCCACCCGTTATGACGTAGTGCGAACGGCACGGCAGCTGCCAGTTCCCGATCGAGGGACGGACTGTAGGCTGGCCGTTTGTATCGGTTACTCGCCATTCAGCAGGGCCGAGCGGCGTTGTGACCTTCGTTCCGCAACCGCAGGCGCAAAGATGCACCGCTACATCAAACTCATCGGCCACGTAGAGCACGCCGGGTTCCAGCTCCTTCGGGATATACTGCACGCGCTCAAGGCGAAATGAGTTGATCATTGCTGTCGCTCCTCGCCATAGACCTTCATGTCGTTCACATTGAAGAACAAGTGGTCGAAGTCGTTCTCATCCAGATAGAAGCCCTTGAGCTGCTTGTAACGCGTTACCGCGAGGCAGGCGTTGAGAGCGTTAAGTTCTGCAATCTGAACATTGACGCGGTACTCATCATCGGGCTGGTCCGAAAGCTCCGCGAAATCACGGTCGCGCATGGCCTGCGCATTGGCCGGCGCGTAGTAGGTTGCGCGAAGCTTGCCGTCGATCGGGCCCTGCTTGCGGTGGAGACCCATGCCGACGTCGATGAACGGGATCTGCATCTTCATCAGTAGATCGAAAATTCCGCGCCGCGAACTGCCTTTGTCGACGCAGACGAACGCGAAGGTCACGTCCCTGAAGTCGTCTCCGCATGACGGATCAATGAATTTAGGGATAAGGCTCAGCCCCTCCCGGAAGTTCTGATAACGTGCTTGAAAAACCTCTGCTTTCGGATGGTCGAGTTCGCCGTCATCCGCGAGCTTGCCAGGCGAGCGAAAAGCATTGTGAACGTGATAGGGGTCGCGATCGAAGCCAAGGATGCGAGCAACCGGTGTCTTGACCAGGAAATCTAGGACATAGGACCCTGTACCGCCAAGGCCGATGATCGCGACAACCTCATCCCTGAACACTTGCGCGAGATCGCCAATTTCTGCGCGGCTGGTCAGCGAGTCCGAGAATTTGAAGACCGACTCGCCGACGGCCGTCTCGGAGCTTCGGAAAGTCCACGGGGTGGCATCATAACGTTCCATGGCTGGACCGGAAATAATCGTCACATAGCTCTCGATCTTGGCGAAGTGATCGGGAAAGCCATTCGGGCCCGGCTTGTTTGAGAACGAGCGCTCAACCACCACGTCCGGGCTGGCCAGCGTGATCTTGTGCGGCCTGTCGCCAAGATTGCTGATCGGCTTGCCATCAAGGCCATGCGGATGCCCGCCGGCAAAGTAAACCTGATGATTGTGCTGGACGAACTGCTGCTTCGTCGTCGGAACGAGCTTGCTGACAATCACGCCCCAGCAAAGTTGCCCCTTGTCGCCGAGGTAGGGAATATCTCGTACGACCAAATGGTTGCTGTCGAGCCCGATCGCGTAGCCCTTCAGGAGAAGTTGGCGGATGTCGTCGTTATGACTGACCAGTTCTTGAAACATTGAATACCATGCCCTCTTTGATCTTGACCGTGCCACCCGGCGACAGCGTCCCTTCAGGCTTGTTGCCCTGGCCACGCTTGTAGGTCACCGAGTAAGTCGTCTCGGGGTGTTGCGGATAAGTGGGGTCGGACAACGTGACGAGATCCACGTAGTTGATCTCACCTTTCTCCACCTCATGCGGGGTTCCATCGATGATGATGGTGACCTGCTTCTTCTCTTTGTCGTCTTTCGGCATTTTCTGCTCCTATCGTTTCGCGAAGTGCGGCAGGCCCGGAAACCCGCCGCCGTTGTTTACTTCCGGCCCGGACGCTGGGTGAGCGCCGAACCTGCAGCGGTCTTTGCCGCTTTGCTCGCCTTCGGGTCCCGCAACACCTTCGATGCCGCAGAAGCCGCCTTCTTGCTGGTCACTTCCGATTTTGCCAAACTAGTCACCTCCTTTCGAAATCCTTGACCACAGAATCCAGTCAGTAGTAATATATCCTACGTATCCGTAGGAAATACGGGCCCAAAAAAACCACCAAGTGGTGGCTACCGAATTCCTACGATTTCGTAGGATTAACATATCTGGGAACGTCGTGTCAAATAATTCAGAGAATGAACTGGAATTCGGAGATCGGTTACTGGCCGCCCGCGAGGCAAGGGGGTTAAACCAGACTGAACTCGCCAAAATATCCGGGCTTCAGCCTGCTGCCATCGGCCACTTTGAAAAGAACAGACGCAAACCGTCCTTCGCCAATGTCCGTGCTTTGGCAAAAGCTCTGGAGGTTTCGGCTGACTACCTTCTGGGGCGTTCGCCTACCATGAAGGGCGCAACCACAGCCTTTCGCGGTGAAGAAAATCTGTCCGCCGGTGACCGCGAACACATCCAGATGATGATCGACCTCATCAACCAGAAGAAGGGTGGCGATGGCTAAATTTCAAGTGATCAAGGCTCGCCAGCACGGCGAGCGTATTGCGGCTGAAAAGGGTTTTGTAGCCTTTCCCGTCGATCCCTTCGCAATTGCAGAGTCCGAAGGCATCATGATCGTGCCGAAGCCTCCGGAGATCAAAGGCGTCAGCGGGGGTATCATCTTCGATGAAGATGTACCCTCTATATTCTATGCGACTGACATCGAGAGCGAAGGCTTCCAGCGTTTCACTGTCGCGCATGAACTCGGCCACTATTTTCTCGACGGGCATCCCGAAGAGATTTTGCAGTCGAGCAAAATGCATGTCTCAAGAGCGGGCTTTTGTCAGGGTGACAGCTCTATCGAACTTGAAGCCGACCATTTCGCCTCTGGCCTCCTGATGCCGGCTCATCTTGTGAAGAAGGAGCTGACGCATGGTATCGTAGGGCTTGCCGGTGTCGAGCAGCTAGCCGACCGATCACAGTGTTCTCTCACCGCAGCTGCAATCCGCGCGGCCGAGTGCAGTCCTTACCCAATGGCCATTGTCGTGAGCCAGGGATCGGACGTCTGCTATTGCTTTATGTCCGAAGGCTTCAAAGGACTCGGTAAGCTACTTGCGTTCCCGCGCAAAGGCTCACCTCTGCCTGTCAGTGCGACGAGGGAATTCAACAACGATCTCAATAATGTTCGCTACGGTAAGCGGCAAACTTCCGAAACCACGCTTGCCGATTGGTTCGACGGCTCCGGGCAAATTCGACTCGACGAAGAAATCGTCGGATTGGGATCATTCGGCTACACGCTGACAGTATTTTCGAGTGACGCGCTGGCCGAAGACCCCGATGATGAAGAGGCGGATGAAGAGGCGAGTCTGGTCGAGAGTTATACCCCGAAGTTCGCTTACGGTCGTTAGTCCTTCAGTCTAAGACACGACGGAGTCGAACTGTGTAATGCGCGAACATCGATCTATCGCCGTCGCTGCGCATACACGGCTCCAGTCCAGCTAGTGAATATCCGCTTGAACGAAGTCTGAGCACTACTGATAAGCGGATTAAAAAATGAGGATGAGGGTCTGGAAGCCCCCCTCCCCTCCCCTCCTCTCCCAAGCGTTATTGGGGAGAAACCATATCTTGGGAATCCAGCTCTGCAATTAATGGCATTTCGTATAGGAAGCCGCTCTATGCAAAAGTCGAGAACCGAAACGGCGGAGTTGTGCGGCTTCCGGGGCGTAATTTAGCAATTGCTATATCGTCTGCTGTTTGCATCGACATCTCCTAAAATCAGCGTACCGGCAGGTTTTCTGTTCAAGGGAATTCCAACTACAGAGCGGGCAAATAATCCAGAAGGTCGGGTGGGGATTTATGGCGCTACATGTGAGATTGTCACGGGCCTGACAAATGGCCCGAAGGTCGCTTTAGACAATGAGGTTTAGGTTTCTGATGTCCATTGAATTGTGCTGGCGAGTCTAGGGCTGGGGCAATAATAGCTCAGAATTTTTTAAGATATTGAATTATATGAAAAACAATAAGAGATATAGCAATTGCTATCATAAAAATGCCTATTCATCTTTCGCCACGGAGCGCTCCCATTCAAGGGATTTTCGTTGGCGGTAAAAATGGTGCTGAAGTCTGAATGGCAAGATGGTAGTCGAATTGATGAGGTCCCAATCGAGTGGTTCCCGAACATGTCGGATGTGCGTTTGAGCAGGCTGTGGCTCGGTTTGGGAGGTGCGCCGCGAACGGAATCTGCATGCTCTAGCTAGTAATGCAAACGCGAATCTCTGTGTGACAGACGTCGGATTTGGCGCGTCCGATTTGGTTTGTCAGGAATATCTGGTGGAACTGGCCGCTGATTATCGCCAACTGGCACATCGCGCTGGCGATCCGGGGGGTTGCTTTCCCGTGTAATGCCGTTGTCATCGCATCCTGACGCGATCACAGTCATCCAAGCTATTAATATTGGCATGAGTATTGGAGGTTTGCGCCTTCAAAAATCAGAACGGCATTTCTCCGTCCAACTGAGGTTCGGTTCCTATACTCCGCTCGGATGCCTCCTCAATGCCGGTACGATGAAGCCAATAGTCGATCGCAGTACAAGGCTTCGTAGTGACGTCGACTATCCCCTTGCCGTCAACCATTCCAGGGCGAATAGGCCCGCACTGAGTGGATTCGCTGTCAGCGTCGGGCCGATGATTTAATGGCGTCTTTGTGGCTTCCGCGGGAAGGCTCACTCTTCAATTCAAAAAGCATCATCAGTGTCGATCAGATGAACAAACACGCCCTACATTGTTCGTTTCCCCTGGAACGGGGAGAGCCCAGAGTCCGGTGATCGAAGCCAATGGCTCGGCGACGATTGTTTGGAGTTGCAGAGATTTCGGCGATCTCCCACGTGGGACCTCCAAAAGTCAGAATGCGCCGGAAGATACCGGCTGTTTTGTCTGCAGTTTAGGCCGAATAGGAGAAACGGACACGGAGAATCGCGTCTGAATTTCAGCCGATTCGCTTAAAAATCAAAGAAAGCGGACCGACGAGTGTCGATTCCTTTAGCTGAACCGGATATTCAACGGCGGCTTCCGGTCCGGCCATTATCGACTTTAAAAACTGCTGTCTCGTTTTATGCAGGATGGCAAGTCATCTGGAATAATTCGAGTTAATCGGCTGAATCCATTGTAATAATTGTCTGTGCACCGAACTGAAGTTGGTCGCGAGCCTTAGCAGGTAATATCTTTTGCCTATCTGGAAATCGGGTTTTCCGGGCATTTTCATGCATTCTTGGAGACTCATTAAGACCTCGTTAACTTAAAAATTCTTGCGGACCTGATTGGTTTTAGGCATCTATGACGGAGTGTCTGGTTGGAACGGACATCAAACCGTCAGAGGGCATCAATGGCCGTAAACGAACATATTGCCGGCGAACGCAATACGACTGAGAAGATCGAAAGTTTCACGCAGAGGCTTTCTGATCGTCTGCAGACCATGCGCGAAATGACTTATCCGCCGGAAGCGCAGAAAGTCTTCGGCCGGACGTTCTCAACAACGGATCTGGTGCGCCTATTAGGTGTACCAGAAAGCACTTTGCGCACGCTCACGCTTGAAGGCAAGGGCCCTCAACCGCACAGAGCGGATAACAATCGTCGTATCTATACCGTCGACCAGGTCTGGGAGCTGCGCGCGTTTCTTGCAGAAATGCGCCCCGACGACGCGATCAGGCTTGTGCCGCACCGCCGCCCGGGAGAGAAGCTGCAGGTGATTGCCGCGGCGAACTTCAAGGGCGGCAGCTCCAAGACCACTACGTCGGTCCACCTGGCGCACTATCTCGCGCTGCAGGGATACCGGGTGTTATGTGTGGATCTCGATCCGCAGGCCTCGATGACGACAACATTCGGCATTCAGCCAGACAGGGATCTTCGTTCAGGGGAAGGGGAGGACGAGCGCACCGACACGGCCTACGATGCTTTGCGCTACGATAATTTCCGAGTGCCGTTTTCCGAAGTCATCCGCGAAACCTATTTTCCGGGCATTCATCTGGCCTGCGGGAACCTCCGGCTGATGGATTTCGAATATGACACACCCACGGCCCTCGCGGAACGCACTACCGACGAACTGGGACTGTTCTTCCAGCGCCTCGACGCGGTGATACAATCGGTCGAAGAAAACTATGACGTTGTGGTTCTCGATACGCCTCCGTCGCTGGGATATACGACGATGGCGGCGCTTTATGCCGCGACGGGCCTGATAATCACTGTGCATCCGGCCATGCTCGATGTTTCTTCGTGTTCCCAGTTCCTGAAGATGATTTCGGACGTTACGCATACGCTTGCCGAAGGCGGCGCGGTATTTGAGCATGACTTCACGAAGTTTCTTCTGACACGCGTGAATCCAAATGACGGTCCGCAAAAGATCATGTCTGGAACTATGAGGGATCTGTTCGGCATCGACGTGTTGGTTGCCGAGGCGATTGAATCGACGGCGATCGCATCCGCCGGCGTCGCCAAGAAAACGCTCTACGAAATCGAACCCGGCGAGATCGGCCGGGAAACGCTCAAGCGCGCTATTGAAAGCGCGGACCGTGTGAATGCCGAAATTCTCGACATGATCAAGCGTGTCTGGGGCAGGGAGGTCCGTTGATGAAAAAGTCGATCGTCAAAATGATGTCCAACGCCACTGCCGCTGCCGCTGCCGCGGAGAGAAAAGACCCCCCGAAACCGGACGCGCAACAGAAGGTCACAGCGCCGGTGGTGAATTCCATGGGGCGTGCCTTGTCGCATATGCGCGAGGACAGCATTGTTTCCCTCGATCCTTCGAAGATCGATCCGAGCCCCTATCAGGATCGCTTCGAGACGGACGAGGAAGCCCGGGAAGCGCTTGAAGAGCTGAAGCTGTCCATTCATGACGAAGGCCAAAGAATCCCGGTCCTGGTCCGACCGCATCCGGTGGAAAAGGACCGTTATCAGCTTGCCTATGGGCATCGGCGGCTTTTTGCCATTCAGGCACTGATGTCGGAGACCGCGAAACCGGAAACGGTCAAGGTAAAGGCCTATGTCCGCAAACTCTCCGACGCCGAGCTCATCAAGGAACAATCACTAGAAAACGGTGTGCGCGAGAACCTGACATTCGCTGAAATGGCCCTTTGGGCGGTTCAGCTTCGCGCGGCGGGGCTCAAACAACGGGAAATGCAGCCGGTTCTGGGACAGGTGCAAACGGTGATTTCCAATATGTTGAAAGTGGCCGACAGCATTCCGCCCGATATCATTCGTGCAATCGGCCGCGCCAGGAATGTCGGCCGGCCAGCCTGGATGGACTTTGCCAGGTTGTTCGATGATCCGAACGCTGAGAAGCGCATCCGGAAGGTTGTCGAAAGCGGGGACTTCAAGATCGCGTCCGCTCAGGAGCGAATGACCATGGCCGCGAATGCGGCTCGCGGCCGAGCCAAGAAGCAGAAGGCGCCATCGGACACCGTGGAGATTAACGCAAATGGAACCGTCGTCGCCAGGCTGAAGACGTCAGCATCGGCGACCACCTTTTCGATTCCGAAATCGGAAATGGAATTTGCAAGGTGGCTCTCGCAAAACCTGCCGAATTTGCACGGGGATTTTCTGCGACAGCGGGAAAAGTCTCCGAAAGGAGAGGACTAGGCAGGATAACGTATAGCCAGGCAAACTGCCGGATTGGTCATTATGAGGGGAAACCGGCTTTGTCCTCCCCCGTTTAAAGAGACCTGCCGGAAGGATGCTGGGAACCGGTATAAGAAGGAGATTAGGCACCGACAGACAAGCGCAAAAATGAAAAGAGACCGAAACGGCGGCAACCGTTCAGTCTCAAATTCACGGTTCGACTTGGAAAATCCAAACAGGAACCTCAACGCAGTCCTGTTTTAGGCTAATTCCGAATCACGTGCAAGAGTCATCTTGCGCGAACGTTGGATTTCTGCCGATTTCCGCAAGTTGAACCTCCGAAATGAACAGCGCCGCGCCTTCACTGAGGCCGGCGAACGGGGGTTATTATGCCTGCTGTTTCGAACGTCTCTTCCTTCCGGAAGGTGACGCCGGGGATGCTTGCATCTCAGCGTCTTGCAATGTCCAACGACATTCCCGATTTCGGCAAATCCGAAGTCGCAATCGCTCTGAAGAGAGCCGCCCAGCCTCTCGGCCTCACATCCACGGCCTATCATGTGCTGGATATTCTGCTCGGACTGTCCAGGCCGGATGACTGGAAGGGTGACAACCGGCCAGTGGTGGCCATTTCCAACGAGAAGCTCGCGTCCTATGTCGGCCGAAGTGAGCGCACGATCATCCGCGCTATCAAACAACTCGTCGAGGCCCGGATCCTTGCCTATCGCGACAGTTCGACAGGCCGGCGGTGGGTCCACCGCAACGACACGGGCGATATCACTTACGCATACGGCCTCGATTTCACCCCGGCACGTGTCCGTTACCGCGAAATCAAACGCCTGGCCGATGAATGGCAGGCCGAACTCAATGCGGAGCGTGAGGCAAGAAGGCTGGTTACGAAGGTATCAAGAGCAATTGTTGATATTGTCGAAGCGGTGAGGGATATGGACCTGAGGGCTTTCCATGACCGGATGATCGGGATCTTGGAAAGCGGAAAGGACGCTCAATGGAAGGCAGGTATGTTGCAGGATCTTTATGACCTGCTTATTGAAGCTGTGACCGAAAGTCAGGGCGATGCTGAGGAAGTCTCTAAAAATGAAAATATGACAAGCGAGCCTGACATCAATGTCACCCTATTATTTAATACAAACTCATCAAACTATTATTTAAATAATCGGACATTCGCCAAAGCGAATGAACCCACTCACAAAACTGACGCCGCCATAGGCGGCGAAATAGCTCCTAAAAAGGAGCAAGCGGAAGCAACCTCGGACAAATACTCCCTTCCTGCCGGGCGGAACCCCTCCAGAAAGGCCAATTCCGGTCATTCCACAATACTGGACGCTGTTTCGATATCTCTTCTGGAAAGCGCGTGTACGACCGTCCGAAGCGATTTCGGGCTATCGTTCAAAAGCTGGCCGGAGCTTGTGTCCGCCGCCGAAATCATGCGGCTTAGTATAGGATTGAGCGAGACGGCCTACGCAGATGCATGCGGACGGCTCGGACGGCAAGCGGCTGCCGCTATCTTAGCGGTCGTCGCGGAAAAGGCATTGCGGGATCCCGAAAAAATCAGTTCGCCGGGTGGCTATTTCCGAGCCTGCTGCGATCGTGCGGGAGAAGGAAAACTCGCTTTGGCGAGGTCCCTTTTCGGACTGGCCGCCGGATGATTGTCGCGACGGTTGGCACCGCCTATTTGATTGAACGGGCCGAGGAGATCGCATCCACCGGCGGGCTTCTTCGGGTGTTGTCAGACAAGGCCGAAGCCGATAACGCCCGCTTGCAGCCGATGCTGAGGAGAGATCCAGTTCTCCTTGATTTTCGGTTCGTTATGATCTATCTAGCTAGGTAGCTAGCGAGATGAGGCAAGAAGCCATGATAACGTTGCAGGATGCGAAGAACCGTTTCAGCGCCGTCGTTGAGGCCGCGCTTGCCGGACGACCACAAGAGGTCTCGAAGCGTGGTAAGCCCGCCGTCGTGGTCGTTTCTGCGGAGGAATACAACAGGCTGGTGAAGG
>MDSW01008305.1_pt1 | contig 13761 bp, 12 predicted proteins | sample 811171 | NCBI WGS metagenome assembly MDSW01 (sample SAMN05326641, study PRJNA326480) | marine metagenome | isolation source: seawater | place: Atlantic Ocean: North West | collected 2012 | reverse complement strand
TGCAACATGCATATTGACCAACTGGCCAGAAATACCGAATCAGGCGTCAATTCGGCTGGTGGCAAAGGTATTATTTTTAATACTATTACAATTTCTGATGGGATTTCAATGGGCACTGAGGGGATGAAATACTCTTTAGTGTCGCGTGAAGTAATTGCGGACTCAATTGAAACAGTGATTGCCTGTCAAGGAATGGATGGACTGGTTGCGATTGGTGGCTGTGATAAAAATATGCCGGGTTGTATTATTGGTATTTGTCGATTAAATCGTCCTGCTATCTTTGTTTATGGGGGCACCATTTTACCGGGATGTCATCAGGGTAAAGATGTTGATATTGTTTCCGTTTTTGAAGCGGTAGGCGCTCATGCCAATCAAAAAATTGATGACGCCGAACTGGAAGAAATTGAAAGTTGTGCCATTCCCGGACCGGGATCATGTGGGGGTATGTATACGGCTAATACAATGGCCTGTGCGATTGAAGCATTGGGTCTCAGCTTACCCAATAGCTCTGCTCAAGCGGCGATATCTGAAGACAAAAAACAAGACTGTTCACGTGCTGGTGAAGCTGTTTTAAATCTAATCCAAAAAAACATTAAACCCCGTGATATATTAACAAAAAAGTCATTTGAAAATGCCATTACAGTCGTCACTGCATTAGGGGGATCCACGAATGCCGTGCTTCATTTATTAGCCATTGCCCATGCAGCCCATATTGAACTATCTTTAGATGACTTTGTTCGTATTGGTCAACAAACACCTGTTCTTGCAGATCTAAAGCCCAGTGGCAAATATACCATGTCCAAACTGGTTGAAATTGGTGGGCTTATGCCATTAATGAAACGTTTATTAGCTGCCAATTTGTTACATGGCGACTGTTTAACTGTGACGGGAAAAACACTGGCCGACAATCTGGCCGGTATTCCAGACTATCCGAGTGGCCAAGATGTCATCCGCCCACTTGATAACCCTATAAAACCTTCGGGTCATCTTGTCGTTTGTTATGGTAATTTAGCCCCTCAAGGGTCTGTTGCTAAAATTTCAGGAAAAGAAGGACTTTCCTTTACCGGTTCTGCTCGGGTTTTTAATTCTGAAGAGGAAGCCCTTACTCAAATTTTAGATGGCACTGTGGTTGCTGGTGATGTGGTTGTCATTCGTTATGAAGGCCCCAAAGGGGGTCCAGGAATGAGAGAAATGCTGTCACCTACCTCTGCTGTAATGGGCAAAGGGCTTGGCAATGAGGTTGCCTTAATCACTGATGGCCGATTTTCAGGTGGAACCCATGGATTTGTGGTGGGTCATATTACGCCAGAAGCATTTGATGGCGGCCCATTAGCATTAGTCGAAGATGGCGATCAGATTACAATTGATGCAAAATCCCAAGCACTAACACTTCACGTGTCCGCTGACATTTTGAAGCAGCGTCGTGATCAATGGCACCAACCTGCCCCCAACTATACACGTGGTGTTTTAGCTAAATATGCCCATACCGTCATGTCTGCCTCTGAAGGGGCCGTTACAGACCAACTTGGTTCATAAACACGCAGGCCAATGGGATTAAAAACAGAATCAGCCGGTGGCATCATCTTAAATCTAAAAGGTGATATTTGTTTGGTTAATCAACAGCATTATGCTTGGTCATTACCGAAAGGGCATGTCGAAGCTGGTGAAACGATTCTTGATACGGCTAAACGGGAAATTACGGAAGAAACAGGCTTAACCAAACTCACATTATTGACCTATTTAGGCCATTACTCACGGTTTAAAATGCATCGTGATGGCTCGGATAATCCGGATGAATTTAAAACCATGTATTTTTTTCTTTATATCACACCTGAAATGACATTATCACCCCAGGACCCAGACAATCCTATAGCGGATTGGCTTTCCATTCCAGAGGCCATTAAACGCCTGACGCACCCTAAAGACCAATCTTTTTTAGAAAGCCATGCGCCAGTGATCATGGCCCACTTTAATGCTCAATTTATGACAGTTACAACGACAACGGCTACTGAAAAAGATGCACAAAAATTGGCTAGCTTATCCATTGAAAGCCGTTTGGCAGCCTGTGTCCAAATTGATGCACCCATTACCAGTGTTTATCGTTGGGATAATCAAATACAATCTGAAAAAGAGTATCGTATTGTCTTTAAAACGCATCGTCTATGTCTCGCTCAATTAGAACAGTTAATTCATAACAATCATCCGTATGATACCCCCCAGTTTATCTGTACGTCTTGGGTTAGCGGATCGTCTCACTATTTACAATGGATGATTCAAAATATGGCGATTTAGTGCGTCTTTAAGCAATATTCGCTTAAAATATTGGCTTTGTCGCGAAATGGCTTATCACCACAACCACTTAATCACTTTCTAGGAGCTCATCTTCAGTAGCGATACCCGCTTCTTTAGCCAACTCTTCTTCTAACTCTTTTTTACGTTGCGCTGCGGCTTCTTGATTCTTTTTTTCTATTGATTTAATTGCGTTTTTTACTTTTTGTAAGCGTTTTGTATCGTTGCTTTTGTTAAATCTGCGCTTCAATTCATTTAATGCAACTAAATGATTGTTTTCAGCAAGCTTAAAGGCTTCATCATACGCTTTATTTCTTGCTTTAATATTTTTATTTTTCTGATACACCTCTGCTGCTAATAAATAAAATTCTGGAAATGATTGTGTCGTATCAATATCAATTTTCACGACCCCTTTTTCAATTTCTTGACTTGCTTTCTTGATTTGATTCGCTGTCATATATAAATTAGCTAACAAATAATGAGGGACCACACTAAAAGACTGCTGGGACATTAATAACTGATAGGCTGCTTCTGCGGTTGAAACATCACCACTTCGCTTGGCGTAATGGGCTTTTAATAATGGCCATTGAAATGTCACTCTATCTTGCGTCATTATCGGTTGAACCAATGCTGCTGTGATATTTTGTTTCTTTAGTTGTAATAAACTATTTCGTTCTTTCTCATAGTCAATTGTTTCGGGTTTGTCTAACTGCTGTCGCTCTAATACTTCAATTAAATGATACCCATAAATTGTTTTGACGGGTCTTGAAATTGTTTTAACTGGTATTTCAAAGGCGACCTCTTCAAATTCTGGTAATGTTTGACCATAAAAGATCCAGCCTAGGTTTCCCTGCTTATCTTTTGTTTGAAAATCCTCTGAATAATTACTTACTGCCGCTTCAAATGATAATTCTTTCTTTTGTAATTTATCATATAACTGCTGCACTAAAACTTCTCGGTCATTTTCATTTAAATGCTCTGCTTTAATTAAAACATGCCTTACTTTTGATTTAATATACTGATTATCTACATCTTGATCTGTTATAACGACTTCATCTTGTAACTGTTTTGTATACTTTTGAATGATTAAATTTTCTTTAATATTTGTTTTAAACCCTTCCATTGTCATTCCTGCAAGTTTTAACTTTTCTTTCAGCTCTTTTTTATTTTTTAAACCATATTGAATAATCGCTGAATTCAGTGACTGCTTAATTTCACCTTTTTTAATCTCAATATTATTTTCTTTTGCCTGTTTTAAAATCACCATATCTTGGATTGTTTTAAGTCCTGCATTAAATAAAATTAATTCCATTACTTCTGGAGCAACCTTGCCGCCTGTCTTATTGTAATCTACTTGTGATAATAATTGATTATAATAATTTTGAAAACGATCGCTATCCAACGGCTCTCCATCAATTAATATCGGTGCATTTTGTATATCTGAAAGCGATACCTTGGTACTCTGTTTATTTGTATTTCCGCCTAAAAAAAATGATGACGAAAACAATGTGGCTCCAAAAAATATGACAATTGTCCATCCAATATAAGCTGCGTTTTTTCTTAAAAATGATATCATAACTTTTACTCCTTTTTTTATATATTATACGTTATTTATATTGTTAATTTTAGTGACCTAGATACTGAAATATATGCCCCTAATAATCCTAATATTGTTCCTATTACACCTAAATATAAATAAATCTGATTTATGATATGCGTATCAATAATAATAGGCATAAAAGGAAGTCCTTCTTGTAATTTTTTCCCCCAAAAAAAATAAAAATGATTCAGAAAAACAATTGCTCCACCACTTCCAATCACGCCCATAACAATTCCTTCAATTAAAAAAGGGCCTTTAATAAAGATATTGGTTGCGCCTACTAATTTCATAATACTGATTTCTTCTTCTCGATTAATAATCGTAAGACGAATTGTATTTACGATAATTAATAATGTGGCTACTGTTAATAATAAAACTAAAAATATTCCTGAGTATTTGATCCATTTGATAAATGCATACATCCGTTTCGCAATCGTTCCCCCGTTTTTAACATCTGTAATATATTGAGTCTGCATTTCAAGGTACTCTGTAATTTCAAATATATCATAATTATTATCAATTTTGATTTTAAATGAATGTGGCAATGGATTTTCAATTATTTTCTTCAAATTTAAGTTATCATAACTTTTGGTAAATTGAGTCCATGCATTATTTTTATTAACAAATTGAATAGTATTAACTCCTTCGAGCTGGGATAATGTTTTTTGAAATCCCTTAATTTCACTTTTGGTTAGCCCTGGCTGTAAAAAAACACGAATCTCTAACTGAGATGACATAAAACCTGTTAAATACCTTACATTCAAATTGATCATTAAAAAAACACCTAACAATATTAAAGCGACAGCAATTGTTACTATTGTTACCATACTCATCAATGGCGATCGTTTCATACCAATAAAGGCTTCTGATATAAAAAACAATATATGCTGAATCATTTATTGTAAGTTCCTAATTGCTGATCCCTCACGATTTTTCCATTATTCATTTCAATCACCCGTTTACGAATATCATCAACAATCACTTGGTTATGTGTCGCAACAATAACAGTTGTATTTCTTAATATATTAATCTTACTCAATAAATGAATGATATCAATTGATGTATCTGGATCTAAATTTCCTGTCGGCTCATCTGCCAATAATATAGACGGGTTATTAACTATCGCACGCGCAATACAAATACGTTGTTGTTCGCCACCAGACAACTCTGATGGTAACTGATACATCTTTTCTTTTAAGCCAACTAACGAAAGGACTTGCGTCACCTGCCGACGAATTCTGGATCGTGAATACTTTAAAAATCGTAATGCAAATGCAATATTTTCAAACACATTTCGTTTAGGTAATAACTTAAAGTCTTGAAATACTACCCCAATATTACGGCGTAAATAGGGAACTTGTGTTGCTTGAATATTATTAAGTAAAAAATTATCAATGTAAATTTCACCTTGAGATGGCTTTTGAGCTCTAAAAATAAGTTTCAGCAATGTAGACTTGCCGGCGCCTGAAGGTCCGACAAGGTATAAAAACTCATTGGTTTGAACTGTTAATTCAACATTATCGACCGCTTTATATCCATTTGAAAAACACTTAGATACTTTTTTAAGCTGTATCATTTATTTATGGTCCAAATATTGACTTAAATAAATTTATCCTATCTTGCCAAAACCGTATATCATTGACAATAATAAATACCATTAAACTAATTAAGGCTGCCGCGCCAATATTATTGATTAACACAAACCACTTTTGATTTAATGACTTGCCGCGAATTGCCTCAATTACCAACATGATAATGTGGCCACCATCTAAAACTGGAAATGGAAATAAATTAATCACGCCTAAACTAATACTAATCATCGCCATTACATTAAAAAAGTAAACAATGCCTTTATTTAAATTAAAGGATGCAAACTGAATAATACCAATTGGTCCTGTCATTTCCTTAATGGATGCTTTTCCTGTAACAAGCATTCCAATCCCTTTAAATACTGATAACACATAAAACTTTGTTGTTGATATTGAATGCGCGACGACTTCTAATATAGACCCCTTTTTGAGTATCGGACTAAACGTTAACCCGACAATATATTTACCTTGGTGTAACTTGGGTGTCATCACAATCACTTTTTCATTACCCGACCTAATCAGCGTTAAGCTAACTTCTTTGCCTTTATTTTCTTCTTTATTTTGATTTAAATAGGCACTGAGCTGTTGAATCGACTTTAACTGTATATGATCCACTTTCAATAAAATGTCATTTTTATAGACACCAGCAATTTCTGCAGGAAAATTAGGAGTTACCCCATCAACAATTAATCGTCCATTATCAGGAATACCTTGATACGAAAATATCCCTAAAAATATCACAAACCCTAAAATCAAATTCATTAATGGTCCCCAAAAAATGGTCCAAAATCGTTGCATAATGCTCTTATTCGGATAGGCATTAGGTGCATCACGGTCAGTATCATCATCTAACCCCGTTAAGCGAACAAACCCCCCAAGTAGTAGCAAACGAAGCGTATATTCTGTTTCACCCCATTGATATGAAAATAATTTTGGCCCCATACCGAGACTAAATTCTGAAACCCCAATCCCAGCACGCTTTGCCGCTAACATATGACCTAATTCATGTAAAAAAATGACAATACTCAGTCCAATTAAAGTAATTAAAATATTCATACTATTATCATACTAAATTAGTCTGTATCTTAATAGTCTTAAAAACTAAGTCTTAGTCTTTTACACCTTCATTAGTGGTGCATAACGCGCCAATAACTTTTTTGTTTTCCCGTTAAACATTACATAAAGTATCGCATCTGCACCGTCACCTTTCACCTGAGTGACAACGCCATTTCCCCAAGCGGCATGAATCACCGGCTCTCCTTCGGTATAGGTATTGACCACGACGGGCTCAATTGACTTTGTGGCTAACGGTCTTTCTTTAGTCCAACCCTGCCGTGCTAACTGCCCCTGATGCTCGCTATACTCTGCTGGTATCTCGTCAATAAAACGGCTCTGTTTTTGAAATCGGGGTTCACCAAATATATTGCGCTGTTGCGCACCCGTTAATACCACTGTTTTTTTTCCACGTGTGATGCCGACATAACATAAGCGCCGCTCTTCTTCCATTTCATCATTATCTTTTAAAGCACGATAATGAGGTAATATCCCCTCTTCCATTCCCACAATAAAGACGGCTTCATACTCTAACCCTTTGGCGTGATGCATGGTCATTAATGTAATGGCTTCTTGGGAACGACTATCTTGACTTTCCAATTCTGTTGCCAACGATAACTTAGTAATAAATGCCTCTAACTCGAGTTCTTCTTCTCTCGCAATGGAAATAAACTGTAAAATATTTTCTAACCGCTCTTGATCTTGTGGGTTATATGACTTTTCAAGCATCGATTGATACCCTGTCTTTTCTAAAATTGCTTTTAAAATGATTCCCATGCGATCTTTCTGTGTCTGATCATATAACTGTTTTAATTCTGAAATTAAGGCGACAAATGCGGTAATATTCGCTAACCCTCGTGCAGGTAATGTGGCCGTCCCTTGTTGGATCAACTGAAATATACTGCAATTGGCGGCTGACGCTTGGCTCTGTAATTGTGCTAAGGTTGTATCTCCAATTTGTCGGGGAGGGACATTGGCAACTCTTAAAAACGCAATCGTATCATTTGGATTTAAAATCAGGCGTAAATACGCCATCAAATCCTTAATTTCTTTACGCTGAAAAAATGCCACGCCACCCACAATTTTAAATGGAATACGGGCTTTGCTTAAGGCTTCTTCATAAACCCGACTTAAGGCATTGATCCGAAATAATATCACGATCTCATTAAATGATATTGCTTCTTTTTGATAAGATTGAATTTTTTGAATAATAAAGCGTGCTTCTGCATATTCATCTGGACCAAAGTAACTGATTAATTTTTCGCCAACTACATTTTGGGTCCACAACTTTTTATCTTTACGTTGTTTATTATTTTTAATTACTGCATTGGCTGCATTTAAAATGCATTGTGTGGACCTATAGTTTTCTTCAAGCTTCACTACTTTTGCATCCGAATATTCCTTTTCAAACCGTAAAATATTTTGGATATTGGCGCCTCGCCATGAATAAATATTTTGATCAAAATCACCGACTACCGTCAGCTGACGGTGCGTTGCAACTAACTGTTTAATTAATATATATTGGGCATGATTTGTGTCTTGATACTCATCGACTAAAATATATTTAAATTTTTCTTGGTAATAGGTTAACACATCGGCATGTTGTGCAAATAAAATCGTCACAAAATATAATAAGTCTGAAAAATCAACGGCATGATTCTGCCATAATTGAGTTTGATAGTGCTGATATATTTGCGCAATGGCTTCATCTACTTCCCCTTTTGCTTTGCCTTCTGCATATCCTCGTGGCCCAATTAACTGGTTTTTGAGATTCCCTAAAATACTGGCGACATATTGGGGCCGATATTTTTGATCTGTAATATTCAGTTTGTCCATAATGGCTTTAAGTAACCGATTTTGTTCTTGAGTATCAATAATGGCAAACTGGTTACTACCACCCAACCTTACAAAATGATGGCGCAATATATAGGCTGAAAATGCATGAAATGTACTCACCATGGGTACATTTTGCATATTTACTGTCAGCGCCTTAACGCGCGCTTTCATTTCTGCTGCAGCTTTATTTGTAAATGTAATCGCTAAAATCGCCTCTGGCTCAATGCCATGATGTGTCATTAAATAATTAATCTTGTGCGTAATGACTGTTGTTTTCCCAGACCCTGCGCCGGCAATAATCAATAACGGGCTTTGGCAATGTTCAATCGCTTGTTGTTGCTGTGTATTGAGTGTTTGTGACATTTCAATACTATTATAAATCACAACACCCCTTTATAATAGGTGTTATGTCAGAAATTGCGATTTCAATTACAAGCCTTCATAAAAACTATGCTAATGGATTTCATGCATTAAAAGGGGTTTCATTTAATGTGAATAAAGGTGATTTTTTTGCTTTACTGGGTCCGAATGGTGCTGGTAAATCAACAACAATTGGTATTTTATGTGGATTAGTCACTAAAACGAGTGGGTCCGCTTCAATTAACGGCTATTGTATTACTGATCATATTGCCGAAGCTAAAGCCCAATTAGGAATTGTCCCTCAAGAATTTAATTTTAATATTTTTGAACCTTGCCATCAAATTATGATTAACCAAGCTGGCTATTATGGCGTCTCTCGATCGGTCGCGATTTCTCGTACTAAAGTTTTATTTGATCAATTAGGGCTCACAGATAAAGCCAATGTAGCAGCGGGCACACTTTCAGGGGGTCTTAAACGTCGTCTGATGATTGCCCGCTCATTGGTTCACCACCCTAAAATCTTAATTTTAGATGAACCTACTGCAGGCGTTGATATTTCACTTCGACGATCCATGTGGCGTTTTTTAAAAGAAAAAAATCAAGAAGGACTCACGATCATTTTGACGACACACTATCTAGAAGAAGCGGAACAACTATGTAAAAATATAGCCATTATAAATCATGGTGAATTAATTACTAATACGACAATGAAGCAGTTATTAAATCAGCTTAATAGCGAAATATTTATATTAGACTGTTCACAATTACCGGTTCAATTACCTCACATTGAAAACATTTCAATGTCAGCTAAAGAGTCATCAACATTGGAAATTGAAGTTCCGAAAACCCATACAATTTCTCAAATTATTCATCAACTTCAAGCCCATGATATTATTGTTAATCGGATTCAAACGAAAGCCAATCGCCTTGAAGAACTATTTATTCGGCTTGTCGGAGCGCCATCATGAACTCTAATGTTCAATGGATTGGTCTATTCACATTAATTCGTAAAGAAGTCACCCGTATTTTTAGAATATGGACCCAAACGCTACTTCCTTCGGTAGTGTCAACGACGCTTTATCTTTTAATTTTTGGTCAATTTATTGGCGAACGAATTGGTATTTTTAATGATTATAATTATATTGAGTTTATTATTCCGGGCCTCATTATGATGTCGATGATTACCAATAGTTATATGAATGTGTCTTCCTCATTTTTTGGTTCAAAATTCCAACGTAACATTGAAGAGTTATTAGTCTCCCCTTTACATAACCATTTACTCATTTTAGGTTATTTAAGTGGTGGCATTATTCGCAGTCTGATTGTCGGGCTATTAGTAACGTTTGTATCCATGTTTTTTTCTCCCATTTCCTTTCATAGCCCTGTATTAGTTATTCTCTGTGCATGTCTTACTGCAATTTTATTTTCTTTACTGGGTTTTCTGAATGGTATTTATGCGAAAAAATTTGATGACATTTCAATTGTTCCTACCTTTTTATTAACGCCATTAATTTATTTAGGCGGTGTCTTTTATTCGGTAACTATTTTGCCTCCTTTTTGGCAAATGGCTTCTCTTTTTAATCCTATTTTATATTTAGTTAATATTTTTCGATATGGTTGTTTAGGGATTAGTGATATTAATGTCACAAATGCGCTTTTGATCATGATCTTAATCATTGTTGTATTATTTACTTTTATTAATTTCTTAATTAAAAAAGGGGTTGGAATTAGGCAATAATACTGATTTATTCTTTTCATTAACGTGCGCTCCTCTGATCAAGTACTCAGTAAAATTTCTTTATTTTTTGATTGTTAAATATAAGTATATTTGATATATTTTTAATTGTTTTAAATAATTTTTTAGCATTTAATTTTGTAGTTAATATCTTTAATTTAAGGAAATACGATGCGATTAAAAAGTATGTTTTTATTAGGTGTGATTAGTAGTTTTATTTGCATTACTGCTGTTACACCACTATTGGCTTATACTCCTGGAAAATCCCAACAAGGCGTTTATCCTGTTTTTGCGTATTCGAGTAAAACGGGCCTGCTGTTAGGGGCAATGTATCTGAATCAAAGCCCAAAATGGAAATCGAATAGTATTTTAATACTTAGTCAAAAATATGGTAAAATGCTATTTTCTGATATTCATGATATCCCACTAGAAAAATTAAACCCTCAGCTTACCTTAGAAGCTAGCTTAAAACTATATGATTGGAAAGATGGTTATTTTCAATGTGGGGATACCAGTTTAAACAAAATTACAAAATCATGTGAAGAACTTTTAGTTGATAACACCCAGTATAATATTATTACAGGTCCACGTTACTGGATTTCAGACTCCCTCAGCACTTCATTTCAACTCAATTATAACCAGAGATCAGAAAATGAAACTCAGGAAATCCCCAGACAATTTAATGATGAAAAAAACATGGGCTTTGAATTTGATTTGAAATATGACACTCGTGATGATCATTTATCTGCTAAGTCCGGCATCTATGCACAAAATAAATTTTTACTTTACCCTTCTTTTTTACGTACTGGCGATACCATGTTATTGCAGTGGTTAGTTGATACACGTTATTACTATAAATACCAAAACATAATATTGCAAGTCGACTTTATTTAGCGCAAACATTGTCCAAAACAGAAACCGTTGATTACTTTATTTCTCGCTTGAGACTAGGCAGTCAAAACGAGTTACGTGGTGAAGATATCAATCGGTATATGGGTCGTGCAATTACTTTAATTCAAAGTGAATATCGTTATCAATTTTTTAAAAAGCTCAGAGGTGTTTTATTTTTAGAGTTGGGTCAAGCGGGTGATACAATTGGTTTTGCAAATCTAATCACTACAAAAGGGCTGGGGTTGCACTACTCAATGAAACATAATGTTATCGTACGACTTGAAATGGGCTTTGCGAAACACACAAAGAACTTTATATTTAGTTTTAATACCGCTTTTTAACTTTTTTTTTAAGTTACTTGTTGATATAATTATAGTTACTAATGGTTCATGATACATTACAAAAATTAGAGACGATATTAAAAGGAGCAAAGCGTTTACCCGATGCTAAGCGTGAAAATTTATTATCGCTTGTTGATGAATTAAAAAGTGAGCTTGATGACTTAGGTAAAACACGACAAGATGATGCCACATTATTAGCATTACTCACAAAATTAGTGACGTTTCAAAAGCTACAAACGCCTAATCATACTGCAGTTTCAACTCATACAGATAATAGTTTATCAACTGCATTAACAGAATTTGAAACGTCTCATCCTAAATTAGTGGAAACGATTCAATCGATTTGCATTAGTTTATCAAATCTCGGTATTTAAGCGTGTATGTTGCGTTGGACTTTATCAACGTGTAGTTATCTTTTAGCCATTCCTGTTTTTCAAATTATATTCACACTATTATTCGTTATAATTACAGTTTATAACACGCCGATTAATGCAATTTCACAAAGTCAAAAAATCAAACAATATGGAAGTACGGCATTTAAAATGCCCGTCCTGGCACAGTACAATCAGCAGCTTGCTACTATTGCTAAATATGCACTTCCAGCTGTCGTCAATATTGTTTCAGCTGAGCCGATTTATGATGACCTCCCCCTAAGTCCGTTTGATTTTTTTGATAATGACTCTTTATTGAATCCATTTTCTGATCAGTCTCCAGATCCGTTTAATAATCAATCAAAAACACAGCATCAACACAGTTTAGGATCGGGGTTTATTATTAGTACTGATGGCACTATTTTAACCAATCATCATATTATTAAAAATGCCCATTCACTGATGGTCACATTAAGTGATAATACATCACATAAAGCAACATTAATTGGATCTGATCCAGAAACGAATATTGCACTATTAAAAATCAAGTCTAAATCCCTCCCCTACTTTGAACTGGCAGATTCTGATCGTGTCCAAGTTGGCGAACTTGTGATTGCCCTAGGAAACCCTTTTGGAATAGGCCCTCAATTTACGACTGGGTTTATCAGTGGTACTAGTCGTCATAATATTGGCGTTATCACTTCTCGACATGTTCTTCAAACCAATATGATAATTACCCCTGGTAATTCTGGGGGCCCTTTATTAAATATTAATGGCGATGTGATTGGAATGAACACTGCTATTTCAGCTCGTTCTGGTGGTAGTCAAGGAAGTGGATCTGCAATTCCAAGTCATATCCTTCAAACGGTTATTACATCACTGCAACAGCATGGCCAGGTTCTGCGATCCTATTTGGGTGTCCATGTTCAAAATTTAACGCCACAAATTGCCACTGCATTTGACATCAAAAACACTCAAAAAGGCGCACTCATTCGGCAAGTCATACCCCAATCTCCTGCTGAGCGTGCCGGTTTAAAAAATGGGGATATTATTATTTCGTTTAATCAAAAGCCCATTGACTCTGATTCAATGCTGCGTAATGATGTTGTGCTATCCCCACCCCACAAATCAATTCCTATTCGCTTTTTAAGAGGCAATACAGTTGAAAAACGTTATGTTACTCTAGCTACACTGTCACCGTCATTATCATCGATACAAGAGCGTACTCCGATATTAGATCATTTAAGTACAAGTCTTTCATTAGTTCCATTATCTAATAAAATAAAAGAACGCCATCAATTCTCACCTGCTCTTAATGGGGTCTTTATTGAAGACATTGAAATTAATGGTACTGCAGCTCGTAATGGTCTACAAAGACATGATATTATTTTATCAATTAACAATGTTCGAATTACCTCGCCTAAAGTGGCCTATCAATTAATTAAAACAGCTCAAAAAAATCAAAATGGCTTAGTTTTATTGGTTCATCGTCAGCACCAAAATTATTTTATTTTAGTTGATCAGTAATCAGTAATATCAATTAGCACAAAATATATCCATATTTATTGAAATGGGTCTTTTTTCTGCCATATCATGTTATCTTTGGAGTGGATTTTTTCTTTCTGTAGTTTCTTTTCTAATTCTTCAATTGTTTTTTGGTATTGTTTTTTTTCTAATTCCATCTGTTTATTTGCTT
>MDSW01162857.1_pt1 | contig 13763 bp, 12 predicted proteins | sample 811171 | NCBI WGS metagenome assembly MDSW01 (sample SAMN05326641, study PRJNA326480) | marine metagenome | isolation source: seawater | place: Atlantic Ocean: North West | collected 2012 | reverse complement strand
TTCAGTTCAAGTCAAAAGAGGAGGCTGCAGAAGAATACGCAAGAGATATCGGGGAAGATTTTGTGGAATTTTTAGGATTCAACCCACTACTCAATTCTATTGATATTTATTTCAATGCTGAATATGTAAATGCTTTGAGCCTAAATCAAACTAAAACAGAAATTGAAATTTCAGATTTTGTAGCCGAAGTAGTTTACGATCAACCCCTGGTAACTCTTTTAGAAAAAAACATTGAAAGAATTTCTTTTGTGCTCTTAATAAGCACGGCTTTATTTGTTGTAATTGCGCTACTATTAATCAATAGTTCCATTCGACTTTCTATCTACTCAAAACGATTTGTTATTAAAACCATGCAATTAGTCGGTGCCACAAAATCCTTTATACGAAGACCTTTTATTTTGAGCCATTTAAGCTTAGGTATTATAAGTTCTTTCCTGGCATTAACAGCTCTAAACTTTTTACTTTGGGAGGTAAATAAAAGATTTCCAGAGATAGAAATAATGCAGCAGACAAGTGAATTAATGATTGTTTTTGGAAGTGTTTTAATTCTAGGCATCAGCATAACTGGAGTAAGTACTTTTTTTGCTACTCAACGATATTTAAACCTTAAAACAGATGCTGTCTACTAATTTAACAAAATGAAACAATCACAATCTTCTAAAAAATTTTTATTTGGTAAACGTAATTATCAGTTTCTATTCGTCTCAATTTTAATTATTGCGACAGGCTTTATTTTAATGATTGGAGGTGGTAGTGATGATCCAAAATACTTCAATGAAGCTATTTTTAATTTTAGAAGAATTCGATTAGCCCCTTCATTCATTCTTATTGGTTTTGTTATTGCCATGTACTCAATCTTAACCAAATCGAGTAGTAAAAAATGAAATATATAGAAGCTATTATTATTGGTATTATTCAGGGTTTTACTGAATTTTTACCAATCTCCTCTAGCGGTCATTTAGAAATTGGAAAAGCTTTATTTGGAAATGAAGCTATTGGTCAAGAAAGCTTGTTCCTCACTTTAGTTCTCCATTTTGCAACGGCTCTAAGTACCATGGTAGTTTTTAAAAATGAAATTCGAGAAATCTTAAAAGGTCTTTTAGATTTCGAAATGAATGATCACACTCAATTCTCAATAAAAATAATTATTTCAATGATTCCTGCAATTCTAGTAGGCCTGTTTTTTCAAAATCAAATTGAAGCTTTGTTTTCCAAAAATTTAGTGCTTGTAGGGGTAATGTTATTATTTACAGCTATGATTCTTTTTCTTGCAGATCTAGCTAGTGATACTAAAAAAAAAGTAACCTTCTCAAATGCCTTTGTATTAGGAATTGTGCAAGCGATAGCTATTCTTCCCGGAATATCAAGAAGCGGTTCAACGATTGCAAGTGCTGTACTTTTAGGGATTGATCGCCAAAAAGCTACGCGTTTTTCCTTTCTCATGGTACTCCCACTTATCTTTGGTAGCATGGCTAAAACGATTATTGACTTAGAAGGAACCCCACAAAACTCGAATATTACTATCTTGGCTATAGGCTTTATATCAGCTTTTATCAGTGGGATTGTAGCCTGTAAATGGATGATCACTATCGTAAAAAAAAGTCAGCTAAGATATTTTAGCTACTACTGTATATTTGTTGGTGTAATAACCTTGATTTATGGACTTTTTTAAAGAAAGCTTTAAAGCAGAAGTTTTGCAGCAAGGACAAGTCTTTTTAATTGACAAACCCATTGGCTGGACTTCTTTTCAGGTAGTAAATAAAATTCGTTGGTATCTTAAGAACCAAACAGGATTAGAAAAATTAAAAGTAGGACATGCAGGCACTCTAGACCCCCTAGCAACGGGACTACTAGTGATTTGTACAGGTAAAAAAACGAAAGAAATAAATGAACTTCAACATCAAGAAAAAGTTTACAATGGGACCTTTACCATTGGAAGCACAACTCCTTCTTACGATCTGGAAACAAAAGTTGATGCAACTTTTCCTACAAAGCATATTACTGAAGCTTTGATTCTAGAAGCTGCTAGAAGTTTAACGGGTGAAATTCAACAAACACCCCCTGTATTTTCTGCTCTTAAGAAAAATGGGAAAAGACTTTACGAATATGCAAGAATGGGAGAAAAAATTAAGATTCAGCCTCGTAAAGTGCATATATCAAAATTTGAAATAAAACGAAAAGATCCTACTAAACTAGATTTTTTAATTCATTGTAAAAAAGGCACATACATTCGAAGTCTAGCCCATGATTTTGGAAAAAAACTTAACTCAGGAGCGCATCTTTCTTCCCTTCGAAGAATAAAAAACGGATCACAGTCAATAGAAAATGCTTACAGTATGGAAAGTGTAATAGTTGAGAATTCAAAAAAAATATTAAGAGCATAAAATCCGTACTTTAAAACTTACTAATTTTATAGCATGAATATAAAAAGTATCATCCTAACAAAAGAGGTAAAAAATAAAACCAAACTAACTTCAGCTATAAAAAAGCTTAAGAAGGAAAAAAATGCGGTGATTCTAGCACACTATTATCAAGATGATGCAATACAAGAAGTTGCAGATTATTTAGGAGATAGTCTTTATCTAGCTCAACAAGCAGCGAAAGTTGAAAATGATATTATTGTTTTTGCGGGAGTACATTTCATGGCTGAGACAGCAAAAATAATAAACCCTTCAAAAAAAGTTCTTCTACCCGATCTTAAAGCAGGGTGTTCACTAGCTGATTCTTGTCCTCCAGACGATTTTGCAGCTTTTAAAGCAAATCATCCTGATGCTTTAGTAGTTTCATACATCAATTGCTCGGCAGAAGTAAAAATGCTTAGTGACTTAGTTTGCACCTCAAGTAATGCTAAAAAAATAATTGAAAGTATTCCTAAAGATCAAAAGATCATTTTTGCCCCTGATAAAAATTTAGGAGCATATCTTAACAAAGAAACAAGTCGGAATATGATCCTTTGGCAAGGATCATGTATTGTTCACGAAGCATTTTCTTTTGAAAAAATTATTTCTCTTATAAAATCATATCCCAATGCAAAATTCATTGCACATCCTGAAAGTGAATCTCCAGTTTTAGATATTGCACATTATATTGGAAGTACTTCTGGACTTTTAGCTTTTGTTCAAAAAGATAAAGCTAAAGAATACATCGTAGCAACTGAAGCAGGAATCCTTTATGAGATGCAAAAACGCTGCCCTAAAAAAACATTTATTCCAGCACCAGTTGAGGATGACACTTGTGCATGTAGTGAATGTGCTTTTATGAAACTTAACACTTTAGAAAAACTATATCGCTGTTTATTAAATGAATCTCCTGAAGTGAAAATGGATAAAAAACTCATGGATGGTGCAAGAATTCCTATAGAACGCATGTTTAAATTGAGTTAATAATGGTCAAAGATATTCTTGTTATTGGAACTGGGATTTCAGGTTTAACTTTTGCGATTAAGGTTGCAGAAGAAAACCCGAAACTGTCCCTTACTTTAATTTCTAAAATGGATATAAATGAAGGGAATACAAAATATGCACAAGGAGGAATTGCAGTAGTTCAAAATTTAAAAAAAGATTCTACTGAAAAGCACATTCAAGACACCCTTGACGCAGGAGATGGAGCTTGTGATTCCGAAGTCGTAAAGTTTGTAGTAGAAGAGGCAAATGAACGTTTAGATGAGCTAATCCAATGGGGTGCTGCATTTGACAAAAAGAAAGAACAATTTGACTTAGGAATTGAAGGGGGGCACTCAGAAAAAAGAATTGTGCACTACAAAGACCAAACAGGAAAACAAATTCAAGAGGTTCTTACTGCAAAGGTTAAAAGTTTTCCTAATGTCATCATTTTAGAAAACCATACACTTGTCGACTTAATTACAGATCACCACTCGAAATCAAAAATGAAGCGTTGCTATGGGGCTTATGTAATTTCTCAAGAAAAGGAAGAAATTATTAAAATTTGCGCTAAGATTACTGTACTTTCTACAGGGGGAGCTGGAAGCTTATATGCTTATTCGACTAACCCAAGTGTTGCCACTGGAGATGGCTTAGGTGCCGCGTATCGTGCCAAGGTTCAAATGGACCGCTTACCCTTTGTTCAATTTCATCCTACTGCCTTAAAAGACAAGATAGATAATAATGTTTTTTTAATTACTGAAGCAGTAAGAGGTGCAGGAGGAAAACTACGCAATAACTTACTAGAGCAGTTTATGCTAAAAATTGATCCAAGAGGTGAATTGGCTCCCAGAGACATTGTAGCAAGAGGAATTCAAAAACAAATACAGGAACAAGATGACAACTTTGTATGGCTTGATGGTTCAGAGATATCTAAGGAACAATGGAAATTAAATTTTCCAATGATTTATAAAACATGTAAATCAATGGGTATTTTTTTACCAGAAGACCCCATTCCGGTTGTCCCTGCAGCTCATTATTTTTGTGGCGGAATTAAGGTGAATAAAAATAGTGAATCTAGTTTAAAAGGACTCTATGCTGTTGGTGAGTGTAGCTCCACGGGATTACATGGAGCTAATAGACTTGCTTCTAATTCCCTTTTGGAAGCTCTAGTTTTTGCCCATCGAGCGGCTATTGATTGTATTAAATCTCTTTACGAACCTTTACCGCAAAATAATTTTTACAATAAAATACCTGAATGGAAGGGTGATGACTATTCAAAAAATATCATAATTGAAAATGTAAAACTTTTAAGAGAGGAATTACAAGAAATCATGACGAATTATGTAGGAATTTTTAAGACAGTTGATGGCTTGAAACGAGCAGAAAAAAGAATCAATGATATCTATCTTACAGTACAAATTTTATATAACCAAAACAAATTAACTAATGGATTATGTGAATTGAGAAATATGGTAAGTATTGCTTATTTATTAACAAAACAATCTCAAGAAATTAAAGAAAATAAAGGCGTCTTTTACAATCAAAACTATGTCTAATAATTTCTATAATAATTATAAAAATGAAATTGATTCTTTTATTGATAATTCACTTTTAGAGGATATAGGAATTGGCGATCATAGTAGCCAATCATCCATTAATGTTTCAGACCATAGTAATGCTCAATTATTAATTAAAGAAAAAGGACTTATAGCAGGAATAACACTTGCTAAGCATATTTTTAAACGTTATGATTCTAATCTGAAATTTAATTCCCTTATAGACGAGGGTGATTCCGTTAAAGATGGGGATATTGCATTTACAGTAAAAGGTTCTACTCAGTCTATTCTTTCTACCGAGCGAGTTGTACTTAATTGTATGCAAAGGATGAGCGGTATAGCTAGTCTAACATTTGGTTTAAATGAAATGATTCAACACACTTCCTGTAAGCTTTTGGATACTAGAAAAACAACTCCTAATTTTCGTTATCCAGAAAAATGGGCTGTTCTAATTGGCGGTGGTTTCAACCATAGAATGGGTCTATTTGATTCTATAATGATTAAGGACAATCATGTAGATTTTTGTGGAAGTATGACACGGGCATTGAAAAAGACATCACTATATATTAAAAATTTAGGAAGACCAATTGATGTAATTGTAGAGTGTAGAAATGAAAAAGAAATTAAAGAAGCATTAACTTTTTCTTTTATAAGTAGAATTCTTCTTGATAATCATAGTCCAGCTGAGTTAAGTAAAGCTATATCTATAATTGCAAAAAAAATACCGACAGAAGCTTCTGGTATGATCACAAAATATAACCTTGTTGAATATGCTGAAACGGGCGTTGATTTTATTTCTATGGGAGCTTTAACTTACGGTGCTGATATAATAGACTTGAGTTTAAAAGCTATTTTAGAATAAAATATGATTCTCTAAAGATTGTAGTATAAGCCAGAAAAATTCTTCTTTAATTTTTATATTTGTATAACATCATACTTATATGAAATATCAAAGAATTCTCTTAAAATTAAGCGGTGAAGCTCTCATGGGTAATTTAAGTCACGGTATTGACCCTGAACTAATCGATAGCTATGCCAAAGAGATTAAGAAAGTTTTTGATAAAGACATCGAAATTGCAATTGTTATAGGAGGAGGAAATATATTTAGAGGAATATCTGGAGCAAGTAAAGGCATGGATCGTGTTCAAGCTGACTATATGGGAATGCTAGCAACTGTTATAAATGGGTTGGCACTTCAAGGTGCTTTAGAAAATAACGGTGTTCCTACACGACTTCAGACAGCGATCAAAATTGAGGCTATTGCAGAACCTTTTATCAAAAGAAAGGCTACAAGGCATTTAGAAAAAGGAAGGGTAGTTATCTTTGGTTCTGGAACTGGAAATCCCTATTTCACGACAGACTCAGCGGCTGTTTTAAGAGCAATTGAAATTGATGCTGATGTTATTTTAAAAGGAACAAGAGTAGATGGTATTTATACTGAGGATCCAGAAAAAAACATAAAAGCAACCAAATTTGATAACATCTCCTTTGATGATGTTCTCAAAAAAGGAATAAAAGTAATGGATACTACAGCCTTCACACTAAGCAAGGAAAATAATTTACCAATTATTGTTTTTGATATGAACACGTCTGATAATCTATTCAAGGTTGTTAAAGGAAATAATATTGGAACAAGAGTAAATTTATAATATATAACCGATGGAAGAAGAAATGCAATTTATTGTTGATACTGCTAAAGAAAATATGGAGCAAGCGTTAAAACATTTAGATAAAGAAATGCTCAATATACGTGCAGGTAAAGCAAACCCCATTATGCTTTCTGGAGTCAAAGTTGATTATTATGGTACTCCAACACCTCTTTCTCAAGTTGCTAATGTAAATTCTCCAGATGGAAGAACTCTTACAGTCCAGCCCTGGGAAAAAGCAATGTTGTCGGAAATTGAAAAAGCAATTTTAGTAGCTAATTTAGGTTTAAATCCAATGAATAATGGAGAATCTATAATTATAAATATTCCTGTCCTCACAGAAGAACGAAGAAGAGAATTAGCAAAACTTGCAAAGGCTGAAGTTGAAAGTGCGAAAATCTCCATTCGTGCTGCAAGAAAAGATGCAAACACCGAAATCAAAAATTCTGATATCTCAGAGGATCTTCAAAAAAACTTTGAAATAGATATCCAAAATATCACTGATCAATACATTACAAAAGCTGATGAGACTTTTAGCTTAAAAGAAAAAGAAATTCTAACGGTTTAAAACAATGTTTTTTCCCGTTAATCGGTCCTCTTATGAGAAAAACTAAAGAATCTAATTTTTGGGGCCTAGTAGCAAGGCTCATATTAAGGAATAGAATTCTTATTTTATTAGGAATCATCTCACTTACTTTATTCTGGTCATTACAATGGAAAAACATGCGGTTTACATTTACCGAAGCCAATCTTCTTCCAGATGATCATCCTGAGAATATCTTATACAAATCTTTTACGAAAACTTTTGGGGAGGAGGGAAATGTAATTGTAATTGCTTTTCAAGACAGTCTGTTCTTTACACAAAAAAATAGGGAGGCATGGAAATTATTAAATGAAAAAATTGAAAGTTTTGAAGAAATCAATTTTGTATTATCTACTGAAAATCTTCAAGAACTTGTTAAAAATAATAAAGGGGGTAATTTTTTTCTTAAAAAAGTATCTGACAATTTTCCTCCAGATAAAAAAAATAATGAGAAATTTAAGCAGAAATTATTCTTAGAATTACCTTTTTACAACAACTTACTTTTTGACAAAAAGTCAAGCACTATTCGCTCTGTAATTTACATGGACTCTGAAATTGTAAATACAGCTCTTCGCAAAGACTTTATTTTTGAAATCTTTATACCGCTCATAAAAAAGTTTGAAAAAGAATCAGAAGTAGATGTGCGAATTTCTGGTATGCCATATATTAGAACATTAAATGCACAAAATATTGTAGATGAGATAGGTTTGTTTGTCCTTGGAGCAACCTTAGTAACATCATTAATTTTCTTTTTGTTCTTTAGATCTTTTAGGGCAACATTTATCTCTTTAATTGTTGTTGCAGTTGGAGTGATGTGGGCTTTTGGGATTTTAGGATTTTTGGGTTATGAAATAACAGTTCTCACTGCTCTTATCCCACCATTAATAATAGTTATAGGAGTTCCAAATTGTATTTTTTTGATTAATAAATATCAACAAGAAATTGCCAAGCATAGTAATCAAGCAAAATCACTTCAAAGGGTAATTGCTAAAATTGGAAATGCAACATTAATGACCAATTTAACTACAGCCTCTGGATTTGCAACATTTATTTTGACAAATAGTAAGATTTTAAAAGAATTTGGAGTAGTTGCATCTATTAATATTATTTCAATATTCCTACTTTCTCTTCTTATTATTCCAATTACTTATAGTTTTATGGAACGCCCAAAAAAGAAGCATTTAAAACATTTGAAAAATAAAACAGTTGACTTTTTTGTAAGCTGGATGGAGCACAAGGTGCGTAAAAAGAGAATCAATGTATACATAGTTTCTTTACTAGGATTAATAATTGGAATAACAGGAATTTATCAGATGAAGATTTCAGGTAGTTTAATAGAGGATATGCCCAAAAGCGCAAGTTTTTTTAAGGATATTCTCTTTTTTGATGATAATTTTAATGGTATTGTTCCACTTGAAGTTTGGATTGATAGTAAGCGCGAAGATGGAATTGTCAAACCAGCAACTCTTAGAAGAATGAATCGACTTCATGAAGTAATAGAAGAAATCCCAGAGTTAGCTCCACCTTTATCAATAGTAAATGTAGTTAAATATGCTAAACAAGCATATTATAACGGTAATCCTAATTATTATTCGTTACCAACCTCTCAAGAAAATAGTTTTATATACCCATACTTAAATAAATCTGAAAGTAATAGTAAAATTTTAAGTGGCTATGTTGACAGTTCGGGACAGTTTGGTCGAATAACAACTTATATGAAGGATATAAAAACCTATCGTATGGAAGAAATAGAAAATGATTTAATTGATAAAATTGATAAAATTTTTCCAGAAGAACGTTATGGTGTAAAGATTACTGGAAAATCACTTCTATTTCTCAAGGGAACTAAATATTTAATCAAAAATCTAATTTTATCTTTAAGTCTTGCTATTCTTTTAATCGCTTTTTTTATGGCATTTCTGTTCCGATCTTTTAAAATGATAATTATTTCATTAATACCTAATCTATTACCCCTTATAATAACTGCCGGGGTGATGGGATTTACTGGAATTCCGCTGAAACCGTCTACCATTCTTGTATTTAGCATAGCATTTGGCATCTCTGTAGATGATACCATCCACTTTTTAGCAAAATATAGGCAAGAACTTATAGCTAACGGGTGGAGGATAAATAAGGCTGTATTTGCTGCATTACGAGAAACAGGAATAAGCATGTTCTATACTTCGATAGTATTATTTTTTGGTTTTTCAGTCTTTTTATCATCAAACTTTGGGGGAACTCAGGCCTTAGGAGGGCTAGTAGCCGTTACCCTAATGATGGCTATGTTGGCAAATTTAATTTTACTTCCTTCTCTACTTATATCCTTAGAAGATTCTGTAAGCAATTACAAGGATTTAAAGGAACCTAAACTTAAAATTTTAGATTAAAATCTACAGTTTAGGTTTGATTAAAACTTTCTGAAATAAACTTATCTTTGTAGAACGATTTAATTAAAGAGAAATAAAGAACTATAATCTTAATTTACACAAATAATACATTTAGAAAAGATACTTATAAATGAAAGTAGCGAAAATCAAAACCCTTTTAAAATCGTCAAAATTCAATCAAGTAAGCGCTGTACAGGGATGGGTCAAAACGTTTAGAGCCAATCGATTTATTTCGCTTAATGACGGTTCATCACTTGAGAATCTTCAATGTGTTGTTGATTTTGATAGCTTAGAAGAATCTTTTATAAAACGAATAACTTCTGGAGCAGCATTACATTTAGAAGGTACTTTGGTAAAAAGTCAAGGCAGTGGACAAACAATTGAATTACAAGTAAAAAAAATTAAAATTTATGGGGATTCTGACCCAGAAAAATACCCTATCCAACCTAAGAAACATAGTTTAGAATTTTTACGTGAAAAGGCTCACTTGAGAATTCGAACTTCAACATTTGCTGCTGTTATGCGAGTACGCTCAGCTTTGTCATTTGCAGTCCATAAGTTTTTTCAAGAAAAAGGTTTTTTTTATGTCAATACACCTATTATTACTGGAAGTGATGCGGAGGGTGCTGGAGAGATGTTTCGCGTAACTTCACTACATCCTAAAAATCCACCTTTGGATAATAAAGGAGTTGTAGATTATAAAAAAGATTTTTTCGGTAAGGAAACAAATCTAACTGTATCTGGACAACTAGAAGCTGAATCATATGCACTTGGACTAGGAGAAGTTTATACTTTTGGCCCAACATTTCGCGCTGAAAACTCTAATACCACTAGACACCTAGCTGAATTCTGGATGATTGAACCTGAAATGGCATTCTATGATCTTTCAGATAATATGAATTTGGCTGAAAGATTCATAAAGAGTGTTTTGACGGATATAATAAAGAATTGTTTTGAAGATTTAAAACATCTTGATGTACGACTAACAAAAGAGGATCAAAGTAAACCCAAAGATGAGAGAAGTCCAATGGGGCTAATAGAGAAAATAAATTTTATTATTGATAATGATTTTAAAAGAATTAGCTACACTGAAGCTTACCAAATTTTAAGAAATTCCAAGCCAAATAAAAAAAAGAAATTCAAATTCCCTGTTAATGAATGGGGTTTTGATTTACAGAGTGAACATGAGCGTTATTTAGTAGAGAAACATTTTAATTGTCCAGTAATATTATTTGATTATCCTTCAAAAATCAAAGCCTTTTACATGCGAAGAAATGACGATGGGAAGACAGTTAGAGCAATGGATATTCTCTTTCCAGGAATTGGTGAAATAGTCGGTGGTTCCCAGAGAGAAGAACGTTTAGAAGTATTAGAAAAGTGTATTAAAGATTTTAATATAGATGTAGAAGAATTATGGTGGTATCTTGATTTAAGAAGGTTTGGCAGTGTACCACATAGTGGTTTTGGATTAGGCTTTGAGAGATTAGTTCAATTTGTAACAGGAATGAATAACATTCGAGATGTAATTCCGTTTCCTAGAACTCCTCAAAATGCAGCCTTTTAAGGATGAAATATAAATTATATAAATAATAACAGTTTAAGACTAGATGCTAAAGCAACAGCTCCATTTAAAGCTTTCTCAAAAATTATCTCCTCAACAAATTCAATTGATGAAGATGATTCAACTTTCTACACTTGAGCTGGAGCAAAAGATTGAAGCTGAAATAGGAGAAAATCCTGCCTTAGAAAATGGTATTGAAAGAACTAATAACGAAAATCACGAAAATGAGTTTGATGAAGGAACTAAAATAGAAGCAGAAGAAATTAATATTGATCAATATTTAAGCGATGATGAAACTCCCTCCTATAAACTCTACTCAAATAATTACAACAATCAAGAAAATGAAACAACAGTCCCAGTATCGTCTGGTATGAGTTTTCACCAATACTTGTCTCAACAAATAGGAAATTTAATCCTTGGTGAAAAAGAGATGATTATTGCAGAATTTATAATTGGTAGTATTGATGAAAGTGGATATTTAAGAAGAAGTAATGAAGAGCTAATGGATGATCTAGCCTTTACTCAAAATATTATTGTAGATACGCATGAAATTGGAAAAACATTAAAAGCAGTACAATCACTTGACCCACCTGGTGTTGGTGCTCGTTCACTTCAAGAGTGTCTTGAAATTCAATTAGAAAAAAAGAAAAAGAATCGTCCTGAAGTAATATTAGCTCTTAATATCATTAAAAATGAATTTGAACACTTTAGCCATAAACATTATGTGAAACTTCAAGAAAGACTTGGCGTTAATAAAAATGAATTGAAAATTGCTTTAAATCTGATAAGCAGGCTAAATCCAAAACCAGGAGGTTCGCTTTCTGGATCAAATCAAAATACTCAAGTTGTTCCAGATTTTATTTTAAACATTGAAGATGGTAAACTAAATGTTGTGTTAAATCATAGGAATGCCCCTCAATTGCGTGTTTCGAAAGAATATAAAGAAATGCTTTTAGGATATTCTGAAACTAATTTTAAATCAAAACCCCAAGAAGAAGCAGTCCAATTTATTAAGCAAAAACTTGATTCAGCAAAATGGTTCATTGATGCTATAAAACAACGTCATCAAACCTTGGAACTAACCATAAATGCTATTTTAGATCATCAAACAGAATATTTTTTGACGGGAGACGAACGGAAATTACGTCCAATGATATTAAAAGATATTGCAGATAAAATAGAAATGGATATTTCAACTATCTCACGTGTTGCTAGTAGTAAATACATAGATACACCTTATGGTGTCAAATTACTAAAAAACTTTTTTTCAGAAGGATTAAAAAATCAAGAAGGAGAGGATGTTTCCTCTATAGAAATAAAAAAAAATCTAGAACAATTTATTTCATTGGAAAACAAGAAAAAACCGTTAACAGATCAATCGCTTTCTACTATGATGAAAGAAAAAGGATATATTGTAGCAAGGAGAACAATTGCAAAATATAGAGAGCAATTAGATATTCCTGTTGCAAGAATGAGAAAAGAGCTTTAGCAATTACAACAAATAAAAAATCAATCCAATTTTAATTGGAGTAAATTTTATCGGCAAAGCATTTGAGGTGTTTGCCTTAGAATTAAAAAAAGGTAGAAGCCTATAAGAAATATAAAAATTCCAAGTATTATAGCCAAAACTAATATACGCTTTAGAACCAAATGCTTGTATTTCATCTGAAAGTTTAACAAAATTTGAATCTTGTCTTGCCTTTGTTCTATAATGCCATTGAAATGCTATACCCCCGTAAAATCTCCAAAAAGCATAATCAGATGGAGAAGAACTTCTCCAGCGTAAAGACCAGGGTAATTCTAGGGACTGAACGGAAATAAAAAGAGGTACATTAGATTCATTATTTAAATCAGTAAGGTTATAAATTCCCTCATCTAATTGAATTAAATTAGTTGTATATCGCTCAAAATCTAATCCTAAGCCAATTCCTGTCGCAAAACGCCCAGAAGAATTCAAAGGAATATCTCGAATAAAACCTAACTGAAAATGCCTAGAAAGTCCTTTAGGATTAAAAGCTTCTTGATTGCTTTTAAGAAGCATAAAAGATGTACCAAAATAAATTTGGTCTTCACGATAAAAATTAGTGTTTTTGTTATCAGAAGTTTTTTGTCCTAATAGATTGGAACAAAAAAAAAGTAATATTAAAATATAAGTTAATCCAATCTTTCTCCTATTATGCTTAATATTATTCAACATTTAATAGTAAAGTAAAAAAAAAGTGCCTTTATAAGGCACTTTTAATTATAAATTAAAAATTTAATTTAAATTTTGAGTGTAATCCCCAACTCTAGTAGTGTAATTAATTTTAAGTGCACTTACTTTACGAAGTTCTTGTTTAATATCTTGAATTAAACCCATCTTTGTTTCACTGTCTACTTTCATTGCTGTAGTCAATACATTTTGAAGCTCTTGTCTCTTAGAAGCACGCTCAGCTAAAATAAAAGCCCCTACTTCGTTAACTGTAGCAAATTTATCATTTAACTGAATCCTAGCACTTGAACCATATTTATCCTCATAACGAGAGGATGGCTTCCCAGCATAAATATACATTACTCTGTCTTTTTTATCCAACTTTTGTATCTGATCCGCTGCAGGAAGCTTATTAACAACCATCAATGTGCTATCTCGCATTACAGTTGCAACCAT
>MDSW01128520.1_pt1 | contig 13763 bp, 12 predicted proteins | sample 811171 | NCBI WGS metagenome assembly MDSW01 (sample SAMN05326641, study PRJNA326480) | marine metagenome | isolation source: seawater | place: Atlantic Ocean: North West | collected 2012 | reverse complement strand
CCTTTTTTTCTGCTCCGGCTACAAATTTAATTGCCAATTCTGTCATTAATGATTTAATCTTTTTACCCATAGCTCTGCGCATTAAATCCGCTTCCGCCAAAGTAAACCCTGCTACTTCATTAGCTATTTGCATTACCTGTTCTTGATAAACAATAATCCCATAAGTTTCTTTAAGTATGGGTTCAAGAAGTTTATGAGAATAAGTAATTTGAGTTTTGCCATGCTTCCTATTTATAAAATTATCAATGTTTTCCATAGGCCCTGGTCTATAAAGAGCATTCATTGCTATTAGATCTTCAAGTACTGTTGGTTTTAGTTTTTTTAAAAATTCCCTCATCCCAGATGACTCAAACTGAAAAACACCTATAGTATGACCTTTTGCAAATAACTTATAGACCTTAGGATCATTAAAAGGAAGTTTTTCTAAATCAATAGAGTTCCCTTTTGCATTAATCAAACCAAGTGCCTTATCAATAACCGTAAGGTTCCGTAATCCTAAAAAGTCCATCTTTAAAAGACCTAATTCCTCCAAACCTTTCATATCATACTGACTAGTGACATCATCCGTGGAAGACTTATATAAAGGAATGAAATCTGTTAATTCTCCTGGGACAATAACTACTCCAGCTGCATGAATTGAGGCATGCCGATTCATACCTTCAAGAACCTTAGAATGATTAATTAATTCCTTAAAATCACCTTCTGACATTTTCATCAAATCTGGACTTTTTTCTAATGCTTTTTTTAAAGTGATGTTTAATTCATTTGGTATTGCCTTAGCAATTTTATCTACTTCTGAAAAACTATATCCCATAACTCTACCGACATCTCGAACAACTTGTTTTGCTTTCATTTTTCCAAATGTAATTATTTGAGTTACAGAATTTTCACCATATTGATCTTTAATATAATTAATCACTTCCCCTCTTCTCTCAATACAGAAATCGATATCAATATCTGGCATACTTATTCTCTCAGGATTAAGAAAACGTTCAAAGAGTAGATCATGTTTTAAAGGATCGATGCTTGTAATACCAAGTGCATAGGATACTAAACTTCCCGCGGCTGAACCTCGTCCAGGGCCTACAGGAATATTAGATTTTTTTGCATATTCAACAAAATCAGCAGTTATAAGAAAATAGCCTGCAAAACCCATATCCTTGATAACGTGCAATTCGTGGTCCATACGAGATTTTATTTCAGGAGTTATCTCTCCATATAATTTTTCAGCTCCTAATTGAGTAATTGATTGTAGATACTCATCTGGGTCTGAAGTGCTTGCCTCAGAAGGTATAGGAAAGTTAGGTAAGTGATATTCTCCCATTGGAAGAGTCATATCAATACTATCAGCTATTTTTCTTGTATTTTCAATGGCTCTTGGAAAATCCTTAAATAATTTATGCATTTCATCCTGGGTTTTAAAATAAAACTCCGGAGTTGCATATCTTAATCTGTTTGGATCACTTCTTTCTTTTCCAGTTCCTAAACAAATATGAATATCATGTGCCTCCCAATGACCTTGCTTCGCATAGTGAGCATCATTTGTGCAAACTAGTGGGAGACTTAATTCATTAGATAACTTTTTCATATTTATGAGATTTTGTTCTTCTTCTGGAATCCCATGGTTTTGAATTTCTAAATAGTAACGATCTGGGAAAATTTCTGAAAATAATAACGCCTCTTTTTTTGCTCCAATAAAGTCTCCACGCAACATTTTTTCTGGGACAATGCCTTTAAGGCAACCAGACAGACAGATAAGGCCTTCACTATACTTTCTTAATAGATCCATATCTATTCTTGGCCTATAATAAAAACCCTCTAAATATCCGGCCGTTACCAATTTCATCAAATTTTTATAACCTTTAAAATTTTGAGCCAATAAAATCAGATGATTGTTCCCCCATCCACCTTCCACACGTGTTTTTTTATCAAAACGTGAACCAACAGCTACATATATTTCACAACCAATAATAGGTTTTATCCCTGCATTTTTCGCTTCTTTGTAATAAGGCAATACACTAAACATATTGCCATGCTCAGTCAAAGCAACAGAGTCCATATTTAAATCCCCAATTGTGCCAATTAACTGATCAATGCGTTGAGCACCATCTAATAAACTATAGTCTGAATGATTATGTAAATGAACAAATTCTGATGTCATGAAATCGAACCCATGTATATGGCCAAAAGACCCATTATAGAACTAAACTTGAGAATTTTAGCTCCTAATATTGCAGATGAATTTATTGGTTTAAACCGCAACAAAAATACAACAACAATTAATGGAATCTCAACGCCAATTATAACAATTATTACATACCAAAAATTGTAAATATTGACGATATAAGGATACATAGCAAACAAACCAACAAATAAAGATATAATAAAAATCAACTTAATTGTTTTATCAATACCATATTTAATTGGAAAGGTTTGATGGCCTACAGAATTATCTCCATCTATATCCGCTATATCTTTAACAATTTCCCTAATGAGTGTTAATCCAAATGAAAGAAATCCGGGTATCCATAGTGGAGATATATTATCAAAGGAAGCACCACAAAATATGAAAGATAAACCAATAATTAATGATACCATAAAATTTCCAATTAAAGGCTGTCCTTTCAAATGAATGCTATAAATAATCAAAAGTGGCATAGATAAAAAAACACCAATAAAAATAGCTGTAGTTGGTAGCTGAATACACAGAACAGAGCCAAAAGCAAATAGAAGAAAACTAAAATTTATTGCTACCCTTTTATTTAACTTTCCGCTTGGGATAGGACGTAATGGACGGTTTACTTTATCGATATTGACATCTAATGCATCGTTGATCGTATTTGCTGCAGCAGTATAACACATGACTACTAAAGTGGTTATTACTAAAGTGGAAATTTGATGTAAACTATTTAATATAGCAGCCGAACAAATAATTGCAGAACCAGAAATTAAAACGTTAAGGGGTCTAATTATTTTTATTAAGTAATATAATGTTTGCATTCTTCTTTATCTACAACCTACAGTTTTGCAACCAAAACTCTATCGTCCCCATTATAGTCCTTAATTAATTCAATACTTTCATAATTGCAATCATTAAATATTAATTTAACTCTATCAGGGTGACCATTTATTCCAACCTCAAGAATAACCCATGAATTAGGTTTTAAAATTATTTTTCCAATTTCCGCAATACGTTTGTAAAAAGTTAATCCATCATCAAAATCTGTTAAAGCGATGTGTGGTTCATGGTTTTTTACTTCTTTCATAAGAGTATTCATTTCATTTTTAGCAACATATGGAGGATTTGAAACTAAAATATCATATTTATTTGGAGGTGTTTCAATTAAAATATCCATAGTCTCAAAAGTCACATTATCTATTGATAAAGCAACTCGATTTTTCTCAGCTATTCTGATTGCATTCTTTGAAATATCAACGCCTAAAATTTTAGAATCATGCTTTTCTTTTGCCAATGTTGCAGCAATACATCCTGAACCAGTACCTATGTCCAATACTTTAGGAAAATTTAAATTTTTTATTTTTTCCATAGCAACATCAATGAGCCTTTCTGTTTCTTGCCGTGGGATAAGCACATCAGGAGATATAATAAAATTCCTACCATAAAACTCACAAGAACCAGTTATATATTGAGGTGGCTCATGTTTTATTCTTCTTTTAACCCAATTTTTTAAAATAGAAAGTTGATCCATTGTCAACGGCTCTTCAAAGCGTAAATAAATATCCAACTTACTACAATTCAAAATTGATCTTAAAAACCACTCAATCTCTGACCTTGGGTTATTAAACTTTTTTTGTTGGAAGTATAATACTGCCCAATCAACAATATCAATAATTCGCCAGGTTTTGGACATCAAAATAATGTAAAATATTTAATTAAGATTTTATTTAATATTTGAAGCCATCAGTTCTTGTTGTTCAGCAATTTTCAGATTCTCGATTATCTCTGTTAAGTCCCCATCTAATACTTCATTAAGCCTATATGATGTAAAATTAATACGATGATCAGTAATCCTTCCTTGAGGAAAATTGTAAGTTCTAATTTTCGCTGATCTATCACCAGTAGAGACAAGGCTCTTCCTCTCAGCTGCTCGTTCTTTAGCTACTTTATCTTGTTCTGCTGCGAGCAATCTAGCCTTCAATACTTTGAGCGCAGCTGCGCGATTTTTATGCTGGGAGGACTCATCTTGACAAGTAACCACCATACCAGTGGGGATATGAGTAATTCTAATAGCAGATTCTGTTTTATTAACATGTTGACCTCCTGCACCACTAGCACGATAAGTATCAATTTTTAAATCACCTTCATTAATATCAATATCCACATCCTCAGCTTCAGGAAGAACAGCTATGGTTGCAGCAGATGTATGAACACGACCACTTGTTTCCGTTTTAGGTACACGCTGCACACGATGTACACCACTTTCATATTTTAACATACCAAATGCACCCTTACCATTAATAGAGATTATTGCTTCTTTTATTCCACCAATCCCAGTATCCGACGAGTCCATTATCTTGTATTTCCAATTCTTTCTTTCAGCATATCTTATATAAATCCTATATAAATCTGAAGCGAATAACGCCGCCTCATCTCCACCAGTTCCAGCTCGTATTTCTAATATTAAGTTCTTATCATCATTAGGATCCTTGGGCAATAAAAGAATTTTTAATTCTTCTTCTAAGTTTTCTTTTTCCTTATCAAGATCAATTAATTCATCTCTCGCCATTACCTTTAATTCCTCATCTTCTTCTTTTAATATTTCATTACTTTCATCAATTTGCTGTAATATAGAAATATATTCCGTCCCAACTCTGACTATTTTTTCAAGCGAGCTATGCTCTTTTGCTATTCGGGTTAATTTATCTTGATTGTTTAAAACCTCTGGCTTTGTCATTTGTTTTGTGAGATTATGGTATTTGTTGATAATCTCGATTAACTTTTCTTTCAATAGAGGTCCTCTTATGTAATAACAACAAAAATTTTATAATGATTATAAATAAAATTAGGTAAAGGATAGAAAATCAAAATTGCATCTTTACTAATGCAATTAGATAAAAATTTGATATTTTATTTACGATCGTACTTTTTATTAAATTTCTCTATTCTTCCCGCAGTATCAACTAAATTTTGTTTGCCAGTGAAAAAAGGATGTGATTTATTTGATATTTCAATTTTACATAGAGGGTATTCATTACCATCATCCCATTTGATAACTTCTGCAGTTTCTACTGCTGATTTTGTTAAAAAAGTATAATCACAAGAAGTATCTTGAAATACTACTAGTCTATAGTTCTCTGGATGAATATTTTTTTTCATTATTAGTAACTCCTAAATTAAATAAGTTTTTCAAGTGCTCTTCGCACTTTCATAATACCTTTTTTTATATTTTTTTTATTTGTAGCATAAGAAAAGCGAATGTGTCCCGGTGCACCAAAGCCATCTCCAGGGACAGTAACTACATTAGCTAAGCTCAAAATATACTCTGAAATATCAAAAGTATCTTGTAATAACTTTTCTTCTGATCGCCTATTTAAATAGTGACTGAAATCTGGGAAAGCATAAAAAGCTCCTTGAGGGACAGGACAAGTTATTTCTGGTAATTCGTTTAATAGTTTAACTATGTAGTCTCTTCTTTGCTTGAATAAAGTCAACATCTCATTGACACATTTTTGATCTCCGTTCAAAGCTTCAATACCAGCAAATTGACCAATAGAGTTTGCACAAGATGTTGCCTGACCTTGTAATTTTGACATGGCCTTAATTATTTTTTGGGGACCAGCTGAATATCCAATCCGCCAGCCAGTCATCGCATAAGTTTTTGATAAACTCATACAAGTGATGACTGTGGCACCAATATTATAAGTTCTGTTTAACTTTTCAGTACTGTTAAATTGTCCATTATATACCAACCTTTCATAACATTCATCAGATATAATTACCCAATTATTCATTTTGGCTATTTTTAATAATTCAATTAAAGCGTCATCACTCCATACACCACCAGTTGGATTAGATGGTGTATTAATAATTATACCCTTTGTTTTAGATGAAGCTTGATTTAAAAGGTCATGAAAGTCTACTTCATAATTATGTTTTGATTTTGTTTTTACCATAACAGGTATCGCATCAGCCATATGGACAAATTCTGGAAATGAGACCCAATATGGTTTACAAATAATCACCTCATCACCTTTATCAAATAACGCCTGACAAGCTGTATATAAACTTTGTTTTTCCCCATTCGAAACCAAAATGCTTTCTGAGTTATATACAATATTATTTTCTCTTTCTAACTTGTCACAAATTGCTTCTCTAAACTCTATCATCCCAGGACCAGCTGTGTATTTCGTATATCCTTTATCCATTGCCAATTTTCCAGCTTTTATAATATGTTCAGGCGTATTGAAATCTGGTTCACCAACAGAAAAATTAATCAAATCTATCCCTTTTGATTTCATTTCGGCTGCTATCGTTGCCATTTGTAAAGTAAAAGATGGGTTTATTTTTTTTACTCTATTTGAAAATTTATAATTCAAAACTTATGTTGCTGCTTATGATATCTTTCTGTATTAAATCTTTGATCATCGTCATTACTCCCATCATCTTCAATCGAAGATGGTTTTGTATTTCTATTATTATAAGAGTTTCTGGAAGGCGACTTAAATCTATTTGAACTATTATTTTGTCTTTTCCTATTTTTATTTTTAGAAAAATAAGCACGTGATTTCTTTTTATTTAATTTATTTTGTGACTTAAGTTTTTTCTTTTTTTTCTTAAAATCTTCTAAAGTAAAGATTAAATCTTTGTCTTGATCAGAAAATAATAATTCATCCTCTGAGTCTGATTCTTTATAAATTGATCCAAATCCCCTTGTAATACCATTACCAAGACCTATATAGCTAGGTAAAATTAAATTAGTTTTAAACTCACCAAGAAAGGCTTTCCATTTATTATCATCAACTGATTCTGGATTTAAACTTGTAGTATTTACTTCTGCATAGACTCCTGATTTTAAAGAAACACCCATTTCATTAGTGATAAAAATCAAATTATGTCCTAATAATTTATTTAAATATGCTTCTTTTTTCTTATCATTTAATACTCTATACTGACTAGATGTAACTTTATTAAGAGCAACCCAAGGCGTAATAAAACGATATTTAAAAATATTATCATGAGAGATAAATTGGTTTTTATAATCTTCTACTTCAAACTTATCAATAGAAAAAGTTATATTACCAAAATCCAATTCTTTTAACTTTTCAGATAAAGCAATAATTGGATCAATGCCCTCATTAACACCAATGATATATATCTGTTCATTTAAAATTTTAACTTGAACTCGCGGATACAAAAATTTATTTCTATAAGATCCATTTAACATTGGAACAATGGTTGCATCTGCATGCTTACGCATAATAACTCCTTTTACTTGATATGGAGTTTTTCGAACAGGTTTATCTGTGATGAATTTTATAACAATAGTTTTTATGTTAGGAAGTAAATCACTCATATTTTTATAAATAATTTCCTAGAAAATCATTGGCTCATTGTATCTAAAAATTCACTATTGTTTTTTGTTCGCTTCATTCTATCTTGCATAAAAGACATTGCTTCTTCTACTTTCATGTCATTTAACAACTTTCGTAGTATCCACATCCTTCCTAACTCTTTGCGACCAAGCAACAATTCTTCTTTTCTAGTACCAGAGCGAATAATATCAAAAGCTGGGTAAACACGCCGATCACTTAAACGTCTATCTAAAACCAACTCCATATTACCCGTACCTTTAAATTCTTCAAAAATAACTTCATCTGCCCTACTTCCGGTGTCAATAAGAGCTGTAGAAACAATAGTCAAACTTCCGCCTTCTTCTGTATTTCTAGCGGCACCAAAAAATTGTTTTGGCTTCTTTAAAGCATTAAAATCCACACCACCTGAAAGAATTTTACCGCTATGTGGTATTACAGCATTATGAGCACGCGCTAAGCGGGTTATGCTATCAAGTAATATAACAACGTCATCGCCATATTCTACCATCCTCTTTGCTTTTTGTAAAACCATATCTGCTACAGAAACATGGCGCTCAGGTGGTTCATCAAAAGTTGAACTAATCACCTCAGCATTAACATTTCTTTTCATATCAGTTACTTCTTCTGGTCTTTCATCAATGAGCAATACAATTCTTTTTGATTCTGGATGATTATCACTAATTGCATTAGCCAGCTTTTGTAATAAAATAGTTTTTCCTGTTTTTGGTTGTGCTACAATCAATCCTCTTTGACCTTTACCAATTGGTGATACTAAGTCCATAATCCTCATTGACAAATCATTTGATTTCATTTCAAGATTAAACTTCTCTTCTGGATATAAAGGCGTAAAATTTTCGAATAATATAACTTCATTTAATTTATCGAGTTTTTCATTGTTTATAGTTTCAACCTTCAACAATGCATAAAATCTTTCTTTAGACTTTGGCGGCCTAATTTGCCCTGAGATTAAATGTCCTGTTTTTAAATTAAACCGCTTAATTTGTGAGGGACTAACATAAATATCATCTGGCCCAGGCATATAGTTAAAATCAGGGGATCGCAAAAAACCATAACCATCTTGCATTACTTCCAGAACGCCCTTAGCAGTGAAAGCTATATCTTTTTCACCATTCGCTTCTAAGATTTTTATTATGAGAGCCTGCTTACTAAGGCCTGCTACTCCACCTTCAATATTTAATTTTTTCGCATGTTTTGTTAAATCGCGAATATGTAATGATTGTAACTCGTTGAGATTCATTTGATTAAAACCTATAACTAACTTTAAGGAATAATATATTTAATAGACTCAGCGGAAACGCCAAGCTACCACTAAATTACATTAAATATCTTATCAGTCAAACGATATTTCAAATACCTTAAAAACTTCTGATGCAATGTAGTGAGAACCAAAAATTAGCCCAATGGTATTTTGGTTAATAGATTTTTGTATCTTTTTCGAACCATGTTCAACTGAACTAACTAGTTTATTATTGATTTTTAAAAAATCTAGTTTATTTGATAATATTTTAGGACTCATTAAATAACTATTTTTATCCTGACAAACATAAAGATTTTTAAATTTATTTAATAAGACACTAATTTTTTCTAGCTCTTTATCTTTTTTTATACAAAATAAACCTGTTATAGTGAAATTAGGGTATAACTTATTAAGAGTTTCTATGGTTTTTTTTATGCCATCATAGTTATGACCAACATCATAAAAAATGTTTTCTGATACTTTTTGCATTCTTCCAAGCCAAAACACATTTTTGAATCCTTGAGAAATTGATTTATAAGTTATTTTTGGATTAATATTATTTAATGCAGTAATCGCCAAAGCTGAATTTTCAGCTTGATACTCTCCTATAAGACTTGTCTTATAATCCATTTTATTATAAGTGAAGGAGGTTCCACTAGGATCCATCTTGATATTTTTTGGTTTATCAGATATTATCATTAGTGTACTTTTGTTTAACACTTGTGTTTTTATAACATCCAAAACTCTCTTGGTTTGTTCTGATATGATTAAAGGACAACTTTCTTTAATTATCCCTGCTTTTTCTGAAGCAATTTCTTCAATAGTCTCACCCAGTATCTCTGTATGATCATAAGAGATAGAAGTTATAATAGTCAAAAAAGGATTTACTACATTCGTTGAATCAAGTCTGCCTCCAAGCCCTGTCTCAATAATTGCAAAGTCTACTTTATGCTGACTAAAATAATTAAATGCCATAGCTGTAGTGGTTTCAAAAAATGTTGATTTAATCTTTTTTACCTGATTTATAGCACTGTCCATAAAGGAAATTATTTCCTGATTACTGATTAAACGCCCATTAATCTTTATCCGTTCATTAAACTTAATTAAATGAGGCGAGGTATAAACACCAACTTTATAACCGTTATACCTCAAAACACTTTCTATATGTGCACATGTTGATCCCTTACCATTTGTACCTGCCACATGAATTATTTTTAATTGTTTATGTGGATTCCCTAAGTATTGTAATAATTGAAGAGTATGTTCAAGGCCTAATTTTATTCCTTTACGATTAAGAGAATAAAGAAAGTTTAGGGTTTCAGAATATTTATAGGTCAATGTGAGTAACATTATCTATGTTTCTGATAACAAATCTTTCAGCTACTTCATTAAATAAAATTGGATCATCAGTTACGTAACAGTTTATCTTACTATCTGAGTTATCTGAGAAAGAATTCGTTTTTTTAAGAATAGAAAAAACAGTTTTTGAAGTAGCTTCTCCCGAGTCAATAAGAGTAGAGCTTTTCCCTAAAATTTTACTTATTGTGTTTTTTAAAAAAGGATAATGAGTACATCCCAGGATAACAGTATCTACATTAATTTGTATTAATTTTAAAAAGTAAAAATCTGCTATTTGTTTTGGGACCTCACCTTCAACCCAACCCTCCTCAACTAATGGAACAAATAATGGACAAGCCTGACTAACAACCTGAACCTTTGAATTTATTGCTTTAAGTCTTTTACCATATGCATTAGAACGAATTGTGGCATATGTTCCTAAAACAGCAATTTTATTGTTTTTTGTTAATCTTATTGCCTTTTGGACAACTGGATCAATAACACCTATAATAGGAATAGAAGTATTAGAAATTAAATAATCTAAAACCAATGAAGATGCTGTATTACAAGCGACAACTATCATCTTACAATTATTCACAATTAACCACTCAGTTATTTCAATTGAATATTGTCTAATGCGATCAGTGCTCTTATTGCCATATGGTACTCTCGCAGTATCACCAACATATATAATGGTTTCATTGGGAAGAATTTTTTTTAACGCATTAACAACTGTAAGCCCTCCAATCCCAGAATCAAAAACACCAATAGGTCTATTATCCATAATTTAATCTTTAACTAATAATTTTTCTCTAGAAAACTTAAAACTCTTTATAGAATGATAAAGTGCTTCAGCTATTTTTTGTTTATAACTATTTTGCTTTAACATTTTTTCTTCTTTAGGATTAGATAAGAATCCAACCTCTACCAAAGCATTTGGCATTGAGGCTCCAATCAAAACATAAAATCCAGCTTGTTTAACACCTCGATTAGGGGTATCTAATTTTTTATCTAACTCTATTTGTATTATTGATGCTAAGTCTTCACTCTCTTTCATGAACATACTTTGAGCCATCGTTGCCATAATGAGGTTTTCTCCGCTAAGGTTTTCATATTGATCCGTTACTTCTTCAAGTTTAATAACCGAATTTTCTCTCGATGCAACTTCAATAGCATCCTCACTCTTACCTGGTCTTAATAGAAAAGTTTCAAAACCTTGAATTTTTCTATTTTTATTTGCATTAGCATGGATACTAACGAATAGTTTTCCATTAGAATCATTTGCTATTTTTGTCCTATCTAATAATGGGATAAAAACATCTTCATCTCTGGTGTAAATTACTTTTATACCAGATTTCTCTAATAAACGCCCAGTGCGTTTTGTTATATCCAAAACTATATCCTTTTCTTTTGTCCCATATTTACCTATAGCACCAGGATCTTTCCCTCCATGCCCTGCATCTAATACAACAATATCTAAATGCCATCTAGCTTTTGCATCTTCAACATATTTATCACGATTTGTTATTGGCGTTCGTAAAGTAATTACAATTTCATTTGGATCTAAACTTTGGAACCATTCATGACTTAATACTTTCGATCCCACCTTAAAAGCGACTTGAGCAGTTGAGCCAATTTGGTCAGATTGGATTTTTCTTACAACTCCTCTAGTCAGTCCATTATTTATTTGTGATGTATCAATAACACCTCCAGAAATGGTCAAATAGTACCAACCATGCTTATTAATAAATGAGCTAATACCTGTTTCCTTAAATGGTTTTTTAGTACCAAGTCTAATTATCGTACCATTTGATTTTACATCTATATCTATACTAGTAATATCATATTTGATAACATCAATTTCCAATAACGCCTTATCAGAATCAAAATTCACTCCAGGCATTATAGATTTTTTTAAAATTTTAAAAAAATCTACAGCAGGTATATATAAATCATTATCATTAACACGCACTGCTTGAGTCATTTGAAAAGTTTTATCATCGATTATAATATAACTACTGTTACCAGATATTTTAATCTTACTCCCTTGAATATATAAAACTAGTTTCTTTCTTTCTTCGTTTTCATATATTCTTGAATTCAAAGAGTTTGCTAGATCTTTTGATGAAATAAATAATGGTTTAACATTATCAAGTGATGCAATCTCTGATTCGACACCGATACGACGATTAAACACATGAACATCACCAAATAAAAGTGACATAAGAATTAAAATAAAAAATGGATATTGCATTTTTCTATGCTAACAATATAGTTTTTTAAATAGCTGTGTTAATCATAGTAAATCACACCTATAATTTAAAAAAAAAGCGCTCCAAAATGGAGCGCTTAATTAGATCTAACATTAAATCTATTTTTTTTCGTACCACATTACAAGGATAGCTAATGATAATATTCCTGCAAAACCCGCATCTCCAAATTGGGACATAATACGACCTAAACCCGCAATTACTCCGAAATAATCATCAAAAAGTATTCCTACAATAATGCCGATCACTACTAAGGTTTTAGCTAAATCAGTAAGTTGACTTAACCATTCATTTACCTGTTGCATGCCTTTTAGCATAGTTCCCTCCTGTTTTCAGGAAAAGGTGGATTATAAATCACCTTACCCTATGTTATTATGCCAAAAACGAGAGAAAAACCAGTAGAGCAAGCAAACCTGCAAATCCACCATCTAAAAATGTATTTACAAGATCTACGATTCCACCAATAGGATCAAAACCCGTAGAATAAATAATATTTACAAAAACAAATAGCACTATTAGTGCTTTAATAACACCAACAACACCAGATGCTGCATTTTGTACGGTTGAAGTCACATCAGCCATGCCGATACCTCCTTGGTTTGGTTTCATGGTTAAGATTAGAACCTAATGTTCTAATCTTAATTGTGTACAAAAAAATAACAATTATGATTCTTAGCGAAATTAATCGTTAATCTTTTTCATTGTTCGAATTTACTACAAATGTACTAATCGACAATATTTATATTTATAAAATCCTTTCAATGGATGTGATATGATTTGTAAAGGCTGAAAATACTTTTTGCGGAGTTATGGAAGACATACAACGACTACACAAACGCCAATGCTTCCTATTATGGTGACATTCTTTATCCGGCACAACTACTTCGCCTAATATATTGATTGGTTTGACTAAACTTGGATCTTGAGATCCAAATAACGATAGAACCGGTATTCCAACATAACTAGCTAAGTGTCCCGCCATAGAATCTGGAGCAATTAAATATCTCTGGCGTTTTAACCATTCAAATAAATTAATTAAATCTCCCTCAAAAAAATCAATATTTAAATCTGCTTTTTTTAACTTGTCTATTAAACTATTTAAATTTCCAAACTTCACTATAGTTATTTTATTTTTTACACTCATCAACTGAGCCAACTTAACCCAATGCTCATCTGGCCAAATTCGTTCAACTTGAGATGCTCCTGGATGAAAAATAATAGCTCTTTCTTTTTTATTCTGAACAGCCTTCTTTTCTTCTTTTAATTTTACTAATTCAAGATTTTTTATAAGCTCATTAGCTCGATGATATTGATGTAAGTCTTGATTTATCAATTTTGGATTT
>MDSW01211962.1_pt1 | contig 13767 bp, 11 predicted proteins | sample 811171 | NCBI WGS metagenome assembly MDSW01 (sample SAMN05326641, study PRJNA326480) | marine metagenome | isolation source: seawater | place: Atlantic Ocean: North West | collected 2012 | reverse complement strand
TTGTTTTTTGAAAATATTTTTGTCATTCTTCTTTGAACGCCTGAAAAATTTTTTAATGATTTCTTTATAATATTAATTTTTACTCCAATATTTAGACAAACCGCGATGGCAGCAGCAGCATTAGATATATTATGTTTACCTATCAATTTCAGATTAATATTTTTGATAGTTTTTTTAACTTTATTAACATCTAAGTAATGTAAATCAAAAATTGAGTTATTAATATAATATCTTGGATTAGTTATTCTATAATTTGCTTTTTTATCAAATCCATAACTAAGAATATTTTTATTTTTGATTTTTTTTATTATCTTTTTAATATTCATATTATCAATACAAATTAAAGATTTTCCTATAGGAGGAGTTTTATTAATAAATTGAACAAACGCGTTTTCTAAATTTTTATAATTTTTATAAAAATCAATATGCTCATAATCTATATTAGTAACAATTGAATAATTAATAGGCAGCTTTAAAAAGCTTCCATCCGACTCATCAGCTTCCAAAATTGCCCAATCTCCTTTACCTAGTTTTGCATTACTATTTAAAGAATTTATTACCCCTCCGTTAATTATTGTAGGATCTAGTTTCTGATCTGATAAAATTTTAGCAATGAGAGATGTTGTTGTTGTTTTTCCGTGAGAACCAGTAATTATAATATTTTTTTTAAGTGATACTACATTTGCTAAAACTTCTGCTCTTGAATAAATTGGAATTTTCTTTTTTTTAGCTTGTTTAATTTCAATGTTTGTATCTTTAATTGCTGAAGATTTTACTAATATTGTAGCGTTCTTTATATTTTTACTTGCATGGCCTATATGTATTTTTATTCCAGCTTTCAAACAATTTAAAATATTCTTATTTCTGTTTTGATCACTACCTTGAATTTTAAAACCCATATTTTTCATAACTTGGGCCAGCCCACTCATGCCTATCCCTCCAATACCTATAAAGTGGACAATTTCTTTCTGTCCTAATCTAATGTTTTTCATTAATTATATTTTCAATTTCTTTATCAATATTCTCATACACTGATTTGTCAGAATATTGATTTTGAGCATCAATTATTTTATTTAACAAAGAATTATCTTTATTTATTTCTTTTAATAATTTAAACAATTTAAGTTGCAAGTCTTTCTCCTCTATTAAATAACAAAACCCTCTTTTCTTGTAAAAAATAGCATTTTTTAGCTGATGATCATCAGCTGAAGATGGTAGTGGAACAGAAATAAAAGGAACTCTCATGTTAATTAACTCTGTTGACATAGAAGAACCTGATCTAGTGATGGCTAGATCAGTTTTTAAAAAATATTCTAAAATGTTCTGGGTGTAGTTAAAAATTTCGTATTTGATCTTGTTAGTTTCGTACATTGTTCTTAAAGAAATATTTTGCTCTGGCAGACATTGTTGAAAAACTTCTAAATCAATTTTCGAATTTTTACATAATTTGAATATTTCAGGTAATTTCTCAGCGAAAACTTTAGCTGCTTGGCTGCCACCCAAAACAAGAATTCTAATTTTTCCTTCTTTTTTTAAAATAATTTTTCTATTTTGGTAATTGATAATTTCTTTTCGAATAATATTTCCTATTTGGATAGTTTTGTTTTGAAAAATTTCTTGCATCCCCTCTAGCTCTTTATGTGATACAAATATTTTTGTAGCATAAGAACTTAAATATTTATTTGCTTTACCAATAAGTAAATTACTTTCGTATAATACAAAAGGAATATTAAGTATCTTTGCCGCGATACAGATAGGAAAAGAGGAATATCCGCCCATGCCAAAAATCAGACTAGGTCTGTTTAATGTTAAATGAAAAAAAGATCTTATTACAGAAAATAAAATGATTAAAATTGAATAAAAAAATGTGAAAATGTTTTTTTTTATAATGGGAGATGTAAAAATTTGAGACAACTTTATATCTTTTATTTCTTTTATATATTTTATACCTCTCTTATCTGATATAACCTCAACGTTAATTTTTCGATCATTAAAATGTTTAGCCAAATTATAGGCAGGAATAACATGTCCACCTGTTCCTCCTGTAGCAATTATAATTTTTTTTAAAATCCTATCCATAAATATCTAATTTTGTTTTTGTATAATTCAAAATAACTCCAGCTAAAACGGCACTGCCGATTAAGGATGATCCACCATAACTTAAAAAAGGTAACGTCATGCCAGTTGTAGGCAACAAACTTGTATTGACTCCAATATGAATAAATGTCTGAAAAATTAAGAGAGAGGCTAAGCCGCACAAAGAAAGTTTTAAAAATTCATCTTCTTTTTGAACACAATTTTTTATAATTCTAAAGGCAATATATAAAAAAATAGTTATTATTAAAATTGAGATAATTGAACCATACTCTTCAGTAATTACTGCAATAATATAATCTGTATGAGCTTCTGGAACACTGTCTTTTAAAATACCTTCGCCCATACCCTGGCCTTTTAATCCACCTTGTTTTATTGCATCTAAAGCCTTTGAAGACTGGAAATTATCACCTTTGCTAGGATCTAAAAATGTTAGTAATCTATTTATTATATAACCAAATTTTTCAGGGAATAAAAAAAGGACAGATGACAATAAAATTCCAAAAACTATCAGAAAACTAAATATGTATGTAATACTTACTCCAGAAACAAAAATTGTTGCAGCCCAACTCCCTATAAGCAGTATAGATTGACCTAAATCAGGTTGATCGACTAAAAGAATTATTATGGAGGACAATAAAAAAAAACTTAATAAATATCTAATTTGAGAATTTTGTAATCTTTTTATTGTTAATATTTCAACTGTCGCTAGTATAAAAAATGGTTTTAAAAATTCTATCGGCTGCAATCTAAAAATATAAAAATTTAACCATCTTTTTGCACCCTTTACCTCTACACCCATAATAGGGACCAGAATTAATAGTAAAAAAAAAGCAATATAAAGTGGTATTATCATCTTTTTTAAAATTGAAGTCTCAATAGCTGAAATAATAAACATTAGTGATACTGCAAGTATTGCATATGACAAATGTTTTGAAAAAAAGAAATAATAATTTTTGTTTAACCTCTCTCCAGCTAATGAAGATGTTGAAGAAAAAGAAAAGAAAATTCCTAGTAAAAATAGGATTAAAAAGCCTAGAAGAATCTTTTTATCAATATTTCTCCAATAATTATTTAACTCAAAACTAAATAGATTCTTTAGCATACATTCTAATTATTCTTTTAAATTTGTTTCCTCGATCCTCAAAATTTTTGAATTGATCGAAAGAAGCTGCGCAAGGGCTTAATAAAACAGTATTGTTAGGTAGATTATATGATTTTATATCTTTTAAAACTTGAATAATTGCTAAATCAATTTTTTTTGTTATTTCAAATCTAACCTTATTTTTTAATTTTTTTGTAAAAGAATTTATATTCTTTCCAATGATGTAAGCTTTAACTACATTTTTTTTAATAGATTTTAAATCAAATTTATCACCCTTTTTTGAAATTCCTCCCATTATCCAAAAAATATTCTTATTATTTATTAATGCTCCCTTAGCTGCTTGAAAATTAGTAGCCTTAGAGTCATTAATAAATATGATATTTTTTTTTTTAAGAAAAATCTCATATCTATGAGGCAATCCGATAAAAGAATTCATTGAATTTACAAATAAATTTTTATTAATTTTTAAGAGTTTAGATAAATGATAAACAAATTGCATATTTTCATCATTAATACTTGATCTTAAATATTCATTATCAATTTTATTTTTTACTTTTTGGTATTCTTGAAACTTAATCGTAATAAGTTTGCTTAAAAATTTTTTTTTTCTAAAAATTTTTTTAAATTTATCATTAACTAGAGCATGATCTTTTTGAGTTTGTAAATTGAAAACTTTTAATTTTGATTGGATATATGATTTCATTGAACCATGCCAGTCTAAGTGGTCATTTGAAATATTTGTTAAAATTGCAAAATTTGGGTGAATAAATTTTGAATGTGAAAGTTGAAAAGAGGAAGCTTCTATTATTAAAAATTCATCTTTATTAATTTTTAAATTCAAAACTGGTGTTCCTATATTTCCACCTATTTTAACTTTAAAATTATTTTTTTTTAATAAATGATAAATTATTTGACAGGTTGTTGATTTACCGTTTGAACCAGTCACTACAATTGACTGAAATTTTAAATTACTTAAATATAATAAGTCTAAATCTGTTATAATCTTTTTTTTATTTTTTTTTAAATATTTTTTATGTTTTGATTTTTTTAAACTAATACCTGGACTTAAAACTATAAAATCTACTTTATCAAATGTCTTTTTTAAACTTGCTGTTTTTTTATTCTTAAATTTTTTTCTCAATTTTACATTATCATCCCAAATATAATAGTTTGAAATATTTTTTTTTCTTAAAAACTTGACTACTGATTTACCTGTTGTACCTAGACCATATATTAAATATGAAAAATTTTTAAAATTCATCCTTTAAATATTTGCTAACGCAATTTTAATGTTGCTAATCCTACTAAAGCTAAAATTATTGCTATTATCCAAAATCTAATGACGATAGTGGACTCTGCCCAACCTTTTTGTTCAAAATGATGATGTATTGGGGCCATTTTAAAAATTCTTTTTCCTGTGAGTTTGAAAGATATTACTTGAATAATCACTGAAACAGTTTCTAGCACAAACAATCCTCCAATTATTGCAAGAACAATTTCGTGTTTTACAATGATTGCAACAACTGCTAGAGAACCTCCTAAAGATAAAGACCCTGTGTCACCCATAAATATTTTAGCTGGGGGAGCATTGTACCAAAGAAACCCTAAACATGAGCCAACTATTGAACCACAAAATATTGAAAGCTCTCCAACATCAGGAATATATTGTAATTGGAGATATTCAGAAAAAATTGTATTTCCAACAACATAACTAATCAAGGTAAATGACAAAGCAACTAACATTACTGGCACTGTTGCTAAACCATCTAGACCATCAGTTAAATTTACCGCATTAGAAGATCCTATAATCACAAATAAAGCAAATGGAATGAAAAACAACCCCATTTGCCAAATGAGATTTTTAAAAAAAGGGAAATAAAGGTTTTCCAAGTATTCGTGTTCTGAAAAATTTAACAAAATAAGTAAAGTTACAACGCCAATTATTAATTGACCTAGAAATTTTAGTTTCGAACTCAATCCTCTTGAATTTTTAAACTTAATTTTTAATAGATCGTCGGCAAAACCTAATAGACTTAAACTCAAAGATACAAAAATTAAGGTCCATATATACACATTTTTTAAATCAGCCCACAATAATGTGCTCGAAATCATTCCAATAATTATAATGACACCGCCCATTGTGGGAGTGCCAGATTTTTTTATTATATGATCAATCGGTCCGTCTTGTCTTATGGGTCCAGAAATCATATTTTCAGAAAAAATCCTAATTAAAGGACCTCCAACTAAAAAAACAATTATTAAAGAAGTTACAACAGATAAACCAGTCCTAAATGTAAGATATTTAAATACATTTAGAAAGGAATATTGCTCTATAAATGATGTAAGAAAACTAAAAAGCATTTAAACCTCTAATCATTTTATTACTTATTATATTTAAATCTGTTGCGTTAGACCCTTTTATCATTAAATAATCATTATTTGCGATTATATTTTTCAAAACTAGGTCTACATCCTCATTACACTGAATAATGTTCCCTCGTTTTTTTTTATTTAAATACTTATAAGTAAAAAAGCTATTTTTTCCTTTTATAAAAACTTTATCTATATCAGAACTGTTAATAAGTTTTGACAGATTGATGTGATGAGTTTTGGATTTTTTACCGAGTTCGAGCATATCCCCTAATAGTAGATATTTTTTAAACTTGTCCTTTTTTATGTTAGAAAAATTATTAAGTGCGGTCTTAACAGATAGTGGGTTTGCATTGTAACTTTCGTCGATTAAACTAAAATTCTTATTATAGCGTCTTATATTATGTATTTTTCCCCTCCCGCTTGAAGGATTAAGTTTGATAAATTCAGTTTTAACATTACTAGGATCCAAGCCAAGAACTTTTAACAATGCTAAGGTTGCGAGAACATTATAAATATTTACTCCATTTAAATTAATTTCAAGAATTTGATTAACTGCTTTAACAGTTATTTTATCAATTTTTTTATTTTTTTTATGTTTAATTAATTTAACATCCGAATCTTTCAATTTACCAAAAGAAACTACTTCAATTTTATTTAACTTTGCTTTATTACTTAAATAATCAAAAAACTTATCATCGCGATTTAGTATAATTTTACCAAAAGGTTGAATATTATCGATAATCTCTGCTTTTGCTTTTGCAATTCCTTTTATATTTTTGAAATTTTCAATATGAGCCTCAGCAATATTCGTTATAATTCCGATATTAGGTTTTAATAATTTTGTTAACTTATTTATTTCTCCTGCTTTGCTCATCCCTACTTCAAAAATGCCAAAGTGATGATTTGTTTTAAGGTTTGATAAACTAATTGGCACACCATAATGGTTATTATATGATTTAGGTGAAGCGTAGGAGGTATTATATTTATTAAGTATCTTATTAACAGTATCTTTAAGTGAAGTTTTTCCTGCACTCCCTGTTATCGCTATAATTTTTGCGTTGCAATTATCTCTTTTAATCTTTGCAAATTCATTCAAAAAGATCAATGGATCTTTAACTTTTATAATTTTACTTCTTCTTAATCTTATTGAGCTTGAGGTGACAGCAACGCTTGCTCCATTTTTAAAAGCTTTCGAAATGAATTTACTTCCATCATTAATCTTTCCTTTTATTGCTAGAAACAAATTATCTTTTTTTACTTTACGTGAGTCAATTGTAATATCGTTAAATCTAAAAGATTTTTTATTTTTCAAAATTTTTTTTAAAATCTTCGAGTTTAATAAAAAATTTTGATCTTTTATCTTTATCTTATTCTTCTTTACCTTAATTTTATTTACTATTGTTTTATCTGATATTTTGATTATTTTTTTTCCATAATCCTGATAGTTTTCATGGCCTTTGCCAGCAATTAAGATAATTTCATTTGGCTCTGAATTAAAGATAGCTTTTTTTATAGCTAAAGATCTATCGGCAATGTTAAAATAATTAGCTCCCTTTAAATGATTTGTAATTTGTTTTCTAATTTTAGAAGGGTTCTCATTTCTTGGATTGTCATCAGTTATATATATCTTTTTACTATATTTCTTTGCAACCTTTGCCATCAAAGGTCTTTTTTTAAAATCTCTCTCACCACCACATCCAAAAACTAATGAAATATTTTTGTTATAAATTTCTTTTAATGAGCTAAGAGCAGCCAATAAAGCGTCTGGGGTATGAGCATAGTCTACAAAAACTCTTACATTGTTTGGAAATTTTTTAATTAAATCTAATCTGCCATTCACATTTTTAATCTTATTCAAGTGTTTGTAAATTTCATCTTTTTTTAAATTACACAATTTTGCTGCAATAACAGACATGGATAAATTTTTTATCTGAAAGGAACCAATTAAAGGCAATGATTTACTTTTAATTTGATTAATTTCATCATTGATGTCTAAAAAATTTAGATTTCTTTTTTTTGAAATCTTTTTCAATTGGGAATACTCTTTTAATTCTTTGTCTGAAATAATAAAACTTCTATTAGGTAATAATTTTGAGAATAGATTAAGTTTAGCCTTAAGATAAGATTTCATTGTTTTGTGATAATCAAGATGATCTTGACTAAAATTAGTAAAAATTCCTGCTTTAAAATTTAAACAATCTAATCTTCCTTGATCTAAACCATGACTTGACGCTTCAATAATAACATGATCAATATTCCTTTTTTTTAATTCTGCTAAATTTTTATGTAAAGTAATAATATCTGGCGAAGTAAGTTTGGTTTTTATGATCTTTTTTTTTGAATACTTGATCCCTAATGTACCTATCGAAGCTGCACGTTTTTTGTTTATTGTTAATATTTGATAAAAATAGTCTGCTACAGATGTTTTTCCATTTGTCCCTGTAACTGCAAAAATATTTTTTGGTTTAATTTTATAAAATTTAGAAGTTATTTCACTCAAATAAGATTTTACTTGATTTGTTTTGAATATTTTAACTTTTTTATTTTTAGACTTAATACTTGAAGAGCAAAAAATTAAGATTGCACCTTTTTTGATTGCTTGATCAATATATTTTTCACCATTAAAATTATTTCCCTTGATTGCAAAAAAAATGAAACCTTTTTTTACATCTTTGCTATTAATAGCTAAACCTTTTATGTCCAATTTTCTAAGATCTCTTGGAGAATTTCTAATTAAGTTTTTTAGCAACATTTTTGTTGTAAAACTCTTCGTTATTTATGGCTAAAATAGGTCCAATTTTTTTTATAATTTGGCCAGCAACGTAAACGGAGTTCCAGCCAGCCTCGTTTCTGGTACCTTTTACTTTAACTCCTCTATAGTTATATACTAAATTAGTCGCAACTTTAGGGTTTTCTAACATAACAAGTAAAGCGAATTTTGGGTCTTGAGATGGAAAGATTGAAATAAAAGTATTTAAATTTTCTCTAGTATTTCCGTAAGTTTGAGAAGTTCCTGTTTTGCCAGCAACATTATATCCATAAATATCTGCCAGACTTGCTGTTCCCTCTTTTTCTGTTACTACTTTTCTTAATATTGTGTTAATTTGGTTACTCGTTTTCTCAGAAACTATTCTTTCACCACTATAATATTTTTTATCTTTAATTAATGTTGGCTTAATCATATAGCCACCGTTGCTTAAAGAGGCATAAATAGCAGTAGCTTGTAATGGTGTTATTGCAATTCCATGGCCATAAGAAATGGTTTCTAACTTACATTTATTCCACTTGAAATTTAGTGGTGTTCCGATTTCCTCAAGTTCCAAATCTGGTTTTTTTAACAAATTACTCATATTTATGAAGTTTTTATAATCTTTTTCACCTATTTGTTTTGCCAGCATTACAGTTCCTATATTTGAAGACCTTATTAGAATTTCTTCTACTGATAAATTATTAGGAAATTTTTTGATATCAGAAATTTCATGAACAGAACAATTTATTTTTTGAGGTATATTCTTTATTATTGTCTTTGGTGAAACTAGTTTTTTTTCTAAAGCTAATGCTATAGTGAAAGTTTTAAATATTGAACCTAATTCGTATACTCCTTTAGTTATCTTATTAATATAATTACTGTCCGTAATTTTTGCTCTTTTGTTAATGTCAAAATTAGGTAAAGAGACAAGTGATATTACTTCTCCATTTTTTACATTCATCAAAAGTGCAGCGCCGCCTGTTGCATTAAACGTTGAAATAGCTTTATCGAGCTCCTCGTTTATCAAATATTGAATATTTGTATCTAATGTAAGCTGTATAGGAGAATTAATAAACTTATCATTTTTTAATTCTTTGTCTAAATATTTTTCAACTCCTGAAATTCCATAATTATCATAGTCAACTTGACCTAGAATATGACTATAAAGATTTGCATGAGTATAAATTCTTGATTGGAAGGGCTCAAATATAATGCCCTTTTCTCCAAGAGCCCATAATTTTTTTTTATCTAATTGATCAAGCCTTTTTTTAAGATAGAAATATTTACCCGTTTTTAATTTTTGGTCTATTTCCGTAATTTTTAGTTCGGGAAAATTTAACCTTATTTTAATCAAAAAATTTTCTTTATTTTTAATCAGTTTTGGATTCACAGCAGCATGATAAGATTTAACGTTTCTAGAAACAATTATCCCATTTCTATCTATAATATCTCTTCTGAGCAACTGGTCTTGGAATGTGTTATGTTTTTGACTGAATACCTCAAGGTTTTTTAATGAAACTACAATTATTTTTATTGAAAAAATTGTTATTAAACAAAAGAAAAGAAAGAAAAGTAAATAAATTCTATCTTGGGAAATACTTGAATCTTTAAGTTTTTTACTTTTTTGAGTTGTTTCTAAATAATCCTCAAAATAAAAACTTTTTTGATTTATATTTAATTTTTTTTTCCTTTTAATCTTTTTTCTCATTTAAACCTTTAATTGTAGTCAATTTTTTTTTTGCATTGAGAAAATCCTGGTAATTTAAATAAATTCTAGAATAGTCCATTGGCTCATATTGTAATAATGCCATTTCGTTAATTTTTTTTGATAAGTAACCTGGTGAAGATAAGTAGAAATAATCAAGTTCAGTTTCATTTAAATCTTTTTTTAAACTAGCAATAACAATATTTTTCTTAAAAATTTCTTTTTCAATTACTCTCGTTTGATTTTTAATTATTGATGTCACAACCAACAGAGTTGAAAATAAAAGAATAGAGACAATGAATTTCATTTTAAACATTAGTTTTCTCCAAATCTATATACTTCTTAAATCTATTCTTTAGTTCATTTGGATAATTAAAGGGATTTTTGTTTCTAATAGCATATCGTAATTTTGCTGAACGAGAGGGAGGATTTTTAGTAATTTCCACACTAGAAGGTTTAATAATTTTATTTTTGTACTCATTAAATAAGTAAATGGTACTTCTCTCTTCCTCTGGTAAATACCTTGATGGTTTAGATCGACTTGGTGAAAAGTTGTTAAAAAAATATTTAATTATCTTATCTTCAATTGAATGAAAACTAATCACTAAAATTTTACCTCCAGGTTTTAAAACTTTGGTAGCACTTATAATACCCTCTATTAACTCAGTAATTTCTTTATTTACAAATATTCTTAAAGCTTGAAATGTTTTTGTGCTTGGATTTATTTTACTGTTGTAAATCTTTCTTTTACTTTTTTCAATAATTGTAACAAGTTGGTCGACTTTTGATATCTTTTTGACTAAACGTTCCTTAATTATATTTTTAGCTATTACCGAAGCATCTTTTTCTTCTCCAAGAATTTTAATTATAGATTTTAAAGATTCTTCGCTAAAACTATTTATTACTTTTTCTGCAGAAATTGAAGTTAGACCCATCGACATGTCTAATTTTTCTTTAGATTTAAATGAAAAACCTCTATCAAAATTTTTAAGTTGAATAGATGATAAACCTAGATCAAATATTACAACATCAACAGTTTGATTTTTTATTACTGTTTCTAATCTACTAAATTTTTTTAAATGAAAAAAAAATCTTTTAAAGTATTTTTTTTCTAGTTGCTTGCTGATATCTAAAACAAATTTATCTCTATCTAAAGCGATTACTTTTGTATTAGAATAACCTAATATTTTTTTTTGAATAACCGCCCCCGCCGAAAGTACAATCTAAAAAAACACCTCCTTGACAAGGTGAGCAAATTTTAATTACTTCTTCCAACATCACCGGAAAATGCACTGTTTCCGGAGATGTGGTTGGATTGATCATATTTGTAAATTAAAATCATCAAAATTTTTGTTTTCTTAAGAATGCAGGAATTTCAAAATCTTCATCATCATTCAAATCTTGATCAAATAGTTTTTCTGTATGTTGATCATTTTCTCCAATAGTATCCTCTTGGATTTGTGTATCATTTTCATCCGAAAAAAGACGGGGTGTATGCTCTTCTTCATGATTAAGCTTTGTACTGTTCGGTAAGTTTTCATTCCTCAATGAAGAAAATTCTTCATTGCTATTTTCGATGTAAGATGCATTTTCCATTGAGAGACCTGATGGAATATCTGCAGGATTATTTTCATCCATCTCTGAAATTTTTGCAGTTTCCAAAAAGTTTTCATTTTTCTGACTCAAATTATCGAGTATTGCTTGTTGATTTTGCTCTTTTAACTCAAATTTTTCATCTAATTTTAATGCAGTTGCTCCCTCTATGGATCCAATTGTATTATTTTCTAAGTTTGTGTTTTGGGAAAATAATCCGTCGGAGTAACCATTGGTTCTGTTATGAATACGCGAAACCATATTCAGAACTGTATTAGAAGCTGTTGTTTGGCCATCTAAAGCTGTAGCAACAATTGATACTCTCATTTTTCCATTCATATTTTCATCTTTAATTGCGCCAAAAATTAATTCTGCTTCTGGATCAACTTCTGCTCTAACTTTTTGAACTGTTTGATCTACTTCAAACAATGTCAAATCTTTGCCGCCTGTAATATTAATTAATAGTCCTTTAGCTCCTTTAAGGGAATACTCATCAATCAAAGGGTTGTTTAAAGCCATTTCAGTTGCAGCCATTGCTCTATTTTCACCTTCTGCTTCTCCAGTTCCCATCATAGCTTTTCCCATTGAACTCATTACTGTTTCTACATCTGCAAAATCTAAATTTATCATCCCAGGTCTGACCATTAAATCAGTAACACTTTGAACTCCATGCTTGAGTACATTGTTAGATAAATGAAATGACTCTTCAAATGTTGTTGTCTCGCTCGCTACTTTAAAAAGATTTTGATTAGGCACAACTATTGTTGTGTCTAAATGTTTTTTCAATGCTTCAAGCCCTTCTAGAGCTCTTCTCATTCTTTTCGGTCCTTCATATGCAAAGGGTAGTGTTGTAACTCCTACTGTCAGTATATTTAATTCTTTTGCAGCTTTAGCTATTACATGTGAAGCTCCTGTACCAGTTCCTCCACCCATTCCCGCAGCAATAAAAACCATATTGCTTCCTTGTATATAATTAACTATTTCACCTAAAGACTCATCAGCAGCAGCTTGGCCAATATTATGTTTTGCTCCAGCACCTAAACCTTTTGTTAAATTCATACCAATCTGAATTTTTGCATGAGCTTTACTCATTTTTAAGTCTTGTGCATCTGTATTTACTGCAACAAACTCAACACCTTCCATTCCGGACTCTATCATTGCATTTATTGCGTTACCGCCAGCGCCACCAACTCCTAAAACTAAAATTCTAGGTTTTAATTCTTTTAACTCTCCTCCTCCAATATTTATACTCATACTTCCTCCCTTTTTTGTTTGTTTTCCCATTTAAGATTTGATCTATTTTGAAAAGCTTTTTTTCTTGCAATAATTTTAAATTTATCAAATAATTTTGGTTCCCACATTTGAAATGTTTTTCCAAGACCAACAAATAAGATACTATTTTTAATTTTTGCGTGGTCTAGTAATCTTTCAGTCAAAGAAACTCTTCCTTCAGGATCAAATTGGAGATGCACACTTTCAGAAAGAATAGAGGTTGCAAAATAATCTCTTTTTTCCTCAAATGGATTAAGTGAGTCAATTGTATTTGATAATTTTTCTATCCTGTCTTGAGAACAGGCTTCTAAAGCAGAATGGTTAAAAGATGGATAGCCTATAAAGCCATTATAACCCATCGAACTTAAATGTGATCTAAAAGTAGCTGGCACTGAAACTCTCCCTTTTTTGTCCAATTTGTTTTCGTAGCTCGATAAAAACATTGCTTTTATAAACCTTAGTTTTTTTAAATTTTTTCAAATCACCCTCCATTATGGGATTATTTGGGATAGTATGGGTTTTTATTTAATAGTCAATAAAATAGTTTTTTTAGAATTAAAGTACAAAAAGGGAACATTTAACTTGAAATGCTAGACAATCTGTAAGCCGGGTTCTGTCATTGAAGATGTCATTTATCTAGGCTTAAATTCACATCTAAGCTCAAGCGGTTAACCCAGAAGACTAACTAAAGACCGTTTTTTGCAATAAATTGCTGCGTCTCCTCTATTTAACCTTGCTCCCAGTGGGGTTTGCCGTGCGTTTTTTGTTGCCAAAAAACCGGTGAGCTCTTACCTCACCGTTTCACCCTTGCCTTGATTAGGCGGTTTATTTTCTGTGGCACTTTCCCTGAAGTCACCCTCGCCAGCGGTTAACTGG
>MDSW01106968.1_pt1 | contig 13772 bp, 11 predicted proteins | sample 811171 | NCBI WGS metagenome assembly MDSW01 (sample SAMN05326641, study PRJNA326480) | marine metagenome | isolation source: seawater | place: Atlantic Ocean: North West | collected 2012 | reverse complement strand
ATCGATCAAAGACTCAATTTGATCAGAGACATTGTTCGATTGGTTGAATATCTTAATAGTCCTAATGCCTGAAAATCTATCCTGAAGCTGATCAAAAATATCATCCATGAGATTTTTCTCTATTCCACCATACACTTGGCTCTTCTTAAACCTCGGAAAGACAAAAAAATATGAGATAACAATAAATACACAGACCATGAGTGTAAATTCTATTGATAAGATAGAAGCAGTCACAATGTAAGCAACACAAAAAATAAAGCCTCTCACCATCAAAAGGAAGTACTCCAATAGACCGCCGGAATTTTGACTAGAAACAAATATTGTTGAAACCAACTCTCCGATGTTTTTCTTCGAGAAATAGGAGAGACCAGTATTAAGTAGATTTTCTGTAGCTTGCTTCCTTAAATCAAAGGTAATTGAAGCGCTAAGAACCCTCGCTAAGCGTTGCTGATAGATGAGCAGTAGAAAGCGGGTAAGAATTAGAGCTCCGAAAACAACTAAAAGATTTACTGGGGAATAATCAATAGAAAAATATTCAAATGCATCGGCAGCAATTTTTGCAAAAAAACTAGATTGATTATCACCTCCTATACTTTCAATGACCGGCACGAGCATCCCAACACCAAAGACCTCAAAGACGGCACATAAAAAGAGTAAAGATGCATTAAACACAATCAGAAGAGAATATTTCCCTATCACTGAGGTAACGAGGTCTGATTCTTTGAAATAACTGAGTATTGATTTACCGTCTGACATTAGCCCGTCCAATTATACTTTCTATAAATTGAAGAAATCATCAACCTTATCAAGTGCAAACCTGAAAGCCTTATATTGTGAGTCTACAGTAGCACCGGCAATGTGAGGTGTAACCAGTAATTTTTTACTCTTTTTTGAGTATTCTATAAGTGGATGCGAAGCAATTCCCTCTTCCTGTTCACCACTTATAACATCAACTGCAGCTGAGAATATTTCATTGTTCTCCAATGCATCGATGAGTGCCTCTTCATCAACAACTCCTCCTCTAGCTGTGTTTAAGAAATAAGAAGAGTTTTTCATTAATCTAAACTCTCTGCGACCAATTAAATTTCTAGTTGATTCATCTAAATGAACATGAACAGTATTGATATCAGATACCTCTAATAACTCATCCATTGTGTCAACTTGCGTTATCCAGTCTTGATCTTTTTCCTGAAAAGGATCATAGATCAAAATATTTGCGCCGAATGCATTGCAATATCTTGCCATTTTCATGCCAATTCTGCCGTAACCAATTATTCCTATGGTTTTAGAGTGAAGCTCTATGCCCCGAAGTTCCTCCTCTTTCTCTCTCCAAAAACCATCGGATGCATATTTTGCAGCAGGCACTAATTTTCTTATCATTGCGATCAATAAAGCAAAGCTGAACTCCGCTGATGCATGAATTTCTTTAATGATATGTTCTTTGCCCTTTAGGCAGTCAAAAGTGATTGATTCATTATTTAAATAATTCAAATCAACATGATCACTGCCAGTAGAAGGAGAAACCAATATTTTCAATTTCTTTGACATGCTGAGTAAATTGAAATCAATTCTGTAATTAGCACCTGGATCTACTATCCATCCATCAACTTCTGAAACCACTTCTTTTAATTGACTGTAAGATGCACCATACGCGTATGTCACTTTGTAATTTTTTTCAATTTCTTCTCTGATGCCTTCTAGAAAATGCGTTGGTGCAGTAACCAAGAGATGTCTTGAGCAACCCTTATTCTTGGTTTCAATAGAATCATAATAATTTTTTTCGTTTTTCATTGTACATCCCAATCTGAAATTATCTTTTCAGCTAACCAAAACTCAAAATCTGAATTTATTTTCACACTTTCTTCTTCTAGCATTGTGATATGACTTACCTTTTCTCCAGTCAATATCTTATTTTTGATGCACTCTCTTGAAGTTAGAAGAATTGCACCATTATCCTTATAGATTGAGTTCCTCTCCAGTCTTGGTGACTTTCCATCAGAAATATTTATGCCTACCAGCCCTTGTGAATCGTGATTATAACACGGAGCAAACTCCTCACTGATGGACCTAACACTATCAACCTGAAAAACTTGGAGAGTATTTACTGCGTGGTCTATATGTTTCGATTTTAATAATGGAGTGCTAATCGAGAGTATGCATATTGCGTCATATTTTTTACCAGTATTTTTTTCAACTTTTCCTAATGCATCATCAACAATATCTATGGTGTTTGCATCAAAACTCGAGAGTTTTTTCTCTCTTTCTGCGAAAAGAGTACTGGGATATTTTTCTTCCAGATATCTTTTAACATCGTCATCACTTGATGAAACAGCGATATCAGTCAAGTACTCAGACTGCATAGATTCATCAAGAGCATAGTCAATGAGATTCTTATCATTGATTTTTACAAAAGGTCCATTTTGCTTATAGATTGATGATTGATGAACTAAAATAAGACCCAAGACTTCAATATGAAGATTGCTTCTTGATTCAACAAATTTCTTTTTTATCGCACCTCGTGTATCAAGAATTCTTTGGGAACTCTTAGTTAAATTTGAGGAATGCTGACGGTAGTAAAAAAGTGGAATGTTTATATTATATGGTTTGTATTTTTCAATAAATCTGATCCAGATATCATAACCATCCTGGCACGTAAACTCCTCACTATAACTTCCTAAATTTTGAAGTATTTCTTTTCTATACATCGTGCACGCACCGTGTGCAGGTAAGTCAAGTAACTCGTCTTCATTTGTAATTTTTTCTCTTCTGATTGTTTCAATAATATTTCCATCTTGATCCACGTGATGATAATCAGGAAATACGAGACCAATATCAGGTTTGTCGTCTAAAACAGAAGACAAAACTGTCAGAAAATTTTCATCCACATAATCATCTGCGTCAACTCGAACAATATAATTCCCCCTAGCAAGCCTTATAGCAACATTGTTTGTGATATTAAGTCCCTGATTCTTTTGTTTGATCACGGTTATTTTTTCATCGCCAGAATACTTTTCAAGAATCTTAAGTGAATCATCTGTTGATCCGTCATCAATAATAATTAGCTCCCAATCTTTGAATACTTGTTTCTTGATACTATTAATTGCCTGCTCTATATAATCTGCGTAGTTATAGTTAGGCATGTAAACTGTAATTTTTGGTATCTTTTTAGCCATCAAGCGTCTCTCAAAAAATCCTCAATAAGTTCCTTGCCCTTCGAAATAGAATTTTTGAAGAGACTACTCTCAACGGGGGAGTCAAGAAAAGGTTGATCAAGACTGTTTCCAAATTTAATAGGTATTTCATAATCTGAAGCATTTCTCATACTTTTTGACTTAAGGCAGAGCACTTTTCTACCGCTCATAAACGCCTCGAGTAACATCATTGAGTCATAGCCAATGAAAATTTCATATTGATCAAAAACATCCAAAAAGTTAGTTTTATCCAAAGGCAAACTACCATAACAAGATTCAACTTCTTTAGGATGAGCTCGATAAAAAGCATTATAACCTTTAGCTTCCATCAATGATAAGTATTCATCAACTGCGTTTTGATTATCATTTTCACAGAAGATACTGGCAAATTTATTGAATGGATCCGGTTGTGAAACAAGCAATATTGATCTACTTCCCTGGCTTAAAGACTTTTTATTATTTCTTTGCTTTAGGAAATCAAGCCATGGTTGCCCAATAATAAAAATTTTCGAGGAAACTGAATTAAATGATTCCAATCTGGTCTTGGTTTTCTGGTCTATTACGCCTAGCCAATCTGGCATATAAGATGGCTGATTATTATCATCAAAGAATCTATCAAATCCTTTCCAATGATCCAAAAAACCCAAGGTAGGTATTGAATTATATCGGCATTGCTGAATTAAATTAGCATTTGTTTGGTCAATGATTTTTGAGCTGGTTGTTGTGATTACAGAGCTGTATGCAGGAATCATCTTTGCCCAGAAATTTGCATCCATATCTTTATTTATATCTAGTAGATCAAATTTTTTACTGTGAAAAAAAATTTCTATAAAATTCTTTGAAAGAGGATGAACAATCAAGTCATAGAACTTTGGATCAATTTCATTGAGGAGTGGTGCCATGAATTTTGCACCTCCCAAGTCCTGAATATATATTAACGTTTTTAGTTCTCTAGAGATTTTAGCTTATCCAGATTTTTAACCAACTTATCTACCCCAGTAAAGAACTCATCAACTTCTCTTTCTGAATTAGGATACTTGCAGATATCAGTTGTAATGATTTCTTTAAAATGCATTTTTTCTGTGACTGGACAGATCCCCATTCTGTAATCAACCGAGTGGTTAAAATTCAAATCCGGAGACGATTGTAAATTTTCCAAACCATAGCCTTTGTAATCGCTATAAATATTTTGCATATGTAACTGATATATTGGCTGTAAATGAACTGGAACTACATAACCATAACCAATTGCAATGCCCTCTGCTTGCATTGCTTTTACGAATAATTCTCTTGAAATACCAATCAGATCTTTCTTGTACTTTATTGGAAACAAATAAAATCCATGGTTGCATCTGTCTTCAATTATGGGTTCAGACAGAAAGTCGTACTCCTTCATTCTATCCTGCATTATTAATGCAAGAGATTTTCTTGCTGCATTAAAATCTAGAAGTTTCTTTAACTGCACTTCTCCAATGGCTGATTCTATTTCGGTCATCCTATAGTTGTAGCCAACCATATCAATCATATCTAAGCGATTTGCAGGCCCAATTACAACTTCGCCATGATTCCTTAGATACCTCATTCGATCAGCATAAAGTGAATCATTAGTTACGGCAAAACCACCTTCTCCAGTTTGTATTGCTTTGTGGTAATTCAAACTAAAAACACCAATGTCCCCATGCAATCCACACAACTTATCTTTGTAATTAATCAAAGGTGCTTGTGCAGAATCTTCGACTAAAACTAAATCATGCAAATCAGCGATCTTTTTGAGTTTATCTAATGAAGCACCATGGCCAAAAATATTCACAGCTAAAATTGCTTTTGTTTTTTCAGTAATCAAATCTTTTACTTTTTCTGAATCAATGCCAAAAGTTTGATCCTCAATATCACAAAATACAGGGGTTGCCCCACACATTGCTATTGCAGAGGCTGTAGCTGACATTGTAAATGATGAGGTGATAACCTCATCGCCTGATTTAACTCCTGCCGCATAGAGAGCGCAATGCAATCCAGATGTGGCTGAATTAACTGTCACTGCATTCGAGACTTTGAATGACTGAGAGAGAGCCTTTTCAAATGATTGGACGGACTCGCCTCCTAAAAATCTATCCCCAGGTCTAGCAGAAAAACCTGACAAATGTTGAGATCTCATGACTCTAAGAACTGCATCTTCTTCTTCTTTTCCAATATTGGTCGTGTGGATACTATATTTATCAGTCCTTACAGGAGTCCCTCCTGATAGTGCTAACTCACTCATTCATTCACCTATATATTTTTGTTCTATTGTTTCTGCCATATTTAATAGTTCATCGTCTTTATACCTACTCGATACCATTTGTAACCCAAATGGCAGGTCATTGGGACCTACAAATAGAGGCAACGTAATACTTGGAGCATGCAAATAAGTCCAGATTAAGCAAGGGTCATCTGGTTCAATGGGATTATCTAATCTTGGTGCGACTCCTGAGACAGAATTGGTGATAAAAAAATCATATTTTTGACTTAACTCGTCAAACTCTTTCATATGCATCACCTGTGTTTCTAGTCCTTTGTGGTACTCTTCTACTGTGGTTAATTTGCCTCTATCTGTCATCTCTAGAAATATTTCACTAATATCTCCCCTGCTGTTTTCTATTTCATCAGAAAAATAATATGAAAGTGCTTTTTCATATATCAAGTTATGATTTTGATGTATTGAGGATAGCTCAGGACTAAATTCAATCTCTTCAATATTTACATTCTTTTCTTTAGATAAATTATGAGCAAATTTTTCAATTGCCTCCTTTGTATAGCTCTCAGCATTTTTCCATGTTGATGTCTTTAGGAATGCTATTTTGTATGCTCTATCTTGCTTGTGCTTCTTCTCAGAATCTAGTGTACTTTTAATATAAGGATGATTTCGACCTTTTACTCTTGTTACATCAAGAGCAATTCTAAGATCATTCACACATCTTGCCATTAAACAGATATGATCCAGTGTATCAAGAGTCTTTAAAATTCCTGTCCTTGGAATAAGTCCAAAGCTAGGTTTATATCCAAAAATTCCACAATAACTGGATGGCCTAATTGTTGATCCAGCTGTTTGAGTTCCTAATGCCAATGGCGCCATTCCACTTGCTACAGCAGCAGCAGAACCACTAGAGGATGTCCCAATTATATGATCATTATTGATTGGATTTTTTGTTTTTCCAGGGGTATGGACTGCGAATTCAGCTGTGACCGTCTTCCCAAGTATACTTGCTCCTTCCCATAAAAAATGATCAACAACTCTTGCATTATTACCTGGTGTAAAATCTTTCCAAATTTTGCTTCCCATCTGTGTTGGATAATCAATGGTATTAAAAATGTCCTTAACAGCAAACGGTACTGCTGCTAATTTTCCTTGGTTAGCACTGTTAAGCACTGCATTCATGTATATTTCAGGATCAAAGGTCTCCCAAGCAAGGATGTCTTTATCTATCTTTTCGATCAAGCTTATAAAGGAGTTAGCTATTTCTGATGGATCGATCAGACTTTTATTGACTGCATCTGCTATTTCATGCGCGTACCATTGCGTAATATTTTTTTCAGGTAATTTCATGTTTGTTTAATCCCCTGATTGATCTTTTTCTATCAACGCATCTATTTCAGTAAAGTCAGTTTCAGGGTCCCGATGTGATTTGAGAATGTCATAAAATTCTTGTTCTGAGAACTCTGTTATCTCCAAGTAATCATCCAGTCTTTGTGGTCTTTTAGGCTCGATCTCTCTAATTAAGCTAAATGCTTCTTCTCTAGTCATCAAGCCATTACGGACATCCTGACTAACATGATCTGTTGTTCTTCCAAAACCTCTTTTGACAAACTTAGAATAATCATGGACTCCTGGCATTTTACACTCAACACTCTTATATCGTTTGTATGTTCCTTGAACATCATCCTCTTTCCAGTCATATTCTTTTTTTATAAATTCTGTTTGCCGTTCACCATCCCAAAACATGTAGTCACCTAGATGCATCCCAAAAATATTTGCATCCACTACCTCCTTCTTAGTAGGTAACTTAAATGGATACAAATCTTTCATTGTAAGTTCTTCAGTGACCATCTCCTCAGGCCTAACCTTTGAAGAAACTTTTAGATAGTATTCTTCATCAAAAGGAATTGGCTCACCTCCATTATCCATATAGCTTCCCTTGTGGCCCGCCTCAGCAAAAGACTCTCCCCAAATAATAAGTGGAATTTGAAACTTTATGGCAGCCTGAAGCGGAAATGAGCCTATGCCTGCATGGCAGTGCCAACAAGAATCACCAATCATATGAAGTGATTGCTTTGCAATCTTATTCACTAAGCCTCTGTTTGGCGTGAACATCATGTGATCAACATTTAACTTTTCTAGAATATTCCAGAGATTATAGGTTCCAACCTCTGTATACCAATTATGGCTGAAGGTAACAGCCAGTGGCTTCATTCCATAAACTTTTACCAAAACATGGAGCTGAAAGGCGCTGTCTTTTCCACCACTTATTGGAACTAAGCAGTCATAGTTGTCTCCGGCATCATCTTTAAATTGATCAAGAATAAGTTTTAACTTCTTATTTCTCTCTTTCCAATTAATATGCATTTTTTGCTCAGAGCTTTGGCACGCCCTGCAGATTCCTAATTCATCGAAAATAGTGCCCTCAGACGTAGACGGCATACAACAACGAACGCAGTACTGTACGTCGCTCATTAATTGTTTTTTTCTGTTACCCATAAAGTGATTCACCGAACATATATCAAATAATTAACCTTTCATGCTGAAGGTTTTTCTGAATTATACATATATCGTTATTTATTATAAAAGGGAAATTATATTGAAATTCGTTATTTGCTCCACAATATTGCATGCTCATTTGGAAATGATGATGATATATCTCATAGAATAAAAAATATATTATCGGCGGACATTCCGTAAAGCATGAAATATTCTCAAATCTTGATACCGAATTCATGAAAAGCACCATTCAAGAATCAGCGGAGATCCTAAGCAAAGAGTTGAATTCAACTATACAGCATTACTCTTATTCTGGGGGAATTGGGAAACAGTTTAGCTATGAAGTTGTTACATCACTGAAGAAAAATAAAATTAAATGCTGTCCAACTGCTAGATATGGTAAAAATAATAGTAGCATTAACTTATTCAACCTTTACAGAGTAATGGTTGGGTTGGGTGGAACACCTTTCCCATACAAAGCAATCTCAAATGGGGATGATCTTGAGCTTCTCGATCCATCAAATATGACGAACCTAGTAAATAGTGACAACTAGAAGTTTGGGATTAATAATTTAAAGAGTTATTTAGATAGATTCAGTACAAGATTACGTAACCTTTGAACATTTTTACCGTCATAAAAAGCATCAAGATCACCGGCAAGTTTTTGATAGTCAATATTTCTTGAGACCGATGAATTATCCATTGATAATGTTTGATATAACTCCTCTTCAGTTTCTAAAACAAGCCCATTGCCATACTTAGCAAAGTAATAAAAAGCAGACCCAGAAAAATCAAAACTAAATGCCTCTTTCTCTAATGCCATGGCTTCTGTCATAGAATATGAAGAGTGAGGAACAATAATTCTATCTGATAAATTCATCAATTCTTGAGTTGTAAAGTTATCAAAATCCACAATAATATTTTTATTTCGCTTAGATATTTCGTATATCATTCCCCACTCTTTAACAGTTTCAATTTCAATCTTTTTTCTAAATCTGATAACTAGATGCTCTCTATTCTTTTCGCTGTCATTAATTTGCCACTTTTTTATCGCATTTAGCATTTTAATGCGCATATCTACTCTAATCATTGGTGAATTTCCAGGCATGATTATCATCACTATCTTTTTTGTTTCGCCATAAATACGCTTAAAGTCTGAGCGAGTCTTTTCTTGCTTTTCTTTATCGTTTTTCAAGCTTATAACTGGATCCAAGAAGTCTTTGCCATTTATCACTAATTCAGTGTCTCTTAGAAAATCTTTAAAATAATTCTTATATAAATTTCCAAATAGTAGATAACGATCATAGTTTACAAAGCATAGCTGAGGGCAATCATAGGGTGTTGCTGTATGCTGAATTCCAATAGTTTTTATATTGTTATTCTTTGACATTATCGCCCTCAATATAGAGGCCGGGTTGTAATCATTTCTAATTAACTCAACCTGGGGTTTCACATACTCTAGTTCCAAGCTTTTTTGCAAAAAATGAAGAATGGCTTTTGGTAAAAATGAGTTCATTCTCTCGATGTAAGGCTCATTGTAGTCTTTAAAAAATCTTTTTAGAGAAAATAGAAATATTAATGAAATGTTTATGGCATTTTTTATTATTTTAAAATCAAGCTTTAGCTTATTGGCATCAATATACTTAATTCCACTTTCTTTCATATTTTTGATAAAAGATTCTTTAATCTCACTAGAGAATTTCCAAAAATTAAAAATATGAATTACGTCGCCATACCTAAATTCATGACCATATATAAATGAATCATCATTACTGAACTTCACTCCTTTAGCTGCTGAAATATGTCCCGATTCTTGTTTATTAATTCCACTTATTATCGGCATACTTAGCTTTGCGTGCATCATAATTGGATTGAATGTAAATCCATTTATTAAATTTCTAAAAATAAAATAGATTGGAATGCAGCAGCAGAATAGATAATGCTTCATAGTGAGGGTAAAGCTAGAAACTTTGAAGGCATTTTTATTACCTTCTTTGTATCTTTGATCGTTTATAGCTATCAAATTGCTATTCTTTTCCTCTTGATCCTTCTTAACTGATTTAAAAACATGCTTATATGCAATGTCATATGTAAAACTAGCCTGAAAATAATTAACTGCATGAGTACCACCTAAAATCTTCTCAAGAATTTTTACTGATTCTTGGTTTTGAAAATACTCTTTGAGCGATGATAATTCTTGTGCTGCTGTCATATTTGATTGCCAATAATGACCAATAATTTCTTCTAATGGAATTTCGCTGACATTACCACTAGAAGAAGATATCTTTATCAACTTTAAGAGAATATATTTTTTATATCTATTTGGATAATGACAATAGTGTGTTTTTGGCATAAACATAATTTTTTCTGCTTTTCGAATGAGTGAAAAGTTTGAATAAAATTGTCTAAAGGAATATCTAGAAAAAAGAACTGTTTTTGACAAAGGTTGATTTGAAAAAATCTTTTTCATGTTTATGGCAAGAGTGTATTATCTAATCGCTGATTATATTTTCACATAAAATACTTGTCTTGAGTGCGTCCTCAGGAGTGCATAATATTTTGTCTTCATTCTCAATGGAGGAGACAATATTCAAGATTGCTTTTTCAAAACAATTATTCCAATCGGTTTCGATTTCTCTCCCAAGTAGAACCCTATTAAAAACTTGATAATTAGGATCCTTTTCTCTTTGGAAAATAGATATAGCCTGACCTCTCTGACTAATCTTTATAACCGCTTCATCGCATATAATCTCTATTTCAATATACACATAATCTACATTAGGTATATGACTCAGAATGATCGGAATGCCTGAATTACATGTCAAGAGACAATCAACGCCTAAATCATCAATCATCTCATATTTTTTGATAACTCTCTCCAACTCTATAGGTCCGAAAAACCAATTTATAAAATCTAAAATATGGGATCCATTATTTTTTATTCCTTTTGTGTGATGAGAGATTATCTTTTTTACTTTCCCATATTTGCCGTCTTGGATTTCTTCTTTCAGTATCTGGAAATGTAAATTCCATCTCCTAAAATAATTAACAGCCACTATCATTTCTTTTGTTAATTCAACAATCTTCCTTGATTGATCAATATTATTGGAAAGAGGTTTTTCTGCAAAAATTGCTTTGATGGGCTGACTCGAAAGATAGGTGAAGTGTTCGAGGTGATATTCTGTAGGCGAACATATACTTACTATTTCTGGTTTCTCTTTTTCGATCATTTCCTCAATTGAAGAATAACCAGCATTAACATTCCATTTTGAGCAAAATTGATCAAGTCTTTGTGGATTGGGATCAAAAGCTGCTTTTAGTTCAGTCCTTGAATTATTTTGATAGGCTTGGGCATGGCATTGAATTGATTTATCATCAAATAGGCCATACATGCCAGCGACATTCCCACAACCAACTATTGCAGCTGAATATTTTTTCATTTTTTTCTTAACTTAAATTATAAAGGGACATGTAATATTCGATTCAGTTTTTTCTAAAAATAAAATAATGACTAATAATTCTTATTACCATTCTGCTCCAAATAAACTCAAAAGGTCTGGTTGGCTCTCTAGCTGTTTAAATATTTTTTCTAAATTAAAGTTAATATCCTTAGGGTAGTTTTCTTCAAAGATTAGTTTATTGAGTTCAAAATTTTTGGGGTAGTTTACAGCAAAGTTCAATTCTGGTTTATTCATGAATTCCCACTTTCCAGATGCCTGAAGATATCCAACTTTATATGTCTCTGGATTTTCAAAAATATAAGCTGATGGGTGCTTTCCATTGGTCAGATATTCAGGATATTTTTCGTGTTCTAGAGCTACTATTTTTTTGTATATTTGCACTCTTAGCCCAACTGAGAATAATTTCATTCCAGCTGATAAATCTCCATAATCACTAGAAATATTTGCAGCATAATCATAATTACCATCCTCATATAGATCTATGACATCATCAATAAGAGATGAATGAATGAGGGGATTATCTCCAAGTATTTCTATGATATTTTGGGACTGAAAGTGTTCTGCAGCATTAGTTATTCGCTGCATCAAATTATCTAAAGGACCTCTATAGCAATCGAACCCATAATGCCTCGATACTTCCTCTAGTTCATCATCTGTGGATTCCTTACTTGTTGTAATTATAACTCTATCCACTTTTTGAGAATTCCTAATTCTGTTAGCCAAATGAATGATCATTGGAAGTTCTAAAATTGGCATCACATTCTTCCTAACCAATCTTGAGGAATTTAATCTAGCAATTATAAATGCATCATACATCTTATCTACTCTTTCCAATCACTTCTCAGAAGGCCGTAATCAAAGCTGTTATAGAGCTGATTATTTGCCTCATACTGCTCTCTTCTAGTACCCTCTAGCTTGAACCCATTTGCTTCAAAAGCTTTTTTACTACCTATGTTTTCTGACCACATACCAGCAGTTATTTTTCTCAAATTCATTTTTAAAAAGGCATGATTAACTAATATCCTTATAGCCTCCTTACCGACACCCTTCCCTAATCCTATCTTTTCCCCTATGAGAATACTTATATCACCAGTCCTATGTACCCAATCAATTTTATGGATACCAATGGAGCCAATTAATGACTCTTCCTCATCTTTTAAAACGATTGCAAATTGAAGATTATTTTTATCTATCTTTGAATTTTTTAGATGCTGCTCTTGTTGTGCAATTGTGTTAGGGAAAACTCTCTTATTCATATACAGAGTTGTATCTTTATCATTAAACCATGAGGTCCATTTCTCAAGGTCTCTCTTCTCGAAAGGCCTAAGTATTATTTTTTCACTTTCAAGCATTTTATTTAATATAAGTCTTCCCACTTAATTATATCATCTTCACATAAGTCCTTATTGACTCTCCTTCCAACTATATTTTCTATCTCATTAGGACCTATCCCTGTACCAGGACGTTTCCATGTAAGACAGTCTTTTGAAATTATGTCGTCTTTTTTTAAGGCATGATTCAACACCAAGCTTCTTCTGGCATTTTGTCGAGATATCATCTCACTATCTATTGGCTTTTTTCCCATTATTCCAATTATCTCTTCAAGATGGGCAAGTCTTTGAATAAGCCTTTTAAGATCCTTTTTATCCATAGCATGGTAATGATCATTACCTGGAAGAGTTTTATCAAAAGTGAAATGTTTTTCAATAATCTTGGAACCAAGAATGACCGCAGTTTCAACTGTCTTCATATCCTTTGGCAAAGTATGGTCAGAGTATCCTATGACCAAATCTGGATATCTATGCCTTAAGTCCAATATCATTCCCAAATTTGCATTTTCATCACTACACGGATAATTCAATATGCAATGCATTAAAGCTAAGGGGTTTCCATTCTTTTTAATCCAAGAAACTGAGTTATCTACTTCATCAATATATGAAGCTCCTGTAGATAGCAATATAGGCTTCCCAAATTCACATATATGCTCAATAAAAGGTTTATTGTTCATATCAGATGAGGAAACCTTATACGCTCCCATTAAATCATTCAGGAAATTTGAAGACTCAATATCAAAAGGTGTACTCAAAAATTCAATTTGGTTTTTATCGCAGATAGTTTTAAGTTTCTCAAATTCTTTCTTCCAAAATGAATCATATTTCTTAAAGAGCTTAAATTGACTTCTTGTAGGCTCTTTTTCTAAATCCCAATAGGATGGTGAATTCTTTGACGCAATTGTCTCGGCCTTATAACTTTGAAACTTGATTGCGTCAGCTCCACCCTCTTTCGCTTCCTCGATAAGTCGAACTGCTAGATTCATATCCGCTTCGTGATTCACTCCAGCTTCAGCGATCACATATGGCTTGAAAGGCTTTTCAATATTATCTTGAT
>MDSW01092512.1_pt1 | contig 13772 bp, 17 predicted proteins | sample 811171 | NCBI WGS metagenome assembly MDSW01 (sample SAMN05326641, study PRJNA326480) | marine metagenome | isolation source: seawater | place: Atlantic Ocean: North West | collected 2012 | reverse complement strand
TTATGGAAATAGATCCCTTTATATTTAGATTAAGTATATTTATTTTGTCAATATTCATTGGCTATTATGTTGTATGGAGCGTCACACCATCTCTTCACACACCGTTAATGTCAGTTACAAACGCTATCTCATCAGTTATTATTGTGGGAGCTATAATAGCGGCTTTAGCTGGATCCTCAGGAAGTATTTTCAACATTTCAAGTATTTTTGGTTTTATCGCTATAATTTTAGCAGCAATTAACATATTTGGAGGTTTTTTAGTAACTCAAAGAATGCTCCAAATGTACAAAAAAAAGAAAGATAAAAAGAAATGATTTCTGCAAATTTATCGGCAGTTTTCTATCTAATTTCAGGAATATTATTTATTCTTGCTCTAAGAGGTTTGTCATCTCCAGATACTTCTAGACAAGGAAACTATTTTGGAATCGCAGGAATGATAATTGCTGTAGTCGTCACATTTTTATCTATTGGTAATTTTTCTTCATCTTTAGTTTATGTAATAGTTTTTCTATTAATTGGGGGCGCAGTTGGAGCTTTTATAGCCTTCAGAATTCCAATGACTGCTATGCCAGAGCTAGTGGCAGGTTTCCACAGTTTAGTTGGTTTAGCTGCAGTTTTTGTAGCTATATCAGCCTTTCTAAATCCAGCAGCTTTTAATTTAGGAATTGTAGGAAAAATTAAATTAGCAAGTCTTATAGAAATGTCTATTGGTGCAGCAGTAGGTGCAATTACTTTTTCAGGTTCAATAATAGCTTTTTTAAAATTAAGAGGGATAATGTCTGGCTCTCCAATTACATTTAGTGGCCAGCATATGTTAAATTTATTTCTAGGTTTAGGAATTTTTGTTTTGATATTTTATCTATGTAAAACACAGTCGGCAAATATCTTTTGGACTGTAATTTTGATTTCTTTTTTAGTTGGTGTTTTGTTGATAATACCTATTGGAGGGGCAGACATGCCAGTTGTAATTTCAATGCTTAACTCTTATTCTGGTTGGGCAGCAGCTGGAATAGGTTTCACTTTAGAAAACACGGCCTTGATTATAACTGGTGCACTCGTTGGATCTTCCGGAGCAATTCTTTCTTACATTATGTGTAAAGCAATGAATAGGTCTTTTGTTAGTGTGATACTTGGTGGATTCGGAGCAGACAATTCTTCTGAAGATAAAAAAGGAAGTAAAGATCAGAAACCAGTTAAAAGTGGAAATGCTGAGGATGCAGCTTTTTTAATGAAAAACGCTTCATCAGTTATCATAGTTCCAGGTTACGGAATGGCTGTGGCACAAGCCCAACACGCTCTTAGGGAAATGGTAGATAAATTAAAAAAAAATGATATCAAAGTAACCTATGCAATCCATCCAGTTGCAGGGAGAATGCCGGGACACATGAATGTCTTGTTAGCTGAAGCAAATGTTCCTTACGATGAGGTATTCGAATTAGAGGATATAAACAATGATTTTGCAAATTCAGACGTAGCATTTGTAATTGGAGCTAATGATGTAACCAATCCTGTGGCTAAAACAGATCCTAAAAGTCCAATATTCGGTATGCCAGTACTGGATGTAGAAAAATGTAAATCAGTCTTATTTGTCAAGAGAAGTTTGTCACCTGGATATGCTGGAATAGACAATGAATTATTTTATAAAGATAATACTTTGATGTTATTTGCGGATGCAAAAAAAATGACAGAAGATATTGTTAAAAATTTAGATTAATGAAAACAAAAATATTCTGTGATATAGCTGATTATGAAACTATCAAATTTTTCAATAATAAATCTCTAGTTGATGGTTTTACTACCAATCCAAGTTTAATGAGATTAGCAGGAGCTAAGAATTATAAAGATTACTCTCTTAAGATTTTAAAAATTTGTAAAAAAAAACCAATTTCTTTTGAGGTGTTTGCAGATAACTTTAAAGATATGCTTAAACAAGCTTATGAAATTAACTCTTGGAGTAAAAATGTTTACGTGAAAATACCAGTAGTAAATTCTAAAGGAATTTTTACTGGTCAAGTTATTAAAGAATTAAGCGATAAAGGGATTAAACTAAATATAACAGCAGTTTATACGTTTGAACAAACCAGAAAGGTTTATAAAAAATTAAACAAAAAAACTAAATCTATTATCTCTATATTTGCTGGAAGAATGGCAGATAAGGGCAAAGATCCACTTCCAATCTTTAAAAAAAGTATTTCTTTGACAAAAAAAAGTAAAAATATAGAAATACTTTGGGCAAGCACTAGAGAGGCATATAATTACACTCAAGCAAAACAATTAAACTGCAATATAATTACTATGCCACCTAAAATTATAAATCAAATTAGCACATTTGGAAGAAGTTTTAAAAAAATGACAATAGATACTGTAAAAGGTTTTCTAAGCGATAGCAAAAAATCTAAATTCTATTTAAAATAATTAACTGGTTGCGGGGGCTGGATTTGAACCAGCGACCTTCAGGTTATGAGCCTGACGAGCTACCAGACTGCTCCACCCCGCGTTAAATTATTTTTTTTTTATGTTTATAGCTTGAAGCTTATCTTTCTCTTCTTTTATATCAAAAAAAATTGTTTGTTCCTCTTTCAGCACTCTTAATTTAGAATTTTCTAACGCTGATACATGAAGAAAAATATCTTTTTGCGTTTTATCTTCTGTGATAAAACCATAACCTTTTTTTGCATTGAACCACTTCACTTTACCTGACGGCATTTTTAATCCTCTCATTTTATAAAAATTAGTACCTGTTTTTTAGTTTTTGAAGTTTTTTTATTCTTTTTAAGTTTTCAGTTTGAACACGTTTCTTTTTTTCTGAAGGTTTCTCATATGTACTTTTCATTTTCATTACTTTAAAAAATCCTTCCTTTTGCAATTTTCTTTTTAGAACTCTGATTGCCTGCTCTACATTATTGTCTTTAACGTCTATCTTAATAAAAACCTCCAGTTAATTTTCATGTTTGTTATCACTTGTATACTACTTTGTCTAGACTGAGACTATCTGTGCCTTTTTTTCCTCTCTAATTTTAGCTTTTTTTTCCCTCTCAATTCTTCTCTTAGCTTTTTCTAAACTTTTTTGAAAAGCCTCTTGAGTACATAGAGATAAAATTACAGGATCTCTCGGTTTTAAGTTAGAAAAATTCCAATAACTTCTTTTTCTAATTAAAGACACCGTCCCTTTTGTGCTGCCTACAAGCTTTGATATTTGCCCGTCGGTTAGCTCAGAAGCATTTTTACAAAGCCATAAAATTGCGTCAGGTCTATCTTGTCTTTTAGAAAGAGGGGTATACTTTGGTTTTTTTCTCTCCTTTACTTCAACTTCATCTATTTTTTTTAAAAGATTTAATTTTTTATTTGGATCATTTGAGCAGGTTTCTATTTCCTCTCTTGATAATTGCCCAGCTAAAATTGGATTATAAGCTTTTATACTTTTTGCTACATCTCCATCCGCTATTCCTTTCACTTCTAATTCATGTAGATTACAAAATTCCGCAATTTGTTTAAAAGTAAGTGTAGTATTTTCAACAAGCCAAACAGCAGTAGCTTTTGGCATGAATGGAGTTTCGCTCATAATTATTTTTTTGATCTAAGATTACTAAATTTTTTATTATATTTACTAACTCTTCCTTTATCTAAAATTTTTTGAGTTCCACCTGTCCATGCAAAATGTGACCTCGGATCAATATCCAACCTAAGAGTGTCATTTTCTTTTCCCCAGGTAGACTTAGTTTCAAACTGAGATCCATCTGTCATTACAACTTTAATTTTATGGTAATCAGGATGTATGTTTTTTTTCATTGGCCGAGTTTTATATTAATATTAGTTTTTACTCAATATCTTTTTTATTAATTAAATCTTTTAAATTTTGATGAATATTACTGTTAGAGGCCAAAATATTCTTTTTTATAGGATCTTCTTCACTTTGTTCAAAAAAATTAACAAACCCCCCTGCTTCTTTTACTATAATAATCCCAGCAGCTATATCCCAATAATTTAATTCTCTTTGCCAATAACCATCAAATCTTCCTGAAGCAACATAAGCCATATCTAAAGCTGCGCTACCAAATTTTCTTATATTTGTAACGTTTTTAGAAATTTTTATATACTCAGAAAAAATTTTTTCCTTTATCTTACTAGTTTGCTTTGGCCCTCCAGTAACTAATAAAGACTCTTGAAATTTTTTCTTATTGGAAACTCTTATTCTTGAATTATTTAAATAAGCACCATTACCTTTCTCTGCACAAAACATTTCGTTGGTAATCGGATTGAAAATCACTCCACATTTAATTTCGTCATTTTCTTCATATCCTATAGATATTGCGAATTGAGGTATTCCATTGAGGAAATTCATTGTTCCATCGATTGGATCTATTATCCATCTATTTTTATTATTTGATCCATTTAAAATTCCAGACTCCTCTGTTAAGATTCCGTAATTTGGTTGAGCTTTTTGAAGTTCTTCAACTATTATTTTTTCAGTTCTTTTGTCTGCAGATGTAACAAAATCTCCAGGTGCTTTTGAAGAAACCTGCAAGTTTTCGATTTCTCCAAAATCCCTTATCAAGAACCTAGATGCCTTCATGCAAGCTTTAATAATTACATTAATATGAGGAGAGTCTAATCTCATTTACTTACTCTTTTCACATACTCTAAAGTTCTTGTATCTATTACAATTTTTTCTCCGCTTTCCACAAAAGGTGGAACGTTTATTTTGACTCCACTTTCAAGAATAGCAGGTTTATACGATGAAGAAGCGGTTTGATTTTTAATTGAAGCATCTGTAGACTCAATCTTACATTCAATTGTATTTGGTAATTGAATTGAAATTGGTTTTTCGTTCATAAAAAAAACTGTTACCTCTAAATTTTCTTTTAGAAGTTTGTACTGTTCCCCAGTAATTAATTTAGATATTTGAACTTGATCAAAAGTCTCATTTTCCATAAAATGACAATTTTCTTCATCAGAGTATAAAAAATTAAATTTTTTTTCATCTACTTCTGCTTTCTCTACTGTCTCACTCGATCGAAACCTTTCATTTAGCTTAGTTCCCTTGACTACATTTTTAAGTTCAACTTGATTAAAGGCCCCACCTTTACCTGGTTTAACATGTTGGGTTTTTAGAACATTCCAATAGTCATTTTTATGTTCTATTATCATACCGGGTTTAATTTCATTAGCTGTTATTTTCATCTAAATTTTTTTATTGCAAATTTGGGTTTTAATTTCGGGTTATCCCAAATATAACTTGATATTGCAATATATTTTGCTCCATATTTAATTAATTTTTTGTAATTTTTATTATTAATACCACCAATTGCAACAATTGGTTTTTTTATATTTTTCTTAGCCCATTTTAAAATATTCAAATCAGCTTTAACTGCTTTTGATTTCAATTTTGATTTATAAAAAGCTCCAAATGCTAAATAATCAGCATTACATCTTATAGCTTTTTCTGCAAGTAATTTCGAATTATGACAGGTTATACCCAAAATTTTATTTTTTAATTTCCGTCTAGCGATTTTCTTAGACCCATCTAATTGTCCTAAGTGGCACCCATCAGCTCTAGATTTTAAAGCTAATTTATAATCATCGTTAACTATTAATTTTACTTTATATTTTGAAGTAATTTTTTTAACTTTTTTAGTTATGTTAATTATTTTATCTTTTTTAATTTTTTTTAATCTTATTTGAAAAAATGCAGTGTTGCCGAAAGACAGAACTTCTTCAAGTTCACTATAAAAATTTTTACTTATTTTATTTGGAGAGATTAAATAAATGGATCTTTTCAATGAAATTAAGCCGCTGAATCTTTTTCTAATTTTTCAGACCATTCTCCTTTTGAAGACAGCCCATTCATTTTTGCTCTGTGATTAAAAGCTTTTTGAATATTTTCAGTATTTTTTTGGTCTTTACCAAATTCTTTAAGGGCACTTGCTTGTAAACCTCTCCCATAAGAAAAAGTAATTAAAAAACTTGTATCATTAATTTTATTAATTTCATTTAAGTTTTTGCTTGACTCAATTTCAGTTTGACCTCCCGATAAAAAAGCAATGCCAGGCACTTCTGACGGAACATTTTTTTTAAGACAATCTAATGTTTTTTTTGCAATTTGTTCAGCACTGGATTTTTCTTTACAGTCTATGCCAGGAATTATCATATTAGGTTTTAAAACAGTTCCCTTTAAATCAACTTTATGAGTATTTAACTCATTATAACATTCATTAAGAACGTCAGTAGTCACATCGTAACATTTATCTATATTATGTGAGCCATCCATTAAAACTTCTGGCTCTATAATAGGAACCATTTTTGATTCTTGAACTAAAGCAGCATATCTTGCTAATGCATGAGCATTAGACTTTATGGATTGTTTAGAGGGAAAATCATTTCCAATTTTATATACAGCTCTCCACTTTGTGAATCTTGCGCCTAGTTTGTAGTATTCTTTTAATCTTTCTCTTAATCCATCTAATCCCTCAGTAATTGTCTCATCATTAGAGCCTGCCATAGGTTTTGCACCCTTATCTACTTTTATTCCAGGTATAACACCATGTTTTGAAATTAGCTCAGGTATCGTAAGACCTAAAGTTGTTGTCTGTCTGATAGTTTCATCAAATAAAATTACACCGCCTATGTAATTTTTCATTGCACTTGAATTAAAAAGTGTTTGTCTAAAATTTAGTCTATTTTGTTCAAGATTGTCGACATTAATACTTTTGAATCTTTTTGCTATAGTACCAGTGCTTTCATCTGCAGCTAAAATACCTTTACCTTTTTCACACATTTTTTTAGCTATCTCATTTAATTCCATAAAAGTTTTTTATTTTAAAACACTCAGACCAGGCAAGTCTTTTCCTTCAAGGTATTCTAGAAAGGCGCCTCCTGCTGTTGATAAGTGAGTAAAAAACAGTTTTTCTTTACTTTTGTTTACTGCAGAGAGCGTATCTCCACCTCCTAAAATCGAAATTAAAGATTTATTTTTAGTATTTTCTGAAATTTTTTTTGCTATAGACATTGTTCCATCTTTAAAATTTTCATTTTCAAAATAACCAGCCGGGCCATTCCATAAAAGAGTATTTGAGTTATCTATTTTACTGCAAATTGATTTTATTGTTTCTTTTCCTATATCTAAAATAATCTCGTCCTTTTTTATATCTTTTAGTTTTTTATTTATACCGTTACCTGATAATTCTTTTCCTACTTTACAATCTTCAGGTATGATTATTTCACAATTTTTTTCATCTGCTTGTTTAATGATCTTTTCTATAATATTTTTTGTATTTTTTTCTACTAGAGATTTTCCCACTCGATAACCCTTAAATGAAATAAAATTATTAGCCATTGCTCCAACTATTACAAGATTATCAACCTCTTTTATTAAATTAGATATAACATTAATTTTTGTAGATATTTTTGCACCACCTATAATACATGTTACAGGCCTCTTTTTATTTTTCGTAATAAAATTAATAGCGTTAATTTCTTTTTTCATTAAAAAACCTGCATAAGATTTTTTAACAAATTTTGTGATTTTATGAATCGAAGCTTGTTTTCTATGAGAGCACGAAAAAGCATCGTTAATATAAATATCACAAATTGAACCCAGTCTTTTTGCAAAAACCTCGTCGTTCTCCTCCTCCTCTTTAAAATATCTAATATTTTCAAATAAAATTATGTCTCCTTCTTTATTGTATGAAAATTCTTCCATAATATTTCTTTTTAAGTTCCCTTTGTAGAAATAAACATTCGTATTTAACTTTTTTTTTAAATATCTATGTATTGGATCAAGCGAGAGTTCCGGCACTCTTTGACCCTTTGGCCTTCCTAAGTGACTCAAAATTATGATTTTAGCTTTTTTTTTTATTAATGTTTTAATGAGTGGAAAACACAAATTTATTCTAGTGTCATCCTGGATTATATTATCTTTAATTGGAACATTAAAATCTAACCGCAACATAACAGTCTTATTTTGAACATCTAAATTTTCAGAAAAAAAATTTATATTCTCCATTAGGTCTGACTTAATTTCTTAGATGATTTTGAATTATATTTAAGATTTTTTCCTCTGTTAAATTAAAATGTTCATAAATTTTTTTGTAAGGGGCGCTTTCACCAAAACTCTCTATACCAAAACTATAACCTTTATCTCCTCTATACTTTTGCCAAGAAGAAACTGAGCCTGCCTCGATTGTAAATACCACAGAGTTTGAATCGAATATCTCTTTCTTGTAGGCTTCTGGTTGTTTATCAAATAAATTCATACAAGGCATTGAAACAACTTTTGATTCAATTTTATTTTCTTTTAACCTTTCTTGAACTTTTATAGCCAATTCTAATTCTGAACCAGATGCTACTAATATGACATTGCTCTCATGGGAAGTTACTTTTATTGTATAAGCTCCATTTGCACATTTGTTGGTCTCTGAATACTCTGGGTTTATGTAAGGTAGCTTTTGCCTTGATAACACAATCGCACTTGGAGTATTTTTACTTTTAAGAGCAATCTCCCAGCATTCTAAAGTTTCATTAATATCAGCTGGTCTAAATACATTTAAATTAGGAATTGCTCTTAAACCAGCTAGTTGCTCTATTGGTTGATGCGTTGGCCCATCCTCTCCAAGCCCAATAGAATCGTGTGAAAAAATATATATTACTTTAAGTCCCATTAAAGCTGATAATCTAATTGAAGGTTTACAATAATCAGAAAAAATTAAAAATGTTCCTCCATAAGGTATTAAGCCACCATACAATGCTAATCCATTCATAACTGCCGCCATACCATGTTCTCTGACCCCGTAATGAATATAATTTCCATTAAAATTTTTTGAATTTACTATGACTGAGTTAGAAGTTTTTGTATTATTTGAGCCGCTTAAATCAGCTGAACCCCCGATTAATTGAGGAAGAATACCAGTTAAACTTTCTATTGTTTTTGCAGAACACTGCCTGGTTGCTAAGCTTGGTTTAGAAGTAAAATATTTAGATTTTTCCTCTTTAATTAAATTAACTAATTTTGAGTTATCAAGTTCTTTATTAATATTCTCTAATTCTATTAAAATTTTTGATTTTTTTTTATTAATATCGTTTTTCCATTTTTCCTCTAACTTTTCTCCCTTTTCACCAATTTTTTTCCACTCATTTAAAATATCATCAGGTATTACAAATGGTTTATTATTCCATTTAAGTTTTTTTCTCACTAATGCTATTTCATCTTCTCCCAATGGAGCGCCATGAGACGATGACTTGCCAGATTTATTAGGAGAACCGAAACCAATAATTGTCTTACAGGAAATTATTGTTGGCTTATTTGATTTTGTAGATTTAGTAATAGCACTAGAAATCTGCTTATTGTTATGCCCATCAATTTCTAAAAAATTCCAGCCGTATGATTCAAATCTTTTTTTATAGTTATCAGATACACTTAAAGATGTAGATCCATCAATTGATATTTTATTATTGTCAAAAAAAACAATTAAATTCTTAAGTTTTAAATGACCTGCTAAACTCATGGCCTCATGACTTATACCTTCCATTAAATCTCCATCACTCGCAACTACATAAGTTTTATTATTAATTATACTTTTCCCAAATTTTTTGCTCAAAATTTCCTCTGCTAAAGCCATTCCAACAGCATTACCTAAACCTTGCCCAAGTGGGCCAGTTGTAGTTTCAATTCCAGAACCTTTTTTATATTCGGGATGGCCAGCACAAATAGAATTTAACTGTCTAAAATTTTTTATGTCCTCTAAAGAAACTGATTTGTAGCCAGTAAGGTAAAGCAATGAATAAAGAAGCATCGAACCGTGACCAGCTGATAAAATAAATCTATCTCTATTAATCCATTCTGGATTTTTAGGGTTAAACCTGAGGTGGTATTTAAATAAAACTGTAGCTACATCAGCCATGCCCATCGGCATGCCTGGGTGGCCAGAGTTTGCTTTTTGCACAGCATCGATTGAGAGAAACCTTACTGCATTTGATAAATGATTTAAATTTATACTCACTTTTAATAACCTATATAGACTTAAAGTAAGTATATCAATATTATGATATAATATTTTATGAGCATAATTGAAAAGAAAGAAAAAAATTTAAAGCTATTAATTAATAAACTTGACTCACTCACTTTAACTTATTCACAACCGACATATGAGATAGAGAAAATAAAAACTGAAAAAAATGAAATCTTAAGACAAAAAATAAAAATAGAAAACAAGAATCAAGAGCTATTACGCGAGCACAAATACTTGAAAGAGAAAATTAAAAGATTGCAATTAGAGGTCAAAAAGAAGATGGAGTTACAAAATAATTTTAACCAAGAAATAGATGAATTAAGTCAAGAAACAGAAAATTTAGTAACTGAAATTGAAAAATGGCAAATATAAGCGTAAAATTTAATAACAAAGATTATTTACTTTCTTGCGATGATGGACAAGAAGAATCGCTTAAAAAACTAACTAAATTTTTGGATAATAAATACTCAGAATTAAAAGATAAACTTGGAAATATCGGAGAAAATAAGCTTTTATTGATCACCACAATTCAATTAATTGACGAATACTTTGATCTTAAAGAAAAAGTTACGCAACAAAAAATAAAATTAGATAAAATTATTAATAAATTTAAAGAAATAAAGTCATTAGCTATTGAGTATAAAGATGAAAAAGATATCGAAATAAAAAAACTTAACAGTGAACTTGAAAATTTTAAAAAAACAATTGAAGAAAATAATAATTTATATGAGTCAATGCTTGATAAAACTACCCAATCACTTGAGAAAATAATTTCAAACACTGAGTCTCTATCCAAAATACAATAAATGGATAAAAAGGGGTTAATTAGAAAAAAATTTTTCTTCTTAAGAAAAAAAAATTACTTTGAAGTAAAAGATAGTTATTTCACACCTATAATTAAATTAATATCGAAAATTAAAATAGATAGAAAAATTAATGTATCAATTTATTATCCATCTTTTTACGAGGTGAATGTACTAAAACTCCTTGATAATGAATTTTCTAAAAATTGCAACTTTTTGTTACCAATTATTGAGAAAAATAACAAAATGCAATTCTACAAATGGAAAAAGAATGATATTTTATTCGTAAATAAATATGGTTTACTCGAGCCAAAAAAGTCTAGAAAAATAATCCCAGATGTAGCTTTAGTTCCAATTTTAAGCTTCGATAAGAAAAAAAATAGAATTGGTTATGGCAAAGGTTATTATGATAAATATTTAAATAAATACAGAAATTCTAATAAAAAGATTTTAACTATCGGTGTTGCTTTTTCTTTTCAAAAATATCATAAACTGCCAGTGAACCATAAAGATTTTAAACTAGATTTTGTTGTTACAGAAAAAGGTATGATATAATGAGAATTTTAGTTCTAGGAGATGTAGTAGGTTCATCTGGAAGAAAAGCTTTAAAAAAAAATTTATCAAATATAATAAAAAAAAATAAAATTGAATTTTCAATAATCAACGGAGAAAATGCTGCTGACGATGGGAAAGGGATTACTAAAAAAATAGCTGAGGAACTTTTCTCTCAAGGGATAGATGTGATTACATCTGGCAACCATATTTGGGACAAAGAAGAAACCGCTAGTTATATTGAAAAAGAAATTAGACTTCTTAGACCAGCTAACTTAGCAGATGGTTCCCCAGGAAAGGGTTTTGGTATTTTTTCATCTAAAAAAAAAAATTTAAAATTGGAGTCATAAATTTGATGGGAAATGTTTTTATGAGGAAAACAGATGATGTTTTCAAAGTAGCGAAAGAGATTAGTAAAAAAATTATTTTGAAAAAAAATGTTGATTTTTCTGTTATAGATTTTCATGGTGAAATCACAAGCGAGAAAATGGCTATAGCTCATTTTTTTGATGGTGCTTGTACTTGTGTAGTTGGAACACATACTCACGTTCCAACTGCAGATACCAGAATTTTAGAAAAAGGAACTGCTTACCAAACAGATTTAGGTATGTGTGGAGATTATAATTCTGTAATAGGGATGAATAAAGAAAATTCATTAAAAAGATTTCTTAAAGATAAAGAATCACTAAAGCATTTTCCCGCTGAAGGAGAAGGAACATTATCTGGCGTTATTATCGATGCAAACGAAAACACAGGTCTAGCAAAAGACGTATCTAGAATAATAATTGGCGGATCATTGGAAATATAATTATGGCAGGTCATTCTCACTGGGCAGGTATAAAACATAAAAAAGGAAGAGCTGATAAAGAGAGGTCAAAAATATTTTCAAAACTTTCAAGAGAGATAACTGTTGCAGCTAGACTTGGAGATAAAGATCCCCACATAAACCCAAGACTAAGAACTGCTATACAGGCTGCTAAACAGGCAAATATGCCAAAAGATAATATCTTAAGAGCAATAAGTAAGTCAGAGATTTCTGGTGATAAAAATTATGAAAATTTAAGATATGAGGGATTTGGACCTTTCAACGCTGCTTTAATTATCGAGACATTAACTGATAATAAAAACAGATCTGCTTCAAGTATAAGAACGGTATTACAAAAGAATGGCGGCAGGCTAGGAGAGTCTGGGTCAACTAAACATTTGTTCAATAGCTGCGGAATAATTCACATTGACAGAAATATAATTAGCGAGGAAGAGGTATTTGAGATTGCTTCAAACTCTGGAGCAAAAGATTGTTTACAACTAAATAATTTTCACGAAATAATTACACGAAAAGATGATTTTTATAAAATCAAAACTGAGTTTGAAAAGAAAATAGATAACTTCGCGTACTCAGCCATAGAGTGGCGTGCTTTAAGTATGTTAAATCTTAATAAAGAACAAAGCAGTAAACTAATTGAAGTTTTGACTACTTTAGATGAGCTAGATGATGTACAAAATGTATTTACTAATGCTAATTTAGATAATTGACTTAATGAAAATAATTGGAATAGATCCAGGATTAAGTGGGGCAATAGCGATATTAAAAGATAATAAAGTTTTAAAAATTTTTGATATACCGGTGATGTCAGAAGGGAAGAAAAATAAAAAACAACTTAATAGTGCGCAATTAGTCAACTTAATAAAGGAAAATACTATCAATGATGAAGATGTGGCAGTTGTAGTTGAACAAGTCAATGCTATGCCAGGCCAAGGAGTAACAAGTATGTTTAATTTCGGACAAACATTTGGAGCGATAAAAGGTATTTGTGCAGCTTTAAATTTACCTATATTTTTTGTTAGACCATCTAAATGGAAAAAACATTTTGAGCTAATTAATTCTTCTAAAGATGCTAGCAGAACTAAGACAATAGAAATGTATCCCTCTTTATCCAGCCAGCTTGCAAAAAAAAAAGATGTTAATAAATCTGATGCTATCTTAATCGCTAGATATTTTAGTGAGACAAGGGTATTAGATAATAATAACCGATAATTTTAATAAAAACGCCAAATTCATGACACATTCTGAAAGTAATGAACTTTAATGGAACAAGATATTGCAGCACAAATAGTTGGATTAGGTGGCGCTTCTGATTTTTCATTGTGGAGCCTGTTTTTGCGAGCTGATTTTGTGGTCAAATTTGTAATAATCTTACTTATAGCAAGCTCAATATTCTCATGGGCTTTAATTTTCGATAAATTTAAATTATTTAAAAATATAAATAGATCAATTGAAGACTTTGAAAAAAAATTCTGGAAGGCAAAATCAGCAGAAAGCTTTAATAGCAGTCTTCCTGTAAACTCAAAAGATCCAGCAGTTCTAATTTTTAAAACTGCGATGACAGAGCTCTTAAAAACAAAAAGACAATCA
>MDSW01066742.1_pt1 | contig 13778 bp, 12 predicted proteins | sample 811171 | NCBI WGS metagenome assembly MDSW01 (sample SAMN05326641, study PRJNA326480) | marine metagenome | isolation source: seawater | place: Atlantic Ocean: North West | collected 2012 | reverse complement strand
TTCTGATGGTATTTGGAGTGTCCCATCATTTGTTGTTAATAATGAACCATTCTTTGGTCAAGATCGCCTTGAAATGATTGACTGGCATCTTTCTTTACAAAGTTCATAATCATGAGTCAGAATATAGTACGCTATAACACTTTTAAACCATAACTAATTATTTTATCATTTAGGTCTTATCCGAGCGCCAGTAATTTTCTCATAAGTTAAAGCTAAAGATGACATATCAGACTCTATACCATACTCACTGATTGTTCTTTCCAGTATTGACATAGCAAGATTAGCCATTGGTGTATCTGTATGGTGTCTTTGAGCGATTGAGAGTGCTGTCTTACTATCTTTTTTCATCAAGCCAGTTGCAAAACCTTGGTGCATCTTACCGCTCAAAATATTGTCGGGAATTGTAATTTCAGTTGTATAGTTTCTACCAGAACTTTTTTGTAATATTTCAATAGCTCTTCCAGGTTCTATTCCATCATTTATTAGTATTGAGGTGATTTCAAATGTAGCTAGGCGGCATATTAAGTTAAGTAAATTATTGCCAGCTTTAATTGCGTGTCCAGAACCTAATGAGCCAGCATGGAATACATTATTACTTATTGCGTATAAAATTGGTTCTATTCGTTTAAGTTGTATATGCGATGCTCCAACTATAATGGATATTGTTCCGGCATTAGCAGCCTTGGGACCGCCGCTAACTGGAGCATCAACAATTTCTATATCTAGTTTAGATAATTCTATAGATATATCCCTTGTGATCATAGGGTCTCCGCTAGTCATGTCTATAATAATACTTCCAGGTTTTAAATAACGGGTAAGACCATTTTTCCCAATTAGTAACTCTTTAACTTCTATAGATGATGGTAGGCATGTAATTATAACAGAGCAATTTTTACCAAGGTCTTCTATGCTTTGTGATGGAGAAATGAAATCACTTTTTAAATTAGCCATTTTATCAATTTCACGGTCGAAAACCTTAATATGGATTTTACTTCCCAGCTGTTTTGCTAATGGAAGACCCATGTTTCCAAGTCCTATAAAACCAATATTTACCATATGTTTTACCTAAAATTTATTTATAGTCAGTTTAAAATTTCCTTATAACTCGGATATAGTCTCCAAAGCATTCCAATCAACAGAGTAGGTTCCATCTGGATTCATAGGTTGTATGCAAACATGGTCAGCTCCAGCACTAAAATGTTCTTTTATACGATCACAAACCTGATTTTTTGAACCCCAAGCAACCATTGAGTCTAAAAATCTATTGCTCCCTTGACCAGATAAATCATCTTCATTGAACCCAAGGCTTATCCAATTGTTACGATAATTAGGCCAGTTAATATAAGTATCAAGCATTTTAGCTGCAGACTCTCGAGCTACGGATGCTTCATTTGTAAGGCAGACCTTTTGTTCAACACATAACCATTTGTTTGGACCAAGGATAGCCCTAGTTCTTTCTGTATGTTCGGGTGTTACGAGGTATGGATGCGCACCTTTAGTTTTTTCTCCAGCAAGCGCAGTCATCTTAGGTCCTAGAGCTGCTAAAATTATATTTCGATCTGGTCTATCTATCGTTAGTTGTGTTTTATCTATCATATCAAGATAATTACGCATTGTACTTACTGGTTTTCTTTGGTAGCTGTGACCACGAAAGTCCTCTACAAGAGGAATATGTGATACACCTAGTCCAAGTATAAACCTATCACCGTATAATTTATGTAGTGTGTCGTGGCCCGCAGCTGCCGAAACAGCATCTCGAGCGTATATATTTGCTATTCCACTTGCAACATTTAGCTTTGAAGTCTGTGATAAAATAAAACTTCCAAAACTAAATGATTCATAACCCAACCCTTCAGGGTACCAAAATGTATCAAAATTAAGTTTTTCGATCCCTATAGCTAAATCAATTGTTTCTTTCTGGCTTAAATAATCTGGAGTATACCATACACCTAGTCTACCAATGTTTTGCATTATATAATTCTCCTTAAAAAATAATTTGAATTTTTTAATAATTATTCTACCTTAACTCCATACAGTTCTTCTGCATTTTGATATGAAACACTCTTGGCAATATCTGGTGGGAGTTGTGTCGCAAAATGTCTATAATTATTTACAATCTCTTTATACTTTTCCCATCTATGAGTCTTATGTGCGTCAGTGGCGAACATTAAACGTTCTGAATAATCAATTATTAATTTAAGCCATGAAGATCTTATTTTCCCATTTTTATTTAAAAAACCCTGCCCAAGCAACATTGATTTATTTGAGTCACTATAACCCTTTTTATCCTGTTCTTTCTTTGAGATTGTCATATATACATTAGGGTGTTTAGAGAGGATTAACCGAACTTGTTTTGGATGACCGAATGCCATGTGAGGGATTATGAAAGTTATTTCTGGAAATCTTGTGTAAAGTTCTGAAAACTTAGGCCAATCCCGATCCCAGTTATATACTTCCCAGTGTGTCATTACAGGAACTTTTATTTTTTTTAATAAATTAAAAAACTTAATATTATTTGGAGCAAGTGGGTCTACATACCTTTCCCCTGGCAAGGTTTGTTCACCATGTGATTTGTCGCCATGTGTGTATAGAATCTCACCAATAAATTTATAATTATTCTTTTGGATACTTGCTATAGTTCTATTTATATATTTAGATGTAAGGTCATCTTTTAAAAGAAAATACTTTGGTGCACCTAAGATAATTAGCCCGGGAAACTTTTCTCTGAGTTCCAATATTTCATTTTCATTTTCTCCTAGATACTTTCTACTACGTGCAAATAATGCTAATTTTGAAACTTTTGCTTGTTGAACCTTATTAATTGCGGACATAAATCCTTGTTTTTCATCTAGCTGTGCCATAGCGTCAAATATTGGACCATCATATCCCCTGCATTCAGTTGCTATAAATGCTGAAAACACTAAACTAGTGATGAATAAATAGGTCCTGTTAATTATAATATTTTTAATGCAAACCTTAATGAAATGTTTAATTGAGTTCATAATTCTAATTCCTACAGAATATTTTTTTGAGGAAAACTGAAAATGATTATAGTAGCGGTAGTATTTGAATTCTCTCCTGGTGGATTTGATAAAATTAAAGAAGAAATATTGGATGCAGTAAATAATTCAAGAAAAGAGCCGGGTGCACAAATATATGATTGGGCAATTGATATTACAAATGAGAATCGTGCAACTATTTTTGAGGTTTGGGACGATCAAGATGATCTTGATAAACATTTCACTTATCCTTATATGGATAAGCTTGTTGAAGTACTAAGTCAGGCTAGTATTAGAGGTGATATCAAAGATTATTCAGCAGAAATATACGAGGTAAGTGGGAAACGAGATATGGGATTTGTACTTCCAGAACCAGAAAATAACTAGATATATAGTTCTTTAATCATAGATAAATTAATAATAATTAGTATTTTAGTCAGCTTAAAGAAATGAGTTAGATAATATATTTACGGCTTGCAATAAGCCATGTATAAGCATGTTGTTTGAACCCAGAGCTTAAGTTGATACCCGCTAACATAAATAGTTAGGGGGTTTTTTCATAGTAGTTTTTGTATATTTTATATGTTTTCCAAACCGGTATTTCATTTATATGAAACTTAGAAATTGGCAGCAAGAGGTTATTGATAGCTTTCCAACTACAATTAGAAAGCATAAGCGATTTATCTTAAAGGCTCCTACGGGAGCAGGGAAAACTGTTTTAGCTAGTGAGCTTATAGAGCGTTTCTATAAAAATAAGAAAGTAATTGTTCTTTGCCATAGACTAGTTTTATTAGAACAACTTGAGGCTGCTTTAAGCAAAAAACATTCTGTACGTAAACTCAAGTTATCTGATACAAGTTTTGCCTTTGATGATTGTGATATATTATTATCCACAAATATGCGAGCTAAAGAAATTTTAGATGCTGCCGTACCCGCAGCGGATCTTATCATTGTAGACGAAGCTCATAGGGTATCTCCAAATGGTAATTCTTATAAAAGAGTTATTGATTTATTCCTTGAGGCAGGAAAACCTAATGCACAGTTTATAGGCTTAACTGCGTCACCGGAGCGAAGGACAGCGGATCAAAGGGATCAACTTAATCTTGCGTTTGATGCAATCATTGACTGTGCCAATATTGAAGACCTAATTAATGAAAAAGTTTTGGTTAAGCCAATTTATAGAGCACATTTTGTGCATGACCTTAATCTTGCAAAAATAGATATCACTTCTGGTGATTTCCCTGTCAGTACACTTTCTGATGCTATAATTAAGTCTTCTATGATTGATTGTGCGATGTGGAGCTACAAAGATGAACGAGATAAAGTTTCTCCTAAGCCAATCTCTGCTTGGTTTTGTTCTGATGTTAAAGTTGCTGAAGTAACCCTTAATAAAATCAGAGATGCGGGTATAAGTGCAGAAATAGTTACTGCAGCTACACCTATAAAGGAACGTATGCAACTTTTGTCTCTACATGAGAGTGGCGAATTAGAAGCTATGGTATCTGTTGGGGTGCTTACGGAGGGCTGGGATAATCCGCATTGCAATATTATTGTTCACTTAAGACCAACTCTTTCTAAAGTACTATGGGGGCAATCAGTTGGAAGAGGCCTAAGAGCTGCTTCACAGAAGGATAAGTGCATTATAATTGATGTTAGCTCAAACTGGAGCACGTTTGGTCCAGTGGAGAAACTAAAATGGAGTTTATGGAGTACTCGAGGGTCACACTTACAGTTCATGAATCGTTTCAATTGGATTGGCGAGCAGCAAGATGGAGAAGATGCGGAAGACACTTACTTGTTATGTAAAAATGAACTTCCAGATAAAATGCGATGTTCCCATATTTACAAAAAAAATGCTTATGCTGATGATACTTGTCCAGCCTGTGGAAGTTACGCGGCAGTAGATATATATAAGGAGCAAAAATTAGCAAATACTGTTAATGAACAGGCTCTACATCGAGTATTTTTTGACAGAGTACCCAAGGCATACGAGAGAATGGATCCCTCAACTTGGCAAACATTAGGTGATACTACATGGCGGACTGCATCGGATAAAGAAAAGGTATTTCTATCTTTTTGTATGGCTTTTTCTAATGTATCTAGTGATGAGACTAACTCAGAAACTGAATACTGGGATGCCGCACTAGCAACAGAGGTCTTTATACGTAATTACTTAGTTAAAAATAAAATTATCATAAAAAAACAAGAAAACTTTGACTTATCTCTAATTGCAGATGGTATGCTTGCAGGTCGACTCATAAGACCCTTACAAACTCATTATGGTATATCATTGTGTGGAGCAGTTTTTATGAGTGCATCAGACTCTGAAAAAGAAAGAAAATATCAGAAAGCTGTTAGAGTTGCCGAAAGATTATCAATGCTTGGTTGCTCTTCTCGTGATAATTTACCTTATTTTAATGCCTCAGAAATAGCTGCTTAATCTAAGAATAAATTTTTAAGGTCTAGTAAATGGTTTTTGTAATTGATTTATATTACTCTTTTCGTAGTCCTTATTGTTATTTTCTCAATGATCGTCTAAGTAACCTTGAAAAAGACTGGGATGTAAAAATTAATTTACGACCTGTTTATCCATTGGCAATTCGTGACCCGGAGTTTTTTTTAAGGTCTGACCCTTTAAGGCGTGCCTATCATATTTTAGACTCTAAACGTGTGGCAGAATACTTAAATATACCTTATCGCCGCCCTATCCCTGATCCAGTTGTTTCAGATCTTGAGAATGATACATTTTCTGAAGATCAACCCTTTATAACCCTTGTTACCCGATTAGCTGCTGCTGCTTCGCTTAATGGTGATGGTTTTAAATTTGCTAACTCAGTTATGAAGATGATGTGGGATGGTTCAACTGATAATTGGCATGAGAATAAACATCTTGAAAAAGCAACAGAAACTGCAGGTTTAAATTGGCAAACCCTCTGTGGTATTATTAAACATAATTGGAAAGAATTAGATAAAAATATTTCAATAAATCAGGAAGAACAACGTGCCGCTGGGCATTGGGGGGTTCCATTGATGGTTTTGGATGGAGAGCCATTTTATGGTCAAGACCGATTTTTGGAACTACATTCAAGAATGATTGATAAGGGTTTACAACGTAGAGAATAACCTGCTTATTTTCTCCTATATACTTATAATTCCCATTATACATTTTTGATAAAAGGAAATTTACAAATGTCAGACGGGAAAACAAACCTGCAGGTAGATCCAGATACATTATGTGACATTTATACAAATATGCGAAGAATACGCATATTTGAAGAAACAGCTATTACTCTATTTGAGAGAGGAGAAATAAAGGGAACTGCGCACAGTTATATGGGCGAAGAAGCTATAGCTGCATCCGTGTGTGGTGTTTTGAATAACCAAGATTTTATCGCAAGTTATCATAGAGGGCATGGTCATTGCATCGCAAAAGGAGCCAGTTTAGATCTAATGATGGCTGAATTAATGGGTAAACAGAGCGGTTATTGTCAGGGTCTTGGGGGGTCGATGCATATAGCAGATATGAATCTTAATATAGTTGGTGCAAATGGAATTGTTGGTGCTGCAATGCCATTATCAACTGGTGCTGCATTAGCCTCTAAACTTCGAAATAGTGATCAGGTTGCTGTAGCCTTTTTTGGTGATGGAGCTTCTAATCAGGGCATATTCCATGAGTCAATGAATCTGGCTGCTGTATGGAATTTACCATTAATATTTGTATGTGAAAATAATCAATACGCTTTAAGTACTCCTTACAAGAATACAACTGCTGTTTCTCAAATAGCAACAAGAGCCTCTAGCTATGAGATTCCTGGTATAACAATTGATGGGAATGATGCAGTTGAGGTTTATCTTGTTTTTAGGGATGCTGCTGAACGTGCTCGCATGGGCCAAGGTCCTACTCTTATAGAGGCAATGACCTATCGTTGGGGGCAACATTCTATGCGGGCTAATCTTCGTGATCCAAGACCCGAAGATGAATTCCAAAAGTGGAAGGATCGAGATCCACTAATAATATTAGAGGATAAATTATTGTTTGAGAAAATTCTCTCTAAAGATGATTTAAAAAATATTGATCAAAAAGTATCAGAGGATATCAAACAAGCTGTAGAGTTTGCTCGGCAAAGTCCTGAGCCAGACTTTACATCAATGTTATCATCAGTTTATGTCCCACATAAAAATACTGTTGAACCTATGAATAAAGGCAGCAGAGAACTTTCATATGTTGAAGCACTTAATGAGGCAATGTTGCAGGAAATGGAAAGGGATAATGAAGTTTTCTTAATGGGTGAAGATGTTGGTAAAACTGGTGGTATATTTCAAGTTTCTAAAGGACTGTATGACCGCTTTGGGTCAGAAAGAGTTCGTGACACTCCAATTTCTGAGGCAACCTTTACAGGTTGTGGTGTTGGTGCTGCAATCGCAGGAATGAGACCAATTGTAGAAATTCAAATTTTTGATTTTGTTGCATTGGCTATGGATATGCTTGTAAATCAGGCTGCAAAGTTTAGATTCATGTTAGGAGGTAAACCAAGTGTTCCTCTTGTAGTCAGAGGACCTCAGGGTGGCGGAGTTCGTTTAGCTGCCCAGCATAGTCAAAGTCTTGAGGCTTGGTTTACTCATGTGCCTGGATTAGTTGTAGTTGCTCCATCTACCCCCTATGATGCAAAAGGTTTGCTCGTTTCTTCAATAAGAGATGACAATCCAGTAATCTTTCTAGAACAAAAGATGCTGTATCTAGGTAAGCCAGGTCCAGTTCCTGAAGAGCTTTATGCAATTCCCCTTGGCAAGGCAGATGTAAAGAGGCAGGGGACAGATATTACTATTCTTGCAATCGCAGGGATGTTGCCAAGAGCCTTAAATGCTGCATCTATGTTAGAACGTGAAGGAATTAGTGCTGAGGTTATTGATCCGCGTACGCTTCAGCCCCTGGATAAGGACACTATTATTGCTTCTGTTAAAAAAACAAATAGACTATTGATTGTTCATGAGGCATGGGTGCAAGGTGGTTTTGGAGCTGAAATTTCTGCAATGGTGATGGAGCTTGCATTTGATTACCTTGATGCCCCAGTAGCCCGTTTAGGAGCCCCTCACACTCCCATGCCTTATAATGATAATTTAGAGCGTTCTGTAATTCCTTCACAGGATAGAATATTACAAGAGGCAAAGAAAGTTATGGGGTATAATATTAAGTAATTAAATGAATTTAATATCTTTACAAATTTCTGAATATACGGGTTGACGTTGTAATAAACCATTATAATTAAAAATCTCTACTGTTGAATTAAAAGCTTGTTCTGTTATTTGTATTGGACCACCCCAGCAATCAGTTTTTTTATATTGATCAATACAAGTAGACAAAACATCTTGAGGTAAGTCGGGGAAAAAGGGTTTTTCTATACTTGATATTTCAATTGCCGAATGTTCATTTATAAAATTTCGCGCTTTTGAATAGGCTTTAATGAAGGCAAAACATTTATCACCTTCAAGCCATATCTTTCTTGCTGCAAGACTAGAGAATGCACATACGCCTACTTGCGCTCCTACATTGGCAACAACATACCCATAACCATCAGCCTCTAATTGTTGAGGTGCGGGACCTTGTTGCTGAATATAATCTCCGTGCCCTATTCTAAATGATTGGTCCATATCTAAATCTGGAAGAGGATTAATTTTTTCAATTTTATTAAAATCAATTCCTGCTTTTTTACAAGCATACTTAAACATTGCTAAGGGTTGCCCTCCAGGTTGTAGAATCATTTTAGAACCCTCTAGATTATGCCATTTAAAATCAGTTTGTTGTTTTCTGGATGTAATAAAAAATCCATCCATTTGGTTAATTTGTGCAAAGTGAGAAACCTTAGAATTATGTTTAGAGCCTGAAGGACCAAAACCCTGACTAACTGCTGATTGAATAATGTCTACTGATCCATTTGCAAGTGCTAGTGTAGCGTCTGAAGGAGAAGAAGCTATTGACCACTCGGGTATAAAACCTTCTTCTTGGAGAAAATTTCCGGCAATAGCGATAATTAGTGGTGAATAGAAAGCAGAGAAACGACTAAACTGAATGTGGATTTTTTCCATGTACAGGCTTCCTTTTCTTTTATAGATTCTAATTTTTAACTTATAAATTCCCTATTATGTGGAGCAGTAAAGTCTAAGGATGGACCTATTGGAATTATACCTGTCGGGTTTATGCTAGCATGACTCCCATAATAATGATTTCTAATATGATCAATTTCAACAGTATTACTAACCCCATTCTGTTGATACAGTTCCTTTACGTATGAAAACATATTAGGAAATTCTATTAATCTTTTTAGGTCACACTTAAAGTGACCAACATAGGCAATATCAAAGCGAACTAAAGTCGTAAATAACCTCCAGTCTGCTTCTGTAATTGTATTTCCAAGTAAGTATCTATTTTTTTCTAGGAGCAACTCTATCTGCTCTAATTCTTCAAAAAGCTTAGTAACAGCTTTAGTATATGCTTTTTGTGTTGTGGCAAAGCCAGCTTTGTAAACACCATTATTAATGTTTTCATAAATTCTTATATTTATGTCATCTATCTCATGTTGTAGATATTTGGGGTATAAGTCGATAGAGTTTCCGCCAACTTTATTAAAAGCAGAATTAAGCATACGAATAATTTCTGAAGATTCATTAGATACAATAGTTTTTAATTTTTTATCCCATAAAACTGGCACAGTAACTCTTCCGGAATAATGCTTATCAGCAAGAGTGTATATCTGGTGTAGTAAGGAACAGTTGTTGATTTTATCTGGGATAACACCATCTCCTGGACTGAACGTCCATCCGTCTTTACCCATAAACGGATTGACGACTGATATTGATATTATATCTTCAAGACCTTTAAGAGCACGAAATATTAACGTGCGATGAGCCCAAGGACATGCATAAGATACATAAAGGTGGTATCGTCCAGGTTCAGCGATAAACCCGCTAATACCAGTTGGTCCAGCTGTACCATCGATGGTAATCCAATTTCTAAAACGAGACTTATTTCTTACAAAATTTCCATTTGTTGATTTGGTGTCATACCATGCATCAACCCATTCTCCATGATGTAAATAACCCAATTTCATCTCCTAATAAGAAGTATATTAAGTTCTATATTAGATAAAATTCTTTATATGGTTAAAATGTAATTAGAATACAATCTACTAAGTGCCACAGAAGGTTTGGTAGCCAACAAGCCCATCTTCGCTTGGGCCTAAATACTCTGAGAAATCATCTCTAATCTTATAAGGATTACTTATAACAGTTAATAATCTTTTAAATGGTTCAATATTACCATTCACCTCAACCGCCTGGAGCGCTTCTTCAACTTTGTGGTTCCTTGGTATATAGGCTGGGTTTATAGACTTCTCATTAGAGTCCTCATTAATTAATAAATTTTGATTAGTGCGGTTTTGCCATTTTTTATGCCAATTTATGAAGTTAGGATTCTTACTAAATGAAATTAGATCTAATCTATTATTAGTTAATGCATAAAAAGAATTTGTATAGTCAGCACCACTAGATTGCATTATCTCTAAAAACTCCCAGATTAGTTTTGGATCATCAGACTTTTCATCTGGTATTAGCATTTTTTTACGCATTACTCTTAGCCATTCACTCTCAAAAAAATCTCTAAATTGATTAACGCTATTTTCAGCAAGTTTAAGGGCAGTATCTTTGTCTGGATCAATGAGTGGTAGAAGTGATTCAGCAAACCTTGCTAAATTCCAATTTGCTATAGCTGCTTGTTTTTCAAAAGCATAACGTTTGCCATGATCAATAGAGCTAAAGGCTATGGATGGATCATATTTATCAAGAAATGCACAAGGGCCATAGTCAATTGTCTCACCAGATATTGTCATATTATCTGTATTCATTACTCCATGAATAAATCCAACGCCCATCCATTCCGCAATGAGTTTGGCTTGACGTTTACTGACTTCCTCAAGTAGTGCTAAGGCAGGGTAATCTGACTCAAGTAATAATGGATAGTGACGTTTTATAGTATAGTTAGTAAGTGCTTTAAGATTGTTGATTTGTCCACTTGCTGCGGCATATTGAAATGTACCAACACGAATATGGCTAGATGCAACTCGAGTTAAAATTGCTCCCGGAAGAGGTTTGTTTCTATAAACACTTTCTCCGCTTGAGACAACAGCAAGGCTGCGTGTGGTAGGTATGCCTAAAGCGTTCATTGCTTCACTGATTAAGTATTCGCGCAACATAGATGATAGCGTTGCTCTCCCATCTCCTTGTCTTGAATATGGAGTGGGTCCTGAACCTTTAAATTGAATATCAAATCTTTTTCCACACTTAGTAACATGTTCACCTATAACTATAGCTCTTCCATCTCCCAAAATTGAAAAATGTCCAAATTGATGCCCAGCGTAGGCTTGTGAAATTGGATTTGTATTATTTGGAAGTAAATTTCCTGATAATGTTGCTGCTAAGTCTTTTTTATTAACCCCTGTTAGGCTTAGGTTTAATGATTCTGATAAGTAATCATTGAATAAAACTATTTCAGGACTTGTTACCGGAGTTGGAGAAATTCTAGTAAAAAAAACTTCGGGTAAGTCTGTATAGCTGTTTTGTAATTTCAGGTTTAGATTATTCATTATTTTTGATATTTCTCTTTGAAATTATTTTGATGTACATTTATGGATTAGTTTAATAATCCTCAAGTTAAAAATTTTTATTAAAATTAATCAAAACCTTTTCTCATTAATACACAAAGTAAAAATACTGCTGAGATGAGGCACCACCCAAGACCTCCAAGTGCAAGTTGGCTCATTAATGTTCCTTCATCAATTAAGAAACCAAATATAGCTGGTGATATAGCTGAGGCTCCAATTATTAAGGCTGTTACAAGAGCCCTTATAGAACCCAGGTTTTTTTCACCGTATAATTCAGGCCATATAGCTGCTCCTGAAGTAAATACCATCCCCACACAAACTCCGCATGATAACATTAGAAATGGAGCTGCTATAAGGTGGTTGCTATATGCCATAATTACCATAGCTACTGCTAAAGGTATCGGCATCACTAACAGTGTTCTAGTTGCACCAAATTTATCTATAAGTAATCCAGACACTAACATTGTGAATACAGATGATGCAGCAAATGCGCTAAAGCTCGTAGCCAGCCATACCATTGTCCAATTTTTTTCATCTGCAAGGTGTGCTTGATGAAAAAATACACCAGTTAAAAGAAAAGCAGGTGCTAAAATTACTCCTAAAACTGCAAAAAATCTTATATCCTGGAGTACTTCTATGATAGACCAGTCTTTTATTTTTATATTTTCAGTTTTTAATGTTGCTCTACTGAGTTGAACATCTCGTTCTTTTTGACCTTTAAGTAGCCAAATTACTAGAGGTAGTAACAATAGAATATTAAAAAAGCCAAAAGCTATCCAAGTTTCCTGCCACCCTATGATACTTATTAATATGACTACTATCGAAGGAAGTATTGCTTCACCTAAGGGATGTCCAAGAGTAGCTATGGAAAGTGCTTTGCCACGATCTTTATTAAAATAACGACCCATTGCTGTTGAATAAATATGCGTCATTAATCCCTGACCGGATAGCCTTAAAGTAAATAATGCTATACCGAGTAAAGTTATGCCTTCTGCAAAACCAATCATAAAGCATGCCCCAGTTAGTAATAAACAAGAACCAAGTGTAAATAACCGGAGGTCAATTTTATCAATTAATCTGCCAACCCATATTAAAACAGCTGCGCTTACACCAGTTGCTAGAGTATATGTTGATCCAAACCCACCATGTGTAAGATTAAACTCTTCTCTTATATCTGACCCAAATAGACCGATAAAATAAGTTTGTCCGAAGCTGCTAAAAAATGCCAGAGCAAGGCCAAAACTAAGAAAACGTTTATTGTTAATTGCAAAAGTTATATATCTAGATTTCACTATAGTTTTTTAAGCCAAAAGGCAGCCTTTTTAAGATAATAATTTAACCAATTTTGTCACATGATTAATGTCAGTCTGGTGGTTTGGTGTTTTCTATTGAGTGTCTTTTGCCAATACGCTCAACCCATGCTTTTAGCTTAGGGCGTCCTTCTCTCCAAGGGAAGTCTTTTGGGTTTGCATTATCGCGTCCATGTAGTACGCAAGCGAGCACTATCTGCGCCATGTTAAGTTTTCCAGATAATATTGATTTATCTACCTCATCTTCAAACTTATCAGCTAGTCTCAAAGCGCGAGATCTTTCATGTTGTATAAGTGTTTCTGATCTTTCTGACTCTTTACGATATAGGTATTCTCTCCACCATAGACTTGTGCCATCAAGCATGCTACGCGCCATCGCCTCTAATCTTTTGATTTCTAGTATTTTTTCCCCATCATATATATGAAAAGATGGGTTGCCATCAAGGTGGTCAAGGTACCAGGAAATAAGCATAGAGTCTTCAAGAAGTGTTCCATCTGGTAATAATAATGCTGGAACACGACCTGAAGGATTTAACTGGTAATATGGGTTATTTTCCCCTCGGGTTTTTACTTTTATAAAGTTAACTTTTTGTAATAACCCTTTTTCTTCAAGTACTATTCTTGCGATTCTTCCATAGGGACTAGTCAGTGTACTGTATAGACGCAAAATTATATCTCTCGATTAGGTTATAATTTAAAATCATTACTTATAATCTTATATGTTCTAACTAATAAAATTTTTGTATTTAAATAATAAATGATTTTTGATCTGATTAGTAAATTAAGAAGTGTTATAATAAATTTTTTGATTATTA
>MDSW01133592.1_pt1 | contig 13779 bp, 13 predicted proteins | sample 811171 | NCBI WGS metagenome assembly MDSW01 (sample SAMN05326641, study PRJNA326480) | marine metagenome | isolation source: seawater | place: Atlantic Ocean: North West | collected 2012 | reverse complement strand
CTCAGAATCAATTCCATACATTGTATTTCTGCAAAAATGTTGGTATTCCATAATCACTGCGAAATCCAATACTCTTGATTCCAAATACAACTAAGTGACAATTAGACCATTCATGCCAAGCTAACTCAAATTCCACCAAAAACTCATTTGATATCTGCATATGAGCTAAAGATTCACCTTCACCAAAAGGAGTATTTTGCCAATCGTCATATAATATTAGTGTATTTTTTCTGACGAGATTATGTTCGAATAACCAGCGAAGTGCTTGTTTTGTAGAAATATATAAGTCACAATTTATGTCTACAAAAAATGCTGGTTTTGCTTTTATTGCTATTTTACCACTTAAAGATTCGTTATAAAAACCAGAAACAAGTCTTGTCTTTGTCGATTTGACATCAAGTTCTTTCTTGAGTTGTCTTATTTGATTACTTACATCAAATTGGTTTGATGCCATCGCAAAGCTACCTTTTCCCCACAATGGATTCTTGTACCTGGATTTCATTTCATCGGGTAATCCTAAAAAAGAATCAAAACCCCAATATGTGCTGTAATTTCTTATTTCTTGTGCAATATATTTCATATGTGTCGGCACGCCAAATTGATACATATCGAATTCATAACTTGGAAGCGAACGACTTTTCAATATTTGCTTCAGAATAGTGACTCTATTTGGTTCTTCTAATTTGCAATGAGGATTATGATATACATGCAACATCGAATGTGAGAATATTGTAATTAAAATGAACATTATTACAATGAACAACCTTTATATAAGACACACACTGGACGCGATCAATCAGGTCGATGGGATGTATTCCCACTTCTTCGTAGTCTTTGATATGTTTCTTCTTGGGAATCAATAGTGCGGTTGAATCCTATATGCAAAAACCCTACAAAATAAAGTAAATGCAATGTGTCAATATTTCATCATTAGGTTTAACTGTGCCTATTTGTACTTCTCAACATGATAAAATGCTCAAAACGCTTGTGAAAAGTGAAATGTCAAGGGATATATATGGACTCAAACATTTACATACACAAAACGGAATTGGCTTAGACATAGGTGCACATGTCGGAACAACCGCGATTTTGCTTAGCTTGATGTATCCTAAAATGAAAATATATTCATTTGAACCTTCCCCTATAAATTTTAAGTATTTGACTTACAATGTAGCTAATTTAAATTTAGGTGATCGTATACATACATATCACAATGCGGTTTCCATGCATGATGAAACTATTGAATTTGAGCATTCACCAGATGACAGCACAAGCTCTAAAGCAACTCGACTTGGCAAAACATGGGGTAAATTACCCAAAAGTATTTCGCATGTCAAAAGCATATCAATCATGACTATTTTAAATAAAATTGATCATTTTGACTTCATTAAGTTAGATTGTGAAGGATGCGAAGTTGAATTGATCCCCATGATAATTGCCATTTACACAAAAAATCCTGACTGTCATCTCGCGGGTGAGTTTCATGAATGGCACTTACGTACAAGATCTAATGTTTCTAATATATCAATCAAAAAAACACGCAGTGCTTTATGTAAATTTCATAATAGGTTTATAGAAAGACTGAAATGTTGAAAAAAATTATCGGATCAGATTAGATAAAAAAAAAGTCTTGCTAATCTGACGCACAATTTTCGGGACAAAATATTTATTGGGAGTTTACTGCACTATCCAACGATAAGAAGATTTGTATCAAACACTAGGAATATATTCCCAATCAAGTTCTTCACAAATTTTCTTGAAGATTTCATCTTGTTTGAGTAGTTTGTCTCTGCCTTTTAGTAGTGTGAAAGATTCTAAGAACTGATCGTATCCAAGAAGTTGGAAGAATTTGTAAAGACAATAGGAATAGGAGAGAAAGTTTTTTCGATCTTTAGGGCAATGTTTTTCGAAAGCAGGTTGAACTGCGATGAACATAAGTCTGCATGTTTCTTCCGCTTCAGGCGGAATTCTAAGTGGGCGGATACCAGTAAGTTTGCAAGTGATTTGAGCCACATGTTCGTATGCTTTTCTGAGTTTTAGTGTTTTCAGAACTTCGCGGACTTTTTTTTGTGTGATATCTTGTGGATTACTTAATCTCTGTCTGTATAACTCTTCCATGATTTTCGTCATGACTTCCTCTGGTATCTCAAAGTTTTCTTTCGCTTGTACTTGTTGCAACCATTCGTTGAAATGATTGATGCGTTTGTAACTAAACGATGAGAATTCCACGTCATCGGAGTAACTCATGCTTGACATTGTTGCGTCTAGGTATGTTACGGCGTATCCACACTTTGGACATGTCATGATTGCTTTTGAACTTACAAGCATAAGAGTATAATGACATAGAGGACAGTCATCGCGGGTGTGTAGGGCGAGTTTCGGAGGTTCATCGCTCACTTGCATGAGATATTCATTGACAATTGCCGTCTGGCGAGAAGCAGTGGCATCCGATTGTTGGACATACATGTCAATTGTTTCTCTCTTCTTTCCCGCACCTGGAGCAGTAATGTTTCGAGGTTGCTCGGATGAATTTTCTGAAATTTCAACCCTTTGATTGTATGCACTCAGATATGGTGCTATACGCTGTTCATATTCAGTTTCACGTTGTAAGGATAGTCTGGTCTCTGCCTCTTTTTCAATCTCTTGAATCATTTTCGCCGTATCTTTCTTGAGTCGGATCTGATGACGTTGTGTCAATGTTTGTTCAAACTTTTTCAAGTTTTCTGCTTTTTTCAATAGTTCTGGTACTTGTTTTCTCTGCTCCAGAAATTCTTGTCTTGCTTGACTTAGATATTTTTCTAAAGGTAGTGTTGTCTTATTTTTTTTTTCAATAGTCTTAGGTATCGCTGTTGCCCACATAGTTTTATCTATTCATGGAAACTAAAAAAATTTGATGATTTGTGCGTCATCATTTTTTTAGGAACGCACTAAGAAATTTTTGAATTCTGTGTGTGTACAAGTCATTGGTAAGTACATGATTTTGCAATTTTTTGCGATCAAGATGATCAAACATGGAAGGAATATCACATATTCTATAATCGTTGTAAATAATATTTGAGAAATTGTACATGTGTTTGATGTATGGATTGTTTGTGAAAATAAGTTTCTTGAACAGAGCAGCCGTGTAAAAGTCAGAAGGAATATGATCGTTTGTGCTCAGTATCGGTACAAAAATACTATTTCGAATATTATCTACGCGACTTCTTCTTGACAATATACTGTTATATTGATATGTTTTTCTACACTTGTATTCGTAAAAGCCATATTTGACGATTTTAGTTGCGCATCGGTAAACAAAATTGCAAAACATTTGATCTCGAATATCGTAAGATATGACAACTTTGTTTGTGTTTATTCTTCGCGCGTTCATTGTCTTGTGATAAAGTGCATAATCTGCCGCTAAATTTGTGATAAGTTTATCTGACATAAAGTCATACGAATCAATGATCGACATAGTTTCTCCTTGAATTTGCCATTGCAGTGTATTGTGCATGTTTCTAAATTTTAAAGGCGGTGTTCCATAAAAAATGTACTTGTTTGTGTGAATAAAATCGAGTGTTCGTAATGCTTTGTCTTGAGACCAAATAGATTCTCGTGGTGCGCTAAATACAAGAGAGTTTCTCTTCAAGTTGTAATGAATATTTTTTTGAGGCCAGCAAATATGGAATGGTGTATTAGAATGTTCAAAAATCCACTGAAATGTATCCGAAAGTATCATCTGTGTATGTCTAAAATCTTTGTGAGCGGCTAGTTTCCATATGATAATGCCTTTTAGTGCAAGTGATTGAAATTGTTTCAATATTTGTGTGCCGATTTCCGATGTACGTTTACCACTCACAAATGCGCAGTTTTCCATGGGATGCATTGGATTTTTGAGATTTGTGTCGTGTTTATATGTATAGTGTTTGATCCAGTGATTTTCTAAAATTCTTTTTATGAAAGTATCGTTAAAAGTGAGATTGCTCTTCAGCGTGTTTTCGTTCTCATCACATTCTTGTAATGCGGTTGGATCGTGTGAAGTATTTGTTCTTAGTTGTGTGTAAATTGGCGGTGACACACTATACATGTTTACTAGTTTCTGTCGGTTCATAAAACCAAAGAAGAGATCAACGCTCGTGAAGTGAGGCAACGAATATTTCAAGAGTTGTTTTGCAGCTGTTTTTTTTATGATGTAAGCGTGCGAGCAACATGGAGATTCGGATTTGACAAAACGAAAAGTATTTGATTTGTATATTGTCTTTTCATTTTCACAAAAGTCCCAGCATCGACCAATATGCAAGAAATTCCATTTGTGGTCGATGTCTGTGAGTTTCTTTATGAAATATTGCAACTGAAGAGAGGAATTATAGAGTGCGTCTTCTTCTAGTATCAAGGCTTGTGAATGCCGAGATTGAGATAAAAAATGCTGCCAGACCCTACGATGAGAAAATGCGCACGCGACTGTAAACGGAGATTGATATGCTCGACCATTCATACCCAAATATGCTAATCTTTTTTGGGGTCTGTCGAAACTTTGACTCACAACAATATTGGATGTGCGATATTTATGCAAATGTTGTCGGATGATTGATTTATTGAATGGAGGAATGATCAAGTCTGGACTAGCATTGGATGAGAGTTTTTTTGAAATCACATATGTCTGTAGCATTACTTTTTCACATATATTCATTTTACAAACACAACGCGTATCATATGAGATACAATGCACGGATACAATCGTTTGCGTTGAGAATAAGGTTTCTCTGTCTTGCATTCTGAAACCAAACTTTTATGTTGCGGGTGGGTTTCTTCAATATTACTGCGATACTTGATAATGTTTCAGAATCAGGTTTGGGATTATTAACATAGATTGCACGCAGAAGAGAAACTTCTTCAGGCTTCCACAATGTTCTTTGGAATTTTGGCATCGTTCGAAAAAAAATTTACTTGGACTCACTGAAGTAGAAAATCTACAGTGCAAAAGAAACAAAAGAAAAAATTATGATGGTAGTTTGAAATGGAACGAGAAACATTGATTTTGAGTTTGTACGCTATACGATATCTGAACGAAGATTGCAGACAATTAGTATTTGATACTGTACCATTTCGAATTTGGACTCGGTGTGAAGGATGTGGATATATATTGATTATGAGTGATGGAAGAGGTTGTCTTCATGTATCTGACGATGCCAAAAATTCGTTTGATATGTGTTATATGTGTTATAATACATGTCAAGTTTAATTGTCAGGTTTTCATCAAATTTTAGTTTTGTAGAAAATAGTATAGTTATGAATAGTTGTTGTGTAATATGTGCTGAAGAGTCTACAGAAAATATGCATACATTGCCGTGTGGACATTCTTTTCATGCAAATTGTATTATAGATTGGTTTAGAGGTGCCAATACATGTCCTCTTTGTCGAACTTCAAGCAAGTTTACTCGAATCGAAACATTAACTCGAGCAAAAATGTTACGACGTATGTCGAGAAAGAAGAATATGCCTTCTGAATTGAAGAAACTTGTAGAACAAGTAAGAATTGCAGAAGCGAATACCAAAGAACAAAAGAAAGTGCTAAGGGCTTTCAAAGCAGAACATAAATTGATATTACGTCGCAGTAATGTGCTGGAAGAAAGAATTTACAAACTGAAAAAAAGAGAACGAGATTTGCAACGCCAGCTTGGTTTATTCAGTGATCCATCTTTGATGATTCCATTGTTATACAAGAAGCGACAAGACAATAAATCATGAACTCAATAAAAATACATCAACAGTTCACGCACTTTTTTTTGGTTTGTTGTCGTTTTACTATGTGCGTTCCTATATTTGGGTTCTTCTTTCAATGTTTCGAGAATGCTAAGCGCTTCTTCTTTAGGTTTTGATGCAATACATTCAAATTCCGTTATAAGCATGTCGATAATATTGAGTAATTTACATTCGATTTGGTTGCATACTTTTAGCATTGCATTATGTGTTTGTGAATCTTGATATGAGTTTTTAATGCTTGTCTGCAAGGATTGATTATTATTTTTCAAAGTTTTTTTCAGGGTATGTAAATATTTTGCAGTTTTTGAAACATCTATATTTTTTGATATTTGTGGAAATGTGAATGATTCCCATAGCTCAAGATTGGTCTGAAAATATTTTAACGTATCTGCGTTTAATTTTTCGCGATTTAGTGTTGATTTTAGGATATCTACAAGTTGAGGAAGAATTACTTTTGTTGCCATTAATTCTTTTATATTTACAACACATGCCATTTACTATAAGTTCCAAAAAAAGTTACCTCATATTATTGTCTTTTTAACACATCAGTTTTAAAATAAATATACAAGTGGTAAAGATATGCCTCCGTTACTTGGTTTACTTGATTCGTGTACTCGTACAGTTGGAGAAAATGGTGCAGCTGAACACACAAGTGAAGGTGTAGGTAATAATTTGTTATGTCTTTTCATAAAGCTTATTCGAGATGTGCCGAAAAGGGATCTAATCGATCGAATGTATGCTTGCAAGTCGGATGATGTCAATAATATGTTAAATTTGCTGATATTGTGGTGGCATACGCGGGCAACACGACAAATAGGAAAAGGAGAACGCAGATTGTTTTATGATATGATACCAATATTAATTGATTTGGTTGGTATTGAACCTATTATTGCTACAATCCATCTTATTCCTCATTATGGTTACTTTAAGGATTATTGCTATATTTTGGATATGAATATTCACGAAAGTTTAAATCAAAAAATTGTCGAACTTTATACAGAGCAGTTAAGAAAGGATGAAGAAGATATGGAAGATGGAAAGATGATTTCTTTGGCTGCCAAGTATGCTCCTTCGGAAAAAACACAGTTTGACCGGCATGCGAAAATATTCGCTCATCATATGTTTGAGACAGATTGTCTTAAGCAGTACAGACAACTGAAGTCTAAGTTGAATGCTTACCTAAGAGTTCCTGAAGTATTCATGTCGTCGAATCGATTTGCTGAGATAAATTTCAAACATATTTCATCATTATGTTTGAATCGAAACAGAAGAGCATTTTTGAATATCACAAAGATAGGAGTAAAAAGAAAAATTGACAGTGGCAGGGAGCTCTGCAGACAGAATTTGATTGATTGTGACAAAGTTCATGGCACAGAAATGAGTCCACATGAAATCGTCAAAAAGTTTATGTATTCTGCGATGAGCGAAGAGGAATCAAAATTACTTGAAAAACAGTGGAAATCTTTGATTGAAAATATAAAGCAGAATGGTGGTGTTATCAGCAATGCGATTGCGATGGCAGATGTTTCTGGATCAATGTGCGGCCGACCAATGGAGGTATCTATTGCTCTTTCGCTCATTGTTGCAGAATTGTCGGAATCTGTATTTCGAAATCGAATTTTGACGTTTGACACAAATCCATGTTGGATTGTTTTGGATGAGCATGAAAGTTTGAAGGAAAAGGTGAAAAAAATACAATATGCAGGATGGGGTGGAAGTACGAATTTTCGTGCTGCATTTGAATTGATATTAGAGCAAGCAAAGATTGGAGAATTGTCAAGTTCAGAGTTTCCAACTGTATTTTTCGTGTTCTCCGATATGCAATTCGATGCGGCTTCATCTTATTGTCATGATGAAAAAACTCATCTTGAGAGCTATTTTGAAAATGTGGGTAAAGAAATATGTGGTTCGCCTTTTGCATTGCCGAGAATTGTGTTTTGGAATTTGAGAGGAAGTACTTTAGGATTTCAAAGTAAAGCGAATGATTCAAATGTTCAGGAATTGAGTGGCTTTAACCCATCTCTTCTCAAATATGTGACGAATTTAACATTAGACACGATGGACAATATTGCCATCAATGAAACGCCAACTCCTTCTGATACACTTGATGCTATTTTGACAGACGATGCATTTTTAGCAGTACGATATGCGATATCAGATTTGAATTGTGGAAAATTAGCATCATATAAGCTTGATTGCGAATCACAAAATTTCAGTGAGAAGTCTGAAGAAGATGATGATTTCGTCATTATAGATTAAGAAGAAAGTCTTTCATGAACAAAACCAACTCTATTCTCTTGTTGAAAAGGTCATCAAACTCACCATTATTCCATGCTTTTTTATTAGTATCGTCACAAAAATTGTAGAGAGTTTTGTAGTCACGTTCGTCTATTATTTGTACATTTGCAAATGTCTTTAAAATTTTGAGTCCAGAGCGTGCATTTTCTATCATAGGCATATATCGCAATGGTGTTTTAATCCAATGAGCTCTATAAATATAACCAAATTTAACAATCAATTCGATATTTAATGGTTCAAGTGTTTTATAGTAAAATTGTCGTAAAGCTTCTGTACATGATGTGGAACTTATTTTTCGGTGTCCTCCGCTAAAATGACAGGGTTGAAATGTTAGGTACAATGTTAAAACTTGATCTTGGTTAAGTTTAGATCGTAGAGTGGTATCGCCTATAAGAAACATTTCAGCATGAATTGCAGATCCATCTTCGATTACTTTATTTTTGTAAACACAGGAATATACTTGATTGTTATTTTGTGATAAAGTTGCAACACATGTGACAGATTTACGAATACAGTTACAACCTACACAGAATGATTGAATTTTCGCTTCAGGTGTGTCATCAATGTGGAAAAATTCATCACACAAGTTTGTGATTTGTAAATGTACCTCATTCCTCAATGCTGGAGCAACATACATTATAAGAGCATGGTAAAATGTCATATGTCAAATGAACATGTCAGTCATCATAAATCTTATGTTTTTTCAACAATCTATGTGTTTTTTTCCATACCATTTCTGCGTCTTCTTCGCCGTCTGCCCATATTCGCATCATTAAGACTTGATGTTTTAATTGTTGTATAAAAGTATGATTTGTAGATAGAGAAGCAAAGTATAAGATTGTTAATGTATTTGTCATTGTACTATCACCACCACAAAAAAAACTCAAATTTTTTTCGAAAAAAAACTCAAAATGAAGTGTTCTTATGTTGTCGATGATAATTTTGTCTCACTGAAAGTGGTTCCTCCACAATATGGGGACACTTCAACAAATGGTAAACTGATTTCAACGAAGATCGTTATGGTGATTGATGTTAGTGGCAGTATGGGTATGTCAGCGACTGTGACAAACGATGATGGCGACAAAGTAGATCATGGTTGGAGTCTGTTGGATATTGTCAAGCACGCATCGAATACTGCATCACGAATCCTTGGCGAACATGATAAATTGAGCATTGTTACATTTTCAGATGATGCTACTGTGTTACTGGATTGGACATCTTGTGCAGATGAAAATAAAACAGAAATTGAGCGTTCTATCATGAGTATGAGACCAACACGAACTACTAATTATGCAGCGGGACTTTCAGTTGGTTTGAAACAGATTGAGAAACTGCAAAGAACCTCTGAAGATGTTCTGGAGTCATATCATTTGTATTTTTTTACGGATGGTCAACCGACTACTTCATACAATCCAGGCAGAGGTTATATTCATCTTTGTAATCAGCTGCAAGCCGGCTTGTCTAAGAGGGTACATATGACAACGATTGGACTAGGAAATAATCTTGACTCAAAGCTGCTTGCTGATATTTCTCCGTTTGGATTTATTTATCTTCCCGATCCTGGATCGATTGGACCTAATATGTGCAATTTAGTTGCGCATACTAAGACGATTGCAAGTTATCAATCGACTGTGTTTGTGGATTCTATTATTCGTATTTCTCCTCCAAGTTCGCTCCAGTCGAGTGTTGCATACACAATAGTGAATACAACATCGGATTATGTTGATATTTCAATTGGTCCTCTAATCTATGATGTTCCTCGGACTTTTGTTTTTGAAGTTTCGGATGTTACTTCAATTACTTCCATTGAACTCCTACAGCAAAGTACGAAAGGAGAATTCGTCCAACGTTTCAAACCAGGTGACGAGAAGGTTTCTTCGCGTGATGTCCTTCGATCTAAACTTGTGGAACAGTTGAATCGCATTTATTTACCAATAAATACATCTGGAATTCAATCTTTGGTGGAGCAAATGGACAATACAGATACATTATTTCAGACGATGACAGAAGAAATGCTTCCAGGATTGGTAAATCATTATTTTTCATGGGGAAAACACTTTTTGATTGCATTGCCTGCAATGTTGCGCGATCAACGACGATCTAACTTTCGTGACAAATGTCTTCAAGAGTACAACAAAGCAGAAGATGGAACGGATTCAATGTTTGAGAAAATTTGCACCGATGCAGAAGCAGTTTTTGCGACAACGACTCCTCCTACTCCGTCTCTGATTGCAAGGACGGTTCCATCTTCTTCTACTACAGTTCTTCCAACAGTTCTTCCAGATGAATTTTTGAGAGGCGGTGGTTGCTGGCACGAGAATGGCAAGGTCTTTGTGATGAAAAATCATACGATGGTCGTTACTCCGACAAATATGGTCAAACCAAATGATTTGGTTTACACTTATAATGGTTCGTATGCTCGAGTGATATGCATCGTGAAGCGAAACATGAAAAATGTTAAGCTCTCACAAATTCAAGATCTATTTATCACAGAATGGCATCCAGTATACCTGAAGAATAAGTGGATGTTTCCATGTGATGTCGCTACATACAATACAGTTGGAGATTTTGCTTTATACGATTTTGTGCTTGAGCATTCTCATGTTGTTATGGTTGACAATGTTCCTTGCGTCACATTGGGACACAATTTTGATGAACCAGTTGTGAAGCATGACTTTTACGGAACAAACAAGGTAATTGATACTCTGACGTCTTATCCGGGTTGGAGCGTGGGATTCATTGAAATCGATTCTTCCTGAAAAAAAATGTGAGTATGTCTTCGGTTAAAACTGTTAGAAGTAGAGCTTCTTTTGTACTTTCTCAACTTTCTCACTTGGTGAGTAATTTGAAATGTGTTTTTCTGCTAGGGGGGCCGAATGTGCTTTTTGATCTTCTTGAGGATTTTTCCGCGAATGTTGTGGTGTTTGCGAAGTTGAACTTGATATTTCCCCAGGTTGAAAATGAAAAGGCATACCATGAAAAAACGTTCCTGTCAAACGGTCATTATTCTTAGGATGTCCTATATTGAAAATTGTTTTCAGCTCGTCTCGTGATTCCTCAAATAATGTTTCTATGTTTTTTTCTCCCTTCACGATCCCATTCATTATTTTTTCAAAAAATACAATAGATGCTTGGTCAGCGGCCAAAGTCGACCAACAAATAACATGAATTTTTTGGTCAAATTGTTCATATAGTACTTTACCTATAGTGTGCGACGCGCACATATTCAGAAATACTACATCAGGTTTTTCGGTTCCATATGCACTTTTGATCATTTCTGCTAATTTTTCGGGTCTTACAGCTAGAAGTTTTCCGGTTCCATCTTCAAAACAAAAACCATCGCTGTATTCACCAAAAGGTATTTGTGTCGAATATATAGTTCTAGGTTCTTCTTTAGTTTTCAGGAAAATTTTGTTATTATAGATTTCTTTATAGCATGTATTTGACATATGACACTTGTAGCTTCTATCTAATTTGCATGAGTCTGTATTACATTTGTTTAAAAACTCAGTCAACTCGTTTGTAGATAATTTTGAAGGTTGGAAAGAATGATCTTTTTGCCAAGTTTTATCTTCTAAAAATGCTTCAGAAGGCATGAACATTCCGCGTGCAACTTTCGGGACAGTGTGACCAGAAATGCACAATATTTTAGGTTTGTTTGTTTTGATTTTTTCTACAAGCCGTTCAGGTGTAAGTTCTGTAATCATTTTCACATCAATCTTATCTGAATGCAACTCATGTAAATCTAATATGATTTGAGATTCTCTAGCTAAACTCAAAGGAAGTATATTAAGTTGTCTATCTTGTGGATTAGCCCAACCGCATAAAATAGTTGTTTTTTCCATTTTCCCTAATGCTCATATTTTTTCGTTTGAAGATCAAATTTGTTTTTTTCCAAAAATATTTCAAATGACTACAAACCAATCCGACTCGACAGATAATGTGGACAAACGTGTCACCCGTTCTCAAATTCGTAAAAGGCATAGCAGAGAAAAGAAGCAATTTCCTTCAAACAAATCTGGGAATGAAGAAATTATCCGCAAAGTGGATAAACCTCCAGAACAGAATGAACAACATCGTAATGAACGAAAAATGCCTCGACATGAGATTGCAAGAATCATGATTCCCTCTAATATGCTTCCTATGATCGGACCAAGGTGTGATACTGATAGCAATCAATATTGCTTGTCTCGCAACGAAGAAAGATATTTGTCGTCTTTGACTACGGACGAACGGGAATATTTTCTGAAAGAATTGCGAAAATCAACAAGTATGAAACGAGCTCCTATTCGTTTCCGAGTTTTACAGTCAAATATTCCGAACAAAGACGAGATTTTACAAAGACTTGCTTCTTCATGCGACAGTGCAAAATTTGAATCTTGGATTGAATCTATACTTGCACTTCCTATTGGAAAACTTGCACCTCCACCAATTCATGTAGCATCTGAAATCGGTAATTTTCTCAAGGATACGCGAGATAAGATGGATACATCTGTCTATGGTCAGCACGAAGCAAAAGATGAGATTTTACGTATGCTTTGCCAATGGTCTTCGAGCGGAGGTTTAACTACTTTTGCGATAGCGCTGGAAGGCGAACCTGGCATCGGCAAAACTACATTTGCAAAAAATGTGATTGCAAGAGTTATGAATCGTCCGTTCAACTTCATAAGTTTAGGTGGTGCCACCGATGCTGCACATCTTACGGGACATTCTTATACATATGAAGGTGCGATTCCGGGTCGTATCGCAGAAAGTCTGAAATCTTCCAAGGTGATGAATCCATGTTTTTATTTTGATGAACTCGATAAAATATCAAAGACAGCAAAAGGCGACGAAATTACGAATTTACTGGTGCATTTAACTGATCGTGAACAAAATTCTCAGTTTCACGATCGTTACTTTCATGGTATTGATTTGGATTTGTCGCAAGCATTGTTTGTGTTTTCATATAATTTTCAGCGCGACATCAGTCCAGTATTGATGGATCGCCTTAATGTTGTCAAGCTCAAGCCGCCATCAGTTGAAGAAAAGATTCAGATTGCTCAAAGGCATCTTCTGCCGAGAGCATTAAAGGAATCTGCATTGTCCAAGGATCAAATTATTATGTCAGACGATTGCATCGAACATATCATAAATAATTATACAGATGAAAGCGGTGTTCGAAATTTAGAAAAGGCATTGTGCCGAATTGTGAGCACTCTAAATGTTATTCTTCACGCTCCGAATGTATTGACAACAATCGATCTTAAAAACTCGAAAAAAAATGGACCCTTGATGTGCGACGAAAGATTAATCGATTCAATATTGGTGAGCATGTCGCAGAAATGTCATTCACATTTACACATGTATTCTTAAAAATTGATAACAGTGGGAGTTGCGTTGTTCCTCAATTTATCCATACGAGTCCAATATTCTGCTCTAAGTAATGCACGTTTACGCCTGTACTGTTCATCTCTTTGATCTTTATTTTGCAAATCTGCCAAACTTGTTTTGTACCATTGGTTAATATTGTCTTCCGTATCTGGTAGTACTGACTGTGCTAGAGAAACGATTGATTTTTTATCACTTATAGAAATTTCTGACTTAGTATCTAATTGATTTTCTGCTTCAAAAGTACTGTTCGGTAGTGTGTTTTGGTTCATAGATATTGTGCTCATCGCATCCTCTCTTCTGGAAACTGTGCTCATTGCATCCTCTCTTCTGGAAACTGTGCTCATTGCATCCTCTCTTCTGGAAACT
>MDSW01008675.1_pt1 | contig 13780 bp, 13 predicted proteins | sample 811171 | NCBI WGS metagenome assembly MDSW01 (sample SAMN05326641, study PRJNA326480) | marine metagenome | isolation source: seawater | place: Atlantic Ocean: North West | collected 2012 | reverse complement strand
TTTATTTAAACCAGATGCAATTTCAATAACTTGTCTTTCTGTCCCGCCAGTTTCCAAAGATCTGACAATTAGTGCTATTTTAATTTTCAATTCTTTCTCTCAATTCGTTGCATCAAATAAATTTATATTTGATTGATTTGTAGATTTTGAATCAATAAATTTTCTTTTCCATATCTCAAAAAAAATTATCCTTAATAATATTTTTGTATTATCCTGTTTGTTACTTCTATGTTCGTTGATAAGTGTATTAACTTTTTGGTAATTAAAATAACCTTGGTTCATGAATTTACGATCTGATAATAAATCAAAAAATGATCCTAGGCCTTTATCATTATTTAGCCAATTATTGTAAGGCAATATAAAGCCAGCTTTTTTTCTATGAATAAAATTATCTGGAAAATATTTTTCTGAAATTCTTTTTAATATTCTTTTTTGTATTTTAGATTTAACTTTTTCTTCTGGCTTTATTTGATTGAGGATATTAAATAACTTTATGTTACAAAATGGAACTCTAGATTCTACTGATGCAGCCATTGACATTCTATCTTGTCTTTCTAGTAAAGATTGTAAATAACTTGTTTGGTCAACATAAGCTAAACGATTTAAGAATGATAAGTTATTTTTTTGGTATTTTAAAAACTCTATTTCTCTAATATCACTATTAATTAATTTTTCTATTTTTTCTATATCACCAATTATTGAAATATTTTTTAATTGATCATTACTTAATGAATTTTTTAGTGTATTAAATTTCCATATATTTGGAATTAAGAATGGAGGAATTTTAAGTTTTTTAATTAGCTCTGAGGTTTTATTGAGATTAGAAATTATATATCTTGAGTATCCTAAAAATAATTCATCAGCTCCTTCTCCAGTGATAATTACTTTAGAAGTTTCTGCGGATAAGGTGCTCAAGATCATTAAAAAGACACAAGCTCCATGAATAATTGGCATGTCCATATGCCATGTTGCTTTATCAAGACCTTTTATATAGTCATTTTCATTTAGAACTAATTCAAAATGCGTAGTATTATATTTTTTTGTAATGTAATCTTGATATTCCTTTTCGCTCTCAGCCGAGTCTAAAGCCACAGAATATGTTCTAATCTTTGAAGTTGTTTTTGCAAGTAGAGCAGTAATGTAACTGGAGTCAAGACCACCACTAAGTTGTATATTATAACCAACATCGCTTCTGGTATGTTGAATTATACTGTTGTTCAATTCAAATTCTATTTTCTCATAATCTATATCTGGTTTAGGGTTAGAGAAAGTTTTTAGATGATTATAATATTCGTAGTTTCTTTTTTCTGCTTCTCTATTTACTTCTATATAATTTCCCGCTTTAATCCTTTTTACTTCATTATAGATAGTTTCTTCACCAGATACATATCTATACATAATTTGCTCGTAAATTTTTTTTTCATTGACGGTTAGACCTTTAATATCGAGAAAGGCCTTTATTTCACTTGAGAAAATTATACCTTCATCTGTCTCAATATAAAAAAGTGGTTTAATACCTAATTGGTCTCTTACCACGTAAGCAATATTTTTAATATTATCGACTAAAATAAATGCAAACATTCCTTCAAAAATATTAAAACTTTCAACTCCCCACTTATCAAAAGCATTTATAATTACTTCGGTATCGCCCAAAGATTTAAATTTATAACCCATTCTTATTAAGTCAGATCTAATTTCAATGTAATTATATATTTCTCCATTATATATTAAAGAATACCTATTATCTAAGCTGTTGAATGGCTGGGGACTATTTTTTAGGTCAATTATCGATAATCGTTTATGTGCCAAGCCATACCAATCCTTAATTTCTATTCCTTCACCATCGGGTCCTCTATGATTTAAAGTATTAATTATTTTTTTTAATACAGGTTTATTTACTCTGTAACTTTTTTTTGTGAAGACAGCCACTATACCGCACATAAAAATTAACCCTCTAAATAATTTACATCTGAATCAATTAAGCTTTAAGAATATTATGAAATCTATTACAAAATTCATGTTTAGCTTCAGTAGAATTTAAGTAATAAAGATATTTCTTTTGAGCTATTTCAGCTATATTAATTTTCTCACTATAATTTTCTAGTGTATTTTCTAATTTTTCAATTAAATCAGAAAAATCCCAATTAAAGGGGATAAATGTTTGATTTGGAATATAGAAATTTGGGTATGTCTCTAAATGCTCCATATTAGGTTTTAGCAAAATACCACCCTCTATGAAGGTCTCAAAATCCCTAAGGGAAAACTCGCCCCACCCAAAAGGAGATATAACTAACTTACTATTTTTAATCTCTTTTATATATTTATAAATTGGAACTCGATCGAATTCATATATATCATCTAATTTTTTTTTAAGAAGTTTTCTATGAAACGCCACAGTTTCTCTATTATAATTTGTAGATATTCTGCAAAAAACATTATTCTTTCTTGTTTTATGTGGGTTCCTAAATTTTTGTGGCCAATTTAATAATCGCTTTATTGAAATTTTATCATATAGGTTTGCTATCCGTCTTCCAATAAATCCATAGTTTGCAAGTCCATAATTCCACGAGACCCTAATTTTATTTATATAATCATTATTTAGTATTGGTGTTGAAAAAAATTCATTTTTATCTTTTACATTAAAATAATTATAGTAATAGTCTGTATGAATTCTCCCACCATAAAATCTATTTTTATATAGTTCTTTATCTTTTAAAATCATATTTTTTAAGTAAACATTAACATGTGGAAGAACCTCTGATTTAATAGGTGAAGTGCTGTCGTAATTATCACAATAAAATATTTTTAGTTTTTTTTGACTTAATTTATTTAATGTTTCAATTACATAGTCGGGTCTAAAAGTCCAATCATCTCCAAAAAATTTTGCATTTATTAATAAATAATCACAATTTGTAAGCGCATAATTGATATTATAAAATAATTTAAATTTTATTCCTATGTCTCTTAATAAATACTTATTCGTAATAATAGGTGTTAAAAAGCCTATAATATTTTGTGTTTTGAGGGGAGGTGTTAGTATATGAACTGTTAAATTACTAGTCATAGTTTTTAGTCAATTAATTTTTTCCAATGTAAATCAAAATTAAATTTATCGTAATAATTTAAATAGTCACTAATTAAATTTTGTGATATTTCAAGATTTAAATTACTGTCATTTGTTAACTTTTCCATAGAATGTGTAAGTGAATCTACATCATTAAATGGATAAATAATACAATTATGATTATTTTTTAATAATTTAATCGAATTTGCAGCTTCGTCAGAAACAATTATAGGTTTGCCGCTTGAGATTGCTTCTAATAGTGCGTTAGATGTTCCTTCAAACCTTGATGCTAAAATAAATATTGAATGTTCTTTGAAGAGGTCATAAATATTTTTGTTATATACCCAAAATATATACTTTTCTATGTTAAGTGAATTTGCAAGCTTCTGCAGATTTGATTTTTCATTTCCAATACCAGCGATAGTTAAAAAGTAAGGTTTTTCAGAGTTTTTATTTTTTAAAAATTTTGCAAAGGCTTTAATTAATATATCGTGACCTTTTTGTTTAGTCAGTTTGCCAACCGATAGCATATTTCTTTTATTTATAAATTTAATATTCTTTGGCTTTGGCAAAGGATTTGGGAAAAATTCTATTTTTTTAATAAAAATATTTTTTTTATAATAGTTTACCCCAGTTTCAGAATTAGCAGTTACAATATCTGCTAATGGGTAGGTAAGTGATTTTAGAATATACCAAATTAGTTTGTCGCGTTGCTTATATGGATTATTTCTCTCGCTAACAATAATTTTTGTATTTAAAAATAATGAGGCAATTATGGTAATTATATTGGTTTGAGTAACAAATGAGATACATGTTTTATATTTTTCTTCTTTCAAATATTTTCTTAATAACCTAATCCTAGAAATATTATTAATAAAAGCATAAAAAATATTTTTTGAGTTAATTATCTTATTTAAAGATATCCTTTTAATATTTTTATTTAAATTATAAAAATCAAATTTTTCATTAGATAAGGTAATAACAGTTACATTATAACCCATAGACGATAATTTTTCGCTCGTTAAAGTCACAACATTCTGGGCCCCACCTGCTTTGAGGTTACTGCATATAAAGGCAATTTTATTTTTCATTTATATTTCATCAAAATTAAAATAATCATAATAAATTTGAATATTTATACTAATTTATTATATGCATCTACTAATCATTATAACCATAATGATTAATTAATGTCTCAGCAATCAAAAGGTCCTCAATAGTATCAATATCAATTGATTGCCACTCATTCATCTCATAAGTTATTATTTCATTTGAGTATAATTTTCCAGACAAAATTGTATCAGGTGAGCTAATTAGTATAGCTGGTCCATTTCTTACAAGTATTTTATTTGGTTCGTAGTCATTAAAATTATTAATTTTTCCATTATTATCTATCTTATAAAGTTTTTTTGGATGAAATTTATTTGGAAGTTTAGAAACACTCACAACTGTTGAGTCCTTTTTTAAGTTAAATAAATCTAGACAATCATTTATATGGGTATCTTTTCTCAATGGTGATGTAGGTTGCAACAGAGTTATAGAATTTATCTTTATTTTTCTATCGATGTAATAATTTAAGGCATTCTGAATAACTGGTAATGATTTTGAACTATCTCTTGAAAGTTCTGCTGGCCTTAGAAAAGGGACTTCAAGTCCAATTTTTTTTCCAGTTTCAGCAATTTTCTTATCATCTGTTGATAGCATTACTAAGTCAAGCTTGCTTTTCAATGCAGAATTAGCCGTCCAATAAATTAGTGGTTTTCCTGCACATAAGTGAATATTTTTATTTTTGAGCCTCTTTGAGTTTCCCCTAGCTGGAATTATTCCTAAATTTATGCCTTTATTTTTTTTTTTCATAAAAAACCTAATGTTTTAGTACGTTATTTTTTTTTGTACTGAAACCTTTTTTGATGATAGTATTTTTGCGATTTTTTGCCCGCTAGATCCGTCACCGTAAATATTTTCTGATTTAAAAGGTCCGTGGTCTATTTGGGTATTTATACTCTCAATTATATTTTTTTCAGAGTAATCTGTATCTAAAACATTATTTCCCCTTTCCCTTGCAGCTTGTCTTGTGCCAATATTTACCGTAGGAGTTCCAATATATGCACCTTCTCGAATACCGCTTGACGAATTTCCAACTAAACATAAAGTTGTTTTCATGAGCTGAATATATATTTCCATAGGCAAGTTTTTAAAAAAATGGATTTTTTTTGAATTCCCTCTCTCTCTCCATATCCTTATTCCTTTTGCTAAATCTTCTGATCCTGCATCAGCATTTGGCCACAAAACTATTGCTGGGTATCCAATTTTTTTTACGGCATTAAGGGTATTAAGCATTTGTTCTTTTCCATGACCATATTCTGTAGTTACTGGGTGCTGAGATACCAGAATAAATTTATTACTTATGTCAATTTTTTCTCCTACACCTTGATCAAAAATATTATTAGATATTTTTTCAAAAGGCATTGTTTCCTCTAAAATATCTTTTACTATATCTATTCTTGGACAGCCAACTAAATATACATTTTCTTTATCCTCTCCCATTCTAATAATTCTTTCATATGCTTGACTTGATGCTGGAAAATGTATATGCGAAAATTTAGTAATTGCATGTCTAATTGATTCGTCGATAGTTCCACTTACCTCTCCTCCCATGGTATGGGCTAACGGGATGTTCATATAAGCAGCAGATATAACAGTAGCCATAGTTTCAAATCTATCTCCAACTGTTAGAACTATATCTGGTTTCAAGTCTTCAAATAATGGAGGAAGGTTTAACAGGCCAACGCCTGTAGACTGTGCCATTGTGGTTGGGGTTTCCCCTTCAATGAGCATATTTACTTTTCCATTTATATAAAATCCATCTTTTTTAATTAAATCAACCACAGAGCCATACCTACTCAATAATGCTGATGCTCCTACAATTAATTGAAGTTCGAGTGTATTATCCAAAGAAATACATTTTAGGACTGATCTTATACTGGAATAATTTGCCCTTGATCCAATAACAACACAAATTTTTTTCATTCTAAATCGTCCCAACTTAATAATTGGTCAGTTTGAATTATTTTATTTGTTTTCAGGTTAATTAGATCTTTATATTTATTGGCATTAATTCCTGTACCAGGTTTTTTGAAATTTAAATCATCAATTTGAATACTTTTACCTTCAGGGATTTTTCTAGAAGCAACAATGCTTTTTTCAAATATATTTTTCATTTCTCTATAGTCAGTTAAGTCGTCTTTATCAATTATAGAGTTTTTAATTATTGAAGTCTCTCTAATCATTTTAACAAAAAATTTAAATTCTTCTACTTCCATTGCATTAGCTGCATCACTTCCGTACATCCTATTTGATAGGGTTAGATGTTTTTCAATTACTTCAGCTCCTTTTACAACAGCAGCTATTCCAGCAGCAAAACCGAGTGTATGATCTGAGAAGCCAATTTTAGCAAAGTCAAAGTATTTTGACTTCATTATTTCGATTACATTTATACCTACTTTTTCTGGAGGGCAAGGATATATTGAACTACATTGCATAACAGTAAGAGGTTTATTTGTTTTTAGAATTTTAAGTGCTTGATCAATTTCCTCAAAATTACTCATTCCTGTAGATAAGAAAATTTCTTTATTTGTAGATGCTATTTTTTCTAGAAGGGGAAGATTTGTTACCTCACCTGATGCAATTTTATATGCATCAATTTCTATAGATTCTAGTAAATCAACTGCTTTAATTGAGAATGGAGAAGATAAAAAAGATAGATTATTGTCACTAGCTACTTTTTTAAGTTTTTTCCATTGATCAATTGAGAAAGATGTTCTTTCAAAATAAGAAAACCTATCTTCAACAGAAAAATAAGATGGTGAAGGGGCGTTTATTAATGTTTCTTCATTTGCTATATGGGTTTGAAATTTCACAATGTCAGCACCTGATTCAGCTGCTGCTTCAATCAATTTACATGCATTTCCAAATGATCCGTCGTGAACAGAACCAATTTCAGCAATTATTTTAACCATTTTATCCCAAATATTAACTGTAAGTATTTATATATTAGTATAAGTTTTCTAAATTATATACAAAATTATAACATTATATCTTTTCTATTTTTAATGATTTATTCAAGAAATCAAAAAAAATATATATTTGTTTAATAAATTAATTTATTAAATTTCTAACTTAAGTATTTGTAGGGTTTATCAACGTTCATTATAAGGTCGATTATACTCATATTCTCTTCAAATCCCTTATAAGTTTGATTATAAAAAGGATGGTTGAATTTATGGTATTCAATTTGTATAGAGTTATTTCGAAATTTTTTTTCATCCAAATAATTTTTTCCAATAGGTCCAGATAAATATTTTGAAGTATTAAAATATTGACAAATTTCTAATATAAGGTCTGATTTTTGTTTATAGAAAGGTTTCAATTCAGAAGTTCTTAATATCTTAGTTTCTATCTTTAAAATATCAAAAAAACAACGGGTAGTTTCATAACTCAAATCAGCTAGACTCAACCAATTTTTAATAAGTATATTCTCAATTAAAGGGAATATTTTCTCAAAGTTTTTTGCCTTAGCGTAGGACTGTTTAATTGATTTTAAATGTTTAATATTCCAATTTTGATTATAATCAATTTCAATTTGATTAATATTTTTTTCAAATAATATTTTTTTTGTTTTTACCGGTACAGTCAGCCAAGACCAACCTTTATTGGTACGTATTTTATTTCTATTTTGAAAACTATTTTTCTGGAATTGTACTGTATCTAGAATAATAAAAATATCACTTTTAGCAATGCGGTCATAGTATCCGAGCCAAGGTAAATATGCTGGTTGATGTATACTTAATATCATATTATTTTTAGGAAAAAATTAAATCAGATAGTTCTATTCCAGTATTTTCAGGTATATTATTCTTAACTTTTTGACCAACCATTAAATTCCAATTTTCAAGAAAGCTTCCTTTATCAGATCTTTTAAACTTCACTGTTTCTTCAGAAAGATGTTCTCCAGGCCTAATATTTCTTGCAGCAACAACTCTCCTGCGCATAATTTTTTTAACCTCTAATTCTTTTTGTGAGGGATTAATTTTTCCATTGCCAATTGCTTTTTCTGCAAATCGTATGCCATCCACTAATTCTTTCATTTCACTAGTATCAAGGGAAAACCAGTGGTCTGGGCCTGGTAGGTCATGATCAAGAGTAAAATGTTTTTCAATTACTTTAGCTCCTAAAGAAACGGAGATAATTGAGGCCAATGGGCCAATAGAATGGTCTGAAAATCCCCAAATGATTTCTGGGTAAAGTTTCTTAAGAGTAATAATTTGACTTATATTTAAAAGAGAAGCTTCTGTAGGGTAAAGTGATACGCAATGAAGAACAATTAATTTAGATGTGTACTGGCTTACTGTATTTAATATTCTGTCAACCTCACCAACTGTCGCCATTCCTTTAGAGAGTATAAGTGGGAGGCCACTTTTAGCATACTCAATAATGTTTGGCAGGTTATCAAAATCGTCGGAACCTACCTTAATACCTTTTAGGCCTAATTTTAGCATCATATTTAAGTTAGGTTTGTCTTGAACTGTAGTAAGGAATAGTATTCCAATTTTTTTACAGTATTCCATAAGTTCAAGCCATTCATTTTTTGAAAACTCAAGATTTTTAAACATCTCAAATTCGCTAACCGTTACCTCTTTTCCTTGTGATTTATAAGTAAATTTCTTGGTTTTATCTGCACAAAATTCTTCAGCTGTATAGGTTTGGAATTTTATACAATCACATCCTAATTCATAAGCCTTTTTAACCATTTCTTTAGCAATAGATAAATTGCCATTATGGTTACTGCCTGCTTCAGCAATTATGAAAGTTGGCGAATTTTCGCTAATAATATGTTTGCCAATTTTTATTAGATTAGTCATACTGTTTGCACCTTAAACTCTAAAATCAATATATGGGAGCATTTAATTTCCATTATAGTCCTCTAATTATAGACTTTTAAGTCCTGGTTGTGAAAAAAAGCAGAAATTAGACTTTAAAACAGTATTCTGTCATTATATTGAGCTATAAATTAATTTTTTTGAGTATTTATATGATGAAAAATAAAGACTTTAAAATTTCAGATATAGACTTGAATGGCGCTTCGGTTCTTATCACTGGGGCGACAGGTTCTTTTGGGCAACACTGTTTATCATATCTTAGTAGAAACTTTAAATTAGGCAGGATAGTTATTTTTTCTAGAGATGAACTTAAGCAATCAGAAATGCAGTTGAATTTAGATGAACCTACAAAGGAGATAGCTAGGTTTTTTATAGGTGATGTCAGAGACAGAAATAGGCTTGAGATGGCAATGCGTGGAATTGATATAGTTATTCATGCCGCTGCCCTAAAACAAGTAATCACTGCTGAGTATAACCCTATAGAATGTATTCATACTAATATATTAGGCGCTGAAAATATTGTTCATGCTGCATTTGCAAATAAAGTATCAAAGGTGATAGCTCTTTCTACCGATAAAGCTACTAGCCCAGTAAACTTATATGGTGCAAGTAAGTTAGCATCTGACAAAGTTTTTGTAGCAGCAAATCATCTAAGTGGGGAGAATGGTACAAAATTTTCAGTAGTAAGGTATGGAAATGTTATTGGTTCTAGAGGAAGTGTTGTGCCTCTCTTTAAAAAAATGATTGCAGAGGGCTCTGAATATCTTCCTATAACAGATAGAAGAATGACTCGTTTTTGGATAACTTTAGATCAAGGTGTTAGTTTTGTTTTATCTTGTTTAGGGATCATGAGAGGTGGAGAAATATTTGTTCCTAAAATTCCTAGTATGAGAGTTGAAGAAATCGCTAAAATTCTTGCACCTAATATAAAACATAAGATTACAGGAATAAGGCCTGGCGAAAAATTACATGAAATGATGATAACTTCAGAAGATTCTAGAAATACCGTAGATTTAGGTGATAGATATGTAATTGAACCTTCGGTTGCTTTTTGGGATAGGAAAAGCTTTAAAGATGATGGTGCTATTTTAGTTGAAGAAGGCTTCACTTACTCTAGCGATACAAATGATTTTTGGTTAGATAAAGGTATGTTCTTATCTATGCTCGATGATATGTAGGAGAAAAAATTGACTACAAATACCTTGCTTACTGGTTCTTCAGGTTTGTTAGGTTATTATATTTCTAAAGAACTATATAATTTGAATTACTCTATATCAAACTTATGTTTTTTGAACAAAAATAATAAAGACTCTATATCAATAGACTTAAGAAATAAAAATAAAACTTTTGATTTACTTAATAGTCTTAAACCTTCTTTAATTATCCACGCGGCTGCATTAGTTGATGTAGACAAATGTCAAAATGATAACCAATCTGCATACTTATCAAATGTAGAGATAACTAAAAATTTAGTTGACTGGGTTAAAGAAAAAGAAGAAAAAGTTAAGTTTATATTTATTTCTACTGATCAAGTTTATAGTGGTAATGGACCTCATATAGAAAATAAAGTTAACCCAATAAATTTTTATGGAATGACAAAATTATGGAGTGAGGATATTGTTAGTACATGTTTTAATTCTTTAATATTAAGAATTAACTTTGTTGGCTTAGGTAATAATTATCATAAAGGTTTTGCAAAATGGGTATTAACATCATTAAGTGAAAAAAAAGAATTTTATGGTTTCTCAGATATTAAATTTAATCCCTTGCATGGATCTAATTTGGCTAAGATTTTGAAAGAATTAATTCATGATGATTTGTCAGGTATTTTTAATATTGGGTCTATTGGTGAAATATCCAAGGCGGATTTTATATCTCAGCTCGCTAGGGAGGTTAATATGAGTTCTGATCTTATGAAGAAAATTAGTTATAAGTCCCTTGATAGCCCTACGCCGCGCCCCTCTGATATGAGGATGGATATCAAGCGATTAAGTCATGTAATTAATTTTAAGTTACCAGATGTTCAGAAGTCTATATATTTGATAGCTAAAGAATATAAGGAATTATATAGTAATTAATAATAAAGAAAGAATGAAATGAAAAGAATTTTAATTATAGCCTCCCATCCGGATGATGAGGTACTTGGCTGCGGAGGTGTTATAGCTCTAGCTTGCAGAGAAGGTTATTCTGTTCGTATTATTTTTTTAGCTGAAGGGGTCAGTGCAAGATATAATGAAGAAGAGTTTAATAATAAACATGTAATAGAAGAGATAAGTAACCGAAATAAAAATGCTTATAATGCTCTTGATTTTCTTGGTGTTTCTAAAGAAGAAATCTTCACTAGCGATAGGTATTGCTGTAGATTAGATACCCTTCCGCAAATTGAATTAGTTAAGCATATAGAAAGTCATATAGATGACTTTAAGCCAAATATAGTTTTTACACATTCAGGTGACGATGTTAATTCTGATCATAGGGTAACTTTTATGTCTAGCTTAGCCGCTCTAAGGCCAATCAAAAGTCAGAGCGTTAATGAATTTTTAACTTTTGAGGTTTTATCTAGCACCGAATGGAATACCTTAAATCCTTTTAAACCTAATTATTTTATTGATATAAGTCAGGTTCTTGAATTAAAAATTAATGCCCTAAAACTTTATGATAAAGAAGTTAAAGAATATCCTCATTCAAGATCCCCAGAAATAGTCACTGCATTGGCAAAGTATAGAGGTTCTCAATCTTTTTATGATGCTGCAGAAGCATTTTGTTTAATTCGTAAACTAAAGAATTCAATTTAATATGATTTTTTTTAGGTGTGACGCAGGCTCAGAAGCAGGTCTTGGTCATTTAGTGAGATCTATTAATTTAGGTATAGAAATCTCAAAGATTTCAGGTTATAGGCCAAACTTTATAATAAATTCTTCAGAAAAAATAATATCTAAATATTTAGATAGAAAATATTTTAATTTAATTTTTTCAGAAACAAGAATTGGTACTGATGATGATTACAAATTTTTAAAAAAATATCTTACCGAAGATTGTCTTATCATATTAGATAGTAGATTTGTTAGACAAAAGGATATTGATAATTTGTCTAAATCTTTTTTTCTTATCGGAATTGACGATGGTTTAAATGAATTAAATTGGCCTATAAAGCTTAATTATAACTTATATGCTGAGGGAAGTAATTCTAATGATCTTATTGGTCCAACATATAATTTAATTAATTCCAAATTTTTTTCTCCAAATAAAAATAATAAATATACTCCTAGAATTTTGATAACTATGGGTGGAGAGGACCCTGATAACTTGACTAGCTGGATTATTGAAAATAGTGCAGAAATATTAAATTTACTAGATGTTAGAATAATTATAGGAGCAGCTCATCCTGATAAAATTAAAGTTAGACAACAAACTTTCAAATATTTGTCAGAAGCTGAAATATTTGATAGTCCTGAAAGCTTAATTGAACATGCAATTTGGTCTAATATTGCTATTACTGCAGGTGGAATGTCTGCTTATGAATTGGCCGCTTCAGAAAATGCACTAATTGGTATAGCCATAGAAAGTCACCAAATACAACTTCTTAAGAGCATGGATGAGCGTGGTGCTCTGGAATTTATTGGTGAATATGATCATAACACAAAAAAAAAATTAACATTTTCCTTGAGAAAATTAATTGATAACCGTATAAATGCTGATAAATTACGAAAATCAGCAAAAAAACTTTTTCCTAGGCCAGGTGCTCGTCTGGCTGCTTCCAAAATACTTAATTTATGGAGAGGGTAAATAGTCAAGTGAATTTTCAAAAAAAATTATTAGATAATTATTAAAGTAATGGTACTTCCAAATTTTATAGTAGTAGGAGCGGCAAAATCTGGAACAACTTCGTTGTGGCATTACTTAATGGCTCATCCAGAAATATTTTTGCCATCTATAAAAGAAACAAACTATTTTTCTAATGATCTTATGACAAGAAATAACCCTATTAAGAGCCTCGAGGAATATTCGTCATTATTTAATGGTAAAGAAAATTATAAGTTAAGAGGAGAAGTTTCTAATTCATATTTAACTTTTGCTAGAGATGTTTCTAAAAGGATTAAAGAGCAAATTCCTGAGTGCTTAATTTTGATTATTTTAAGGTATCCAGTTGATAGACTATACTCAAGATATTGGCATGCTGTAAGAGACCAATATATCAAGGAAACATTTGCAAAATTTTCAAAATCTGTTAAGCAAACAGAATTAGTTGCTGAAAAAATACAGATTTATGTTGATACATTTGGAAAAAATAAAGTTAAAGTAGTATTTCTTGAGGACTTTGAAAAAAAATCAGATTTTTTTTCTAAAACATTATTTTCATTTTTAGATATTAATGAAATTTCTATTCCAAATTCTCATTTAAATAAAAGTGGTGCTACAAAATGGAAGCTATTTAATGATTATGTTTTAAACGGTCCATCAATAGTTAGGTTGCCTGCAAAAATATTGCCAACAAAATATCGTGCTAATTTTCGGGAATATATAAAAAGGTTGAATACACAAACTAAACCTAAAATAGATAGATATATTGACAAAGATTTAACAAATTTTTATAGAGAGGATATCAGAAAAATAGAAGCAATTGTAGGTAAGCTTCCTGATTCATGGGTAGACAGGCTTTGAGTTAATTATTCCGCTATAATTCCAACTTTAAGAAAATAATCAGATTCTTCTAAATTCTTATTCCAGTATTCCTTTATTTCAAATTCATAATCTTCTTTATAATAATAATATGGAA
>MDSW01084761.1_pt1 | contig 13781 bp, 11 predicted proteins | sample 811171 | NCBI WGS metagenome assembly MDSW01 (sample SAMN05326641, study PRJNA326480) | marine metagenome | isolation source: seawater | place: Atlantic Ocean: North West | collected 2012 | reverse complement strand
CTTTCACCTGCTCTCCCTCCTGAAAAATTTTTTTCTCCAATATGTATTAAGCCATTTAAAAATGTACCATTAGTTAAAATAACTGCTTTTGAATGGATTCTAGAGCCTAATGATGTAATTACTCCACTAATCTTATTTTTTATGATTAATAATTCAACAACTGACTCTTGATAGAAATCTAGTTTGTCTGTTTTTTCTAAGGTTTCTCTCCATAACTTTGAAAACATATTTCTATCAGACTGCACTCTTGGGCTCCACATAGCAGGTCCTTTTGATTTATTTAACATTCTAAATTGAATAGCGCTTAGATCTGAAATAATTCCGCTTCCTCCTCCTAATGCATCTATTTCTCTAATTATTTGTCCCTTTGCAATACCTCCCATTGCAGGATTACATGACATCTGCGCGATTGTATTTAAATTCATTGTTATTAAAAGAACTGAAGATCCCATTCGAGCTGCAGCTAGTGATGCTTCGGCTCCAGAATGACCTCCGCCAACAACAATTATATCGTACTCTTTTTCAAACATTTTGTGTCTGTTTCACGTGAAACCTTTTTATGAGCTGATCTTCTTTTGACCTCATTATTTCTTTTTGCTTATCAGTCTTATCTTTATAGCCAAGGCAGTGCAAAAGACCATGAAAAACAAGCCTAATTGTCTCGTTTTCAGGACTTTGTGAATTTTGAAGGGCATTTTTCTTAAGAGTAGCTTTAGAAATAAATACTTCAGCTGAAATTTTTTTGTTTTCAGTATAATCAAATGTAATAATGTCGGTTTCGTTATTGTGGCTTAAAAACTCTTTATTTATTTGAATTATTTTTTTTATAGAAATAAAATTATACACTATTCTATCAATGCTATAACCTTCTTTGCCTTCAACTAAATCACAAAGCGATGTCTTTAGTTTTGACTTGCTTATTTTAATAAAATCTAATCCTAAAAATTTTATCATTATCAGGCAAAGATAACTCTTGAATTTAAATATATTTCAAATAATCTTTTCATATCAATTTAATAAAGTAAAACTATCTGTTATAGCTTCATGAATCAAGTAAAAATAATTTCTTTATCGATCAACATCTCTTATCTTTACGGTTGATGTCTGTAAGAGTAAGATTTGCACCTAGCCCAACAGGACCACTTCACATAGGAGGCCTTAGAACCGCTTTATATAATTATATATTAGCAAAAAAATATAAGGGGTCATTTATTCTTCGAATTGAAGATACTGACAAAAAAAGAGAGGTAAAAGGAAGTGAAAATTATATACTAAATTCTCTTTCCTGGATTGGAATAAAACCCGATGAAGGCCCACTAGGCGGAGGTGCTTATGGGCCATATAGACAAAGTGAAAGAAATAATATTTATAAAAAATACGCTGAAAAGTTAATTGAAAATAATTTTGCATACTATGCTTATGACACAGAAAATGATCTAAAGACTGAAAGAGAAAAATTGAAAAAAAAAGGTTTGGTTTTTAAATACGGATCATCAAATAGGCTTTTGTTCAAAAACAGCCTAACCTTAAAAAACGATCAGTCTCTAAAATCGAAAGAAAAAGTGATACGGTTGATGGTTCCCAAGAACAAAAAAATTGACGTAAATGACGAAATAAGAGGGAAAATTAATGTCCTCTCGGAAGAGCTGGAAGACAAAGTGTTAATAAAAGCAGATGGTTCTCCCACTTATCATTTTGCAAATGTAGTAGATGATTATTTAATGAAAATTACACATGTTATTAGAGGTGAAGAATGGCTGCCCTCTCTTCCAATTCACAGGCTACTCTATGATTCATTTGGTTGGGATATTCCAAAATTCTTGCACCTTCCATTAATACTAAACAAGGCTGGTCAAGGAAAGCTTTCAAAAAGAGATGGAGAAAAAGATGGTTTTCCAATTTTCCCTTTAAAATGGGAAAATTCACCAGGGTTTAAAGAAAAAGGATTTTTGCCAAATGGTTTAGCTAATTATCTGATTTTGCTTGGATGGTCTCCAAAATCTGATAAAGAAATTTTTACTACTGATGAGATTATAAAGATATTTGACGGTGAAAAAATTAATAAATCAGGGGCAAGATTTGATTTTGAAAAGGCCGTCTGGATTAATCAAAAACACATTCAAAATAGTGATTCGGCGTCTCTTTTAAATCAATTCCCTGAGTTTTTTGAAAACATCTCTCTTAATGAAAAATCAAAAGTCTCCATAATATCACTTGTTAAGGAAAGAGCTTCACTTTTGACCGATTTTGAAAAAGAAAGTGATTTCATTAATAAGCCCCTGTCCTATGATTCAAACTCTATTTCAAAATTAAATAGAGCTAATTCTGTTCTTATATTAAAACATTTATGTGACTGTTTAAATCAAAAGAATTTTGTCAAAGAAAACTGGAAACCAGAAATTATAAATTGGGGCAAAAAAAAAGGTATAGCGCCAAGGGAAATTATGCAAACAATTAGAGTTGGGCTGGTTGGTTCATTAAATGGGCCTGATTTAGTTTCTATTTATTCGCTAATAGGAGAAAAGGCGTTTTTAGATAGAGTTAAATCGCTTATAGCTTTCTTAAAATAAAATCAAATTTTTTTCTTTTTATTTACACCTTTACATATATTGTAATAAAAAATTACATGAATATTTCAACTTACATTATAATCTTTTTCGGAATTTTAGCACTACTATCGGCGCTGTTTATTGTCAAGCAACAGACGGCAGCAATAATTGAGCGTTTTGGAAGATTTATTGGTGTACGCCATCCTGGCTTGAGAATAAAAATTCCTATAATTGATCGAATAGCAGGCAGAGTAAGCCTTAGGGTTTTACAGCTAGATGTAATTGTAGAAACTAAGACAAAAGACGATGTTTTTACTAAACTTAAAATCTCTGTTCAATACAAAGTTATTCAAGACAAGGTTTGGGAGGCTTTTTATAAATTGGATTCGCCTCAAGACCAAATAACATCATATGTTTTTGATGTTGTGCGAGCAGTTGTTCCAAAAATGAAACTCGATGATGTTTTTGAAAAAAAAGATGAAATAGCAAATGCTGTTAAAGGCGAATTAAATGATGCAATGGGTAATTACGGGTATGATATAATTCGTGCTTTAGTAACAGATATTGACCCTGATATAGAAGTGAAAACTTCTATGAATAGAATAAATGCTGCTGAGCGAGAAAAAGTTGCCGCCCAATATGAGGGAGATGCTGCAAGAATTTTAATTGTAGAAAAAGCTAAAGCAGAAGCTGAAAGTAAAAGGCTACAGGGTCAGGGAATTGCTGATCAAAGAAGAGAAATCGCGAGAGGGCTTGAAGAGTCTGTAGATGTGCTGAATAATGTTGGTATAAATTCACAAGAAGCTTCTGCTTTGATTGTCGTAACGCAACATTACGATACCCTACAATCAATTGGGGAAGAAACAAACAGCAATTTGATACTTCTTCCTAACTCTCCTCAAGCAGGAAGTGACATGTTAAATAATATGGTGGCCTCATTCACTGCTAGTAATCAAATAGGGGAGGCCATGAAAAAAGAAAACTTAAAAAGTGCAGCAAAAAAAAAGATAAATAAAAATAATGATGAGGATAATAAAGGAGAAGGTGATTCAAATGTCAATGCTCAAATAGACTAAGCATGTCCTCTAATGTTTTTTTTGATTTTTAAAGCTGTCTCTTAATCCTGTTGTTTTGTTGAAAATTATCTCTTTATCTGCATTTATCTTATCTACTATAAAATACCCTTGCCTTTGAAACTGTAATCTTTCTCCTACCTTTAGTTTAGAAGCATAGGGCTCTATATACCCATTCTTTTTTACCAGAGAATTTGGATTAACATGTTTAAGAAAGTCTTCATGTTTGTCAGGATCGGGAACCAAAAAAAGAGTATCGTATTGATTAACAATAATTTTTTTCGATTTTTTTGAGCATACCCAATGAATTGTTGCCTTTACTTTTCTTTTACTCTCTTTAGTATCGCTACCGCTTTTGCTCAAAGGATCATAAGTGCAAATTATATTCTTAATCTGATCATTCTGATCCTTCTCTACGCTTTTAGCTTTTATTATATATGCGTTTTTTAATCTAACCTCATTGCCAAGGGATAATCTAAAAAACCCCTTTTCTGCATTTTCTTTAAAATCATCTCTCTCTATGTATATCTCTTTAGAAAAAGGGATCATCCTTTTCCCAGACTTTTGATCCTCAGGATTGATTTCCCCAGAAAGCTCCTCTAGTTCTCCCTCAGGATAGTTTTCTATAATTAATTTAACAGGATTTAAAACGGCCATTATCCTAGGCGAAATTTTATTTAAGTGCTCTCTTAAACAAAATTCTAATAAAGACAGTTCAATTATGTTTTCTCTTTTAGCCACTCCTGCTGTTCTGACAAATTTCTTAAGGGACTCAGGGGTATATCCCCTTTTGCGTAGGCCAGAGATGGTAGGCATTCTTGGGTCGTCCCATCCGTCTACACATCCTTCTTGGATTAATCTTTTTAATTTTCTCTTACTAGTTATTGTATAAGAGAGATTGAGTCGAGCAAACTCTCTCTGCTTAGGCGTTTTGTTTTCTGTTGGTCCTATAGCATAGAGGAACCATTCATAAAGCTCCCTGTGGGGCTTAAACTCCAAGGTGCACAACGAGTGGGATATCTTTTCAATTAAATCAGATTGGCCATGTGCCCAGTCATACATCGGATAGACGCACCAATCTTTATTTGTTCGTTGGTGACTCATGTGAATAATTCTATACATTACTGGATCTCTTAAAAGCATGTTTGGTGATGACATATCTATCTTTGCCCTTAAAACATGCTCCCCTTCCATAAAACTTCCTTTCTTCATTTCTGAAAAAAGAAAAAGGTTGTCTTCTTTGCTCCTGTTTCGATATGGACTGTTTTTTCCTGCTTCTGTTGGGGTTCCCTTTTGCAAAGCGATTGTTGCTGAATCTTGAGAATCTATGTATGCTAATCCTTTTGTTATTAGCTGCTCTGCCCAATTATAGAGCTCATCAAAATAATCTGATGCATAACATTCTTTTTCCCATTTATATCCAAGCCACTTAATGTCTTTTTTTATACCGTCTACAAATTTTTTTTCCTCTGACGTTGGATTAGTGTCATCAAAACGAAGATTTACGGGCGCATTGAATGTCTCTCCTAAATCAAAATTTATGCATATTGCCTTTACATGGCCAATATGAAGAAATCCATTTGGCTCTGGCGGGAATCGAAAACAAAGGTTTTTCTGAGCTAATCCTTTTTGAAGATCATCCTTAATTATTTTTTCTATGAAGTTAGGTCCTTTTTGCAATTTCTTTTTTAATTAACAAATATATTAAAGCTGTTTCGTTTAAGTATTACTTAATTTTATCTTTGCTAAAAATTTTCTTTTTGGGTACAATACATCTTAAAAATATTAAGTTCTACGCTTATCATGGCTGCCTTGGTGAAGAGAAGAAAATAGGTGCTGATTACCTTGTTAATCTTAAGGTTTCCGCTAACCTTGATAAAGCTTCTAAAAGTGATAATTTGGTTGATGCTGTTGACTATGTTCTTCTAAATGAAATTGTAAGCTCTGAAATGAAAAAAAGATCAAACCTGCTAGAAAATGTTGCTGAAAGAATTGTAAAAAAAGTTTTTGAAAAGTTCCAGAGTGTAGATTTTGTAAAGGTTTGTGTTTCTAAAAAAAACCCTCCTGTTCGAGGAAGTTTAGATGACGTCTCTGTTTCTATCAAAAGAAAACGAAACTAATTCAATCTTTGTTTTCTGTTTTTCTGAAAAGAATCATATTTTTACCATATGGCATCGTGGCCGAGTGGCTAGGCAGAGCTCTGCAAAAGCTTTTACAGCGGTTCGAATCCGCTCGATGCCTCTTTCATATTAAGGAAAAATATGCTTGCCTTTTTTTAAAATCTATTATTTTTACTTTCACCTCTATTTCATCTCCTAAAACATATTTACGTTTGCTCTCCTCTCCCTTAAGCGTTAATTTACTCTCATCAAAATAAAATCTTTCTTTTCCTAATTCTTTTGCTATTATAAAGCCTTCACACATGTTTTCAATTATTTCTACAAATAGGCCTCCTTCTGTTACTCCTGATATAAAACCTCTTTTTTGCTGCCCTACTTTGTTTTCTAAAAATTTTAACTGCATTAGTTTATTGCCCTCCCTCTCTGTTTTTGTTGATAAAATCTCTCTTTCGGTTATGTGAGCACACTTTTCTTTTAGGTCCTTTTCTTTAATTTTCCATTTCTGCGAATTTGATAATATTCTGTGTGCAATAATGTCTGAATACCTTCTAATTGGTGAGGTAAAATGGGTGTAATTTGAAAACGATAAGCCATAATGCCCGATGTTTTTTGTTGAGTACTCCGCTTTGCTCATGCTTCTTATAATTAATTTGTTTATAAGGTTTTCTTCTTTTTTTCCTCTACTTTCTTTCAGTATTTTATTAAGCTGTTTGTTTAACCCTTTCCCTTTTATGTTTAAAACATATCCTAGGGGCTCTATTATTTTTTTAAGTGTTTTTAATTTTTTTTTATCTGGTTTATCGTGGGTTCTGTAAATAAAAGATTTTTCTTTTTTATTTGATGAGATTTGCTTTGCAGCGTTTGTGTTTGCTAATAGCATTAACTCCTCTACCAGTTGGTTTGCTTCTTTGTTTGTTTTTATTTTTATTCCCTCTGGTTGATTTTTTTCAGACATCAAATACTCTATTTCTTTTTTTTCAAAAGAAATTGTTCCTCTTTTTTTTCTTTCTTCCCTTCTTTTTTGTGAGAGTTTATTTAGAAACAAAATTGCTCCAAATATGCTCTCTTCTATTTTCTCCTCTTTCTTAGTTATGCTTATTTCTTCAGGTATTTTTTTTTCTTTTTTTTCTATAATATGTTGCACTTCCTCATAGCTAAATCTCCTGTTTGATTTTATTAGTGTTTTTATAAACTTTCCTTTTTTAATTTCCCCTCCTTCTGTTAATTGAAAAATATATGAGAAAGTTTTTTTTTCTTCTCTCGGGTTTAAAGAACAAATCTCATTTGATATCTTTTCTGGAAGCATTGGTATAACTCTGTCTGGCAAGTATATTGAGTTTCCTCTTTTATACGCCTCTTCGTCTAAAGGTGTACCTGGTTTTATATAGTGAGTTACGTCTGCTATATGAATGCCTATTTCTTTGATTCCTCCTTCTAATTTTTTAAAAGAAATAGCGTCGTCAAAATCTTTTGCTGTAACAGGATCAATTGTGAATGTTACTTCATCTCTTAAGTCTATCCTTTTTTCCTTACTGTTTTTATGTATTTTCTCTAAATCCTCTATTGCTTTTTGCGGAAACTCACTTTTAATTCCATTCTCAAATAAAATGCTTTTTATTTCTGTATCGTATTCTCCTGCCCCCCCCAAAGAGGCAACTAATTTTCCAAAAGGTGATTTGTTTCCCCTCGGCCAATCTAAAAATTCAACAATTACTTTATCTCCATCTGTATAGTTTTTCAAACTTTCTTGAGATAAAAAAAAATCAGTATATATGTTTTTCTCTGTTATGTTGACAAATGCATAGTTCTCACTAATCTCCAAAACACCAACAAATTTCTTTTTCCTTCTTTCTATTATATTAATTACTCTCCCTTCCCATCTTTTTTTTTTATTTGAAAATTTTATTTTTAAAGAAACAAGATCTCCTGGGAATGATTTATTTGTATTCTTCTTAGAAATATAAATCTTTTCAGGAAAGCTTAAAGTTTCTTTTATGAATGCTTTCCCATATGAACCATAGGATATTATTCCTTGATGTTTGGTTTCTTTTCCTCTAATCATCATGATCAAAAATATTTCCAAATTTATGTTTTTAATAATTTATAAATAGAATTATTTATCAATACACATTATTATAATTCTTATATATTTAAACTTATTGTTGTTTATTATTATTGTTTGTTAAAACATATGATATAATTATTCGTATTTTTTGGTTTTTAAAAAATTAAAAAAATATATATACTTATTTTCTCTTATTAAAGAAATAAAATACTGAAAATGAGTATAATAATCATTTTATTAACACCTTGTTTAAACAGTTTGATGTGAATAAAAATTTATTTTTCCCTGTTGAAAAAAGATTTAAAAAAAAAGAGAATATTAACAAATTATAACCAGATCAAAAAAGTTAATTTTTTTAAAATTTTAATTTTTTTTTATTAACATTCAATTAACCAATCATTAAAATAAAAAAGGATCTTTATAACTTTATAGAATGATAATTTCCATAGGAAACGACCACGCAGGAACATCTTTAAAAAAAGAATTAAAAAAAGAATTAATTAATTCAGGTTACAAAATATTAGATAGAGGAACTTATGATGAAGAAAGTGTTGATTATCCCGATTTTATTCATCTTGTAGCGGAAGATGTTGAAAAAGGGAAAGCGAACCAGGGCATTATTATATGCGGATCAGGAAACGGAGCAGCAATGACAGCTAATAAATGGGAAAAGATCAGGGCCGCATTATGTTGGAATAAAGAAACGGCCATTTTAGCAAGAAAACATAATGATGCAAATATATTAAGCTTACCCTCTCGATTTGTTTCTTTAAAAAAAGCCAAGGAAATGGTTTTTTTGTTTATTAAAACGAGTTTTGATGGAGGGCGCCACAAAAAAAGAATTAAAAAAATTCCTTGTTAATACATGTTATCTTGGGAAATAAAAAATTTTGAAGAGCTTAGTCTTTCAGAACTTTATGAGGTTATGAGAATAAGAGCGGAAATATTTGTTAAGGAACAAAATTGCGCATACAACGACCTTGACAATAAAGATAATATTGCTAAACATGTACTAGCAAAAGAAAAAAATAAAATAATAGCATATGCAAGAATATTTAAAGAAGGAGACTTTTACGAAGGGAAGACGGCGATTGGCAGAATTTTAGTGAGCGAAAAAAAAAGAAAAGAGAAAATAGGGCACAAACTGGTGCAGAAATGCATAGATTACTGTAAGCAAAATTATCCCAATAAAGAAATAAAAATTTCAGCACAATCTCAGCTAAGAGAATTTTATAAAAAAATAGGATTTGTTTATAAGGGAGAAACATATCTTGAGGACGGAATCCCTCACAGCTCTATGTATTTTTTTTACTAAGGACAACCTTTTTAAGTACTGAAAAAACGTTTTTGAAAATGTAGTCAGAATCAGTAACAGGAGAACCTCGAAAAGCAATGATATAATCTCCAGAAGAAAAAGAGCCATTAATAAAATCAATCTTTTTTATTACGGCCTCCTTAAGAAGACGTTTAATTCTATTTTTTTTTACCGCATTGAAATGGGGATTTTTTACCACAGCAAAACCAAAGCGAATCATGTTTAACTCATTATCATTAACAAAAGACTTAAGGACAATATCGCCTGAATGAAAAGATTTGCCAGTGGAAAAAAGTTTATTGAAAGAGGAGTTTTTTTTTAATATAAAAACCCTTTTGCTATTTTTTTTCAGGGGCTTCATAAATGTTGTTTTCTCTGTCAACATCCGCCATATAGAAACTGGGATCTATTATTATAGACTCTATTTGATCAACCTTTTCATTTATTATAAATGAGAATTCCGGATAAGCCCAAGGCCAATCATCAAGAACCTCCCAATTAAAAGCATAGGGATTTTCCTTTTTCCCTCTCATCAAAGGTATAGGAACATAATAGATCTTTTTTTTACCACTAGAGAAGGAAACAAGAATATCTAAAGGCATTGGCATAGAGCCAATTCTTTCTAATGAAACTTGGGTTTTACCCCCCTCAACAGATGAAATTTTTTTAATTGCGTAATCAATGGTATTTGTTGTTTGTGTCCAATCTGTTAGGTACCACTTTAGCTGAATACCAGAAACCCTCTCAGCAACCCTTCTAAAATCGTTTGGCTGGGGGTGAGTAAATTTAAATTCTCTGTAATATTCTTTAATTGTTTTAGCTAAATTTTTTGGACCAATAATGTAACCAAGTTGGCCTAGAAAAACAGAGCCTTTACTGTAAGCAGTAGATTCATAGGCCATGTTATAATCATATCTGTTAGCATTTGTAGACTGAGGCTGTTCAAACCCAGAAAGAGCTAACCTCATGTAGCCGCGATAGGATCCAGCATGAGGGAAAACAAGATTTTTCTGCAGCACCTCATTTTCTGCTAAGTCAGATATATAAGAGGTAAAACCCTCGTCCATCCATTCGTGCTTCATTTCATTTGTGGCAAGAGCATGCTGGAACCACGAGTGAGCAAGCTCATGCGATGTAACACCAACTAGACTTTCAAAAGAACGCTCTCTGCCAATAAGGGTAAGCATAGCATATTCCATACCTCCATCCCCACCCTGAACTACTGAATACTGATTATAAGGATATGGACCAATTGCTTTATTAAAGAAAACCATTAGTTCGGCAGTTATTGGCTGGATATTTTTCCAATTAGGTAAATTACTTTGTTTGTCTTTGTAAAAAAAATGTAGATCAACATTGTTAGGACCGGGATATATGTCATGAATAAAATTAGGATCAGCGGCCCAGGTAAAATCATGGACGTTGGGAGCTATGAAATGCCATGTTATTTTTTCTTTTTTTCTTTTCTTGGACTTAGAGCTATAACCATGACCAACTTCATCAGGGTTTTGAATATAACCGCTTGAAGCAACAACATAATTTTTATCAATAGAAATTTTAACATCATAATCACCCCAAACACCATGAAATTCTCTTCCTAAATACGGTTCAGCGTTCCATCCATCATAATCATATTCAGCCATTTTAGGAAACCATTGCGCCATCGAGAGAGCAATACCATCTTCTGAATTTCTACCCGCTCTTCTAACCATAACAGGAACCTGCCCATTAAAATCAAGGGTTAACAAAGCCGATCCTTTTGGCGGTATTGGATAGTTTAGATCAACTTCTAGAATTGTTCCCGAGACCTTACTTTCAATTTTTTTACCATTTTGTTTTAAATTAAAAACCTTTAAAAATCCCTCTTGACTTGGTAGCAATGTGTCGATATCTACTTTAAATCTGTAGTTTTTGTCTTTTCCCGTCTTTATTCTCACAGCCATTTCACTTCCTTTTTGAAAGGCATTAAAAAAAAGATGATAAAAAACCTTTTGAATAGTATCAGGAGAATTATTGCTGTATAAAAGCTTTTGTTTTCCTGAGTATAGATAGGTGTTAACATCCATATCGACAGTCATTTCGTACTCTACCTTTTGTTGCCAGTAATTTTGTGAAAACACAGAAGGCGAAAGAACCAAAAACAGAAAATAAAATAAAGCTCTAATTTTTCTCATTTCAAACAAAAATAATAACAATAGATAAAACGACATCTTTTTTAAAATAAAACAATTAATCTCCAAAATAAGAAAGCAAAGTATGTTTCTGATCAAAAATCACCCCTCGCTCCCCCTTTTTTAATGAAATAAGTTCGTTATACGGATCATGCTCTAAAAAAAGGAGATATTTTTTTTTACAAGCAAGATCCAATAAAAAGGCTTTTTCTTTTAATGTCAACAAAGGACGAGTATCGTAACCCATAATGTAAGGCACAGGTAAATGGCCTAAGGTGGGAATTAAATCTCCAGCAAAAATAATTGTTTGCCCCATATAGTTTATTATTGGGAGTATTTGTTTTTCAGTATGGCCATCAACAATAAAAAGCTCTAAATCCAAATCAGAAGATTTTATAAAGGAAGCATCGTCATCAATCAATCTAAGCTGCCCACTTTCTTTAATAGGCAAAATATTTTCTTTTAAAAAGGAAGCCTTTTCTCTAATATTTGGACTTAGCGCCCAATCCCAATGTTTTTTGTGACACCAAAAAGAGGCGTTCTTAAAAAGAGGCTCAAGCCCTCCCTTTTTATTATAAACAATTGCACCCCCACAGTGATCAAAATGAAGATGAGTGAAAACTACATCAGTGATATCATCGGGAGAGAAACCTATTTTTTTTAATGAAGATAAAAGTGAAAAATCTCCCCATCTATCATAATGAGAGAAAAACCTTTCATTTTGTTTATCTCCCAGCCCACAATCTATAAGGATTAGTTTTTTTTTATTTTCAATTAAAAGAGAACGCGTAGCCATGTTTATTCTATTTTTAGAATCAGCAGGATTTGTTTTTTCCCATAATGCCTTTGGGACGACTCCAAACATAGCGCCACCATCTAATTTAAAATTCCCACATTCAATAGAATACAATTTCATGTCTACAGGCTAGAATATGTAAAGTTATATTTTTTAGTAAGAATTAACTCCCTTTTTTTGATAACACATCGCCTAAACCTTCAGCAAACGCCATCATTTTTTTAATTTCTTCAATACTTGCAAGCCGATCTCCCCCCTTTATAAGAACATTTCTACCGTTAGATTCAACGTGGTAGGTTGGTTGACTTTCGAAAAAAGAAATTAGATCGCTTGAGAATAGAGATCGAATAGCTTTTCTGTCTTCACCATAAAGAAAAAACCGATTTGAGAAGACGGGATGTTGCTTAAAGTTGATGTCTTTTGATCTCGAAAAACTGTAAAAGATTGACATTAGGTTTTCTTTATCTAACACAAAAACAGGAAGCTTATTGGGCGATTTTATTTTTAAAAATGTTGCTTCTAAGTTCTCTTTCGCAATGAACGCTCCTTCACTGTAAGAAAGATCAAAAAGCGAAGTAATATTATTTTTACTATTTAAAGAGTTATATTGGTAATTAATCAATTTGGTTTTGAAAAACAGAAACTTTTCAAGATCTCCAGAATCAGAAATCGGCTCAGCAAGGTACTCCCAATCAAGAATTGTGGATAATTTTTGAAGACGAACTTGTCTTTTTGTAAGAGATGCTTTAAAATTCAAAAAATTACTTTGGGGTGAGCTTTTTCTAACAGCAAAGGGATGAGATGTTTCAGCCGTTCTTATATCTAGACCTATTGTTTCGAGAATACCACCCTTACTTGCAAAACTCCGCCGATAACTATTTAAACCTTCCATTACAGTATGATCAACAAAATCACATAAAGAAAAATCTACAATGGCATGTTCTGTCTCTGGTATCTCATCAAGTTTTTTCTTAAGTTTAAAAAAGTTTAAAAAGCTACAAAAGTTCTTTACGCTGACATAATAATTACCAGACTCTTCTTCTAAAAACATTAAAACATTGGGTTTCAACCAATTTCGACTAAAAAGAACAAAACTATTATTTAAAAATAAGTGAACGATGAATGTACACAAAATACCAAGTCCAATACCCGTGATAAGGTCCGTTAATAAAGTTCCAAATAAGGTAACCAGAAAAATAAAAGCTTGCTCTTTGCCGATTTTATATATTCGAATAAAATTTTCTGGAGCAGCAAGCCTGTAGCCTGTATAAACTAAAATAGCAGCTAAAGCAGGAAGAGGAATTTTTTGAATTTGCGAAACAAAAAGCAAAATAAAAAGTAAAAGAAAAAGAGCATGAAAGAAATTAGCAGACCTATTAGTTCCGCCATTATTTACATTTACAGAACTTCTGGCTATGACTGTTACCACATTAAGGCCTCCTAAAAAACCACTTGCAATAGTTGCTAAACCAAGAGCTCTAAGATCCTTATTCATATTTGATCTTCTTTTTTTTGGATCTAGCTTATCTACAGCTTTAATACTCAATAAAGACTCCAAAAAAGCGACTAAAGTTATAGAAAGAGTAAAGCCTATAAAATCTATATTAAGAGCTTTTGTAAAATTTGGAGCAGGAAATTCTCCTAAAAAGTTTTCTGGTAAACGAATCATAAGATCTTCACTTAAGGGCGCGG
>MDSW01045630.1_pt1 | contig 13781 bp, 10 predicted proteins | sample 811171 | NCBI WGS metagenome assembly MDSW01 (sample SAMN05326641, study PRJNA326480) | marine metagenome | isolation source: seawater | place: Atlantic Ocean: North West | collected 2012 | reverse complement strand
TGTTAAAAGCCTCTAATCCATAATTTTCAAATATTAATTGAGAATCATCTGAAAAAATTACTGAATCTCCATCAAAAGCTATACGTAAAAGATTGTCAGAATTATTTATTTTATTTGTGAGCATTATTCTGGCAGATGGGATGCCGTTTAAAGTTGATAACCTGCAGTCATCCAAATCGGCTGAGAGAAATAAATGAGTTTCAAAAGATTTTGCATAAGCATGAGGACTGTTCCCTCCGCAGAAAGCAGCCTTTTTTATATTTAAACCATGATATTCAATAGAGTTGAAAATCCTAAGGCCTGTATCAGGAGAATTTCTACTCAAAAGAATTACCTCAACATGATCTTTTTCTAAGAGTTCATTTAAATTTAATAGCTTCCTTACAAGAGGGAAAATTTGACCCTCTCCAAGAGGTATATTTTCATTTGATATTTGATGCTTCCTATAAGCTTCTAGTCCGTATTTTTCAAAAATTGAATGACTAGAATTCAAATTGAATAAAGCTCTGGAGGTTATACCGATTCTCAACATATTTACACGATACCATATACTGTATATAATTACAGTATATATGAAAAATTTAACTAAAAGACAGGAAGAAATACTAAATTTAATTAAGAACCATATTTTTGAATTTGGCTTCCCTCCCACTAGAGCAGATATCGCAAAATCTTTAGGGTTCAAGTCCCCTAATGCAGCAGAGCAACATCTTCGTGCAATAGAAAAAAAGGGTTTTATTAAAATTCTTACAGGAGCTTCTAGAGGAATTGTTCTAAATGAAACTAACAGTGAAGAAATACCTGTAATTGGACTCGTTGCTGCAGGAGGTCCTATTCTTGCTGAAGAGAATGTAGAAAAAACTATTCCCCGAACTCATCTTTTTAAGAGCTCCATAGACTACTACTTAAGAGTCAAAGGCGACAGCATGGTTGATGTAGGAATTTATGAAGAAGACCTTATAGGAGTGAGTAAATCGATTGAGCCCAAATTAGGAGCTATTGTAGTTGCTAGGATTAATAATGAAGTGACCGTTAAGACTCTTTCAGAATTTTCTAAAAACAAAATTACACTAAAACCGGAAAATAAAAATTATAGAGATATTCATGTAGACCCGTCCGTCGATGAATTTGAAATAGAAGGTTCTTGCGTTGCCCTAATCAGAGACAATATCTAAATTACTTTAGAATCCTCCAAAGCAATAAACTTCTCCCCTTTCTTGAGGCCAAGAACTTCGTTTATAATAAAGTTTTGCTTTTCACTCTCTAATTTATACCAATCATTTGGTATTTCAGTCTCTAGCTCACCCACTTTAATATTTTTAATGAATTTAAATGCCTTACCAGGTTTTCTAATTTTGATTCCAACTGGTACCACGGAGGAATCTTCTCGATAAAGAAAGCCTAAGATTCTAAGAGCATTTAATACATATCTTCTGCCTGATTCAGATAAGTAATCTATTGAATCAGGTTCATAATAAGATACTTTTAGACTTGGTTGTTTGTCTTCTGGTTTTAGCTTAGTTGCCTTATTAAATCCATCAAATTCAGTATATTCCCCAAACCTGCCATTCTTTAAAATAATAGGTAAATTTGTATTAATTTCTGTGAATAAGATGTTCTCGGCATTACTTCTATCAATTAACTCTACAGCTCTATTGAGGCCAATATCTAATATAAATTCATCTTCATCTGGTGTTCCAAACAGTTTCTTTTCTTCTTCATTGAGTGTCCATACACATGGGCCATTTACACTCAGATCAGCAAAAACAGATTTGCCTAAATCAGGATGGATGCCTAAATCTTTAGGCAGTTCTTGATAAGTCTCCCAAGTAGTGGAGAATTCGAATGGTTTTTTGGTCCATTTACATTCAGAACACCCTACAAAATAACCCCAAGAGCCTGATTTAAGACTTATAGAGCTATTACATTTTGGACATTCATTTCTAACTTTACCTGTTGCATCTTTAGGAAAAATTACTGAACCTAGCTCTTCATTTAATAAATCCAAAACTTGTCTTGTTTTAAATTCTTCTTTATTACTTACCTCAATATCATTTATCTTTCTGTTGAGGTAATTTCGAAGTTCTAACCAAAATTTATTCAGTACTTCTTCGTAACTTTTAATACCTGCAGCTATCTCATCTAAATCTGCTTCCATTCTTGCTGTGAACTTGGTTTCTATAAAGAACTCCTCAAATACTTTTTTTAGGTAAGAGGTTAATACCCTTCCAAGGTCAGAAGGAATAATTGACTTTGCTCCATAAGCATATTTTTTTGTTCTCAAGCCTTTAACTATGGTTGCATAAGTAGACGGCCTTCCGATGCCCTCTTCTTCCATTTTTTTAATCAGAGAGGCTTCAGAATATCTATTAGGTGGCGAAGTAAATTTTTGTTCGTACTTATTTGAGACAAGATTAAGTTTTTTTCCTTCAATAAGTCCCTCTGGGAAAAGCACCGAACTATCATCTTCCGAGCCGCTTAGAATTTCATGACCTCTGAAGATATTTTTTCTAGAAGTAGCTCTAAATTCATATCTATTGTCTTCACTAGTTATTATTAGAGTATTGCGTTCATATTGAGAATTTTCCATTTGGCTTGCTACTGTTCTGTTCCAAATTAACCTGTAGAGCTTTTCCTCATCACCAGGTAAATTGATATCTGAAGGTTTCTTAGAAATGTTTGTGGGTCTAATGGCTTCGTGAGCTTCCTGCGAGTTCTGAACTTTGGACTCATATATTCTTGTTTCTTTGGAAAGGAAGGAGGAGTCATAATTTGAAGATATGAAATTTCTTATTTCTTGCAAAGGAGGAGGACCAGGATTCTCCTCAGAAAATGGTTCTCCTGTATTCGGTGAAGTACTGATTGAAATTCCATCAGTTCTTAAATAAGTTATCAAACCTCCCTCATAGAGTTTCTGTGCAGCTTGCATTGTCCTATCGGCAGTAAAACCAAAACTACTGGCTGCAGACATTTGAAGTGTTGAAGTTCTAAATGGTGGTTTCGGTTTGGTAGTCTGTGGTCTTGACTGAATATCTTGCAAGACAAATGAAAGGTCTTTAAGTGCTTCTAAAACTTCATTAACTTCTGTTTCGTTCTGAAGAGGATTCTTATTTATATTTCTTCGAGAAATCTGCGTTAACTTTGCTGACAGCGAAGAGTCTTCAAATTTAAAAATAGACTCAAAAGTCCAATATTCTTCAGGGTTATGTAAGTCTCTTTCATCTTCTTTCTCGCACAATATCCTCAAAGTAGGAGATTGCACCCTGCCCGCAGATTTTGCCCTTGAAATATGACGCCAAAGCAAGGGAGATACCTTAAATCCAATCAAATGATCTAAAATTCTTCTGGTTAAGTATGCATCTACAAGATCTTGATCAATTGATCTAGGATTCTCTATTGCTTGTTTGATAGCCGAAGCTGTTATTTCAGTGAAAGTTACTCTTTTAACCTTTGAATCATCAATCAATTTTTTTTGATTAAAGTCACTAAATAAGTGCCATGCAATAGCCTCACCTTCTCTGTCAGGGTCAGTTGCAAGATAAAGCTCGTCTGTTTCCTTACACAGCTTCCTGAGGTCTTTCATGACCTTTTTGCCCTTAGAAGAAAATTCCCATTTCAAGTTTTGCCAATTACTTGGGTCTACAGCATTTTCTTTATCAGCGAGGTCTCTCACATGACCAACACAAGCTTCAACCTCCCAATTCTTATTGGGAAAGTTGGAGGTCAAAAAGCCTTTAATCTTTTTTGCTTTTGCTCCTGATTCTACAATGACTAAAGATTTCATGAACTACAAAATATTTTTTTCTATTTACAGTATAAAAATTATTTGCAGGCATTCTGTCAAGTCAATTTTGATTAAACTTCTAAAATTTCTTTTATTAACTTAGGCCCTTTGTATATGAAGCCTGTATAGATTTGAACTAAATTTGCGCCTGCTTTTATCTTATTTTGAAAATCTAAGACATTCATTACCCCGCCAGAAGCTATTATTGGGAATTGATCTCCCATCAAAGATCTAACTTCCTTTAAGATTTCAGTAGAAGATTTCATAAGAGGTTTCCCACTGATTCCCCCATTTCCATATTCAGATTGATGATCTGTGGAAGTATTCGAGCAAATTATTCCGTCAATAGAGTTTCTTGAAATAGCTGTGCAGATTTTCTTAATTTTCTCCATAGTCTCGTCGGGACTAATTTTTATGAATAGAGGTTTATAACCATACTGATTGCTCTTTTTGAGTTGTAAGGTTTTTATTTGCATTAAGAGGATATCAAAATATTCTTCTGAAGAAAGTTCTCTAAGATTCTGAGTATTGGGTGAGGATACGTTAACTGCAATGTAATCTGCAAATTCATATACTTTATCCAAGCATATCAGGTAATCTTTGTAAGCATCTTTAATAGGAGTATCAAAATTCTTACCAATGCTTATTCCTAATGGAATTTTAGATTTTCTTCGTTTCACTTGACTCACTAAATAATCAACACCTTTATTATTGAAACCCATTCTATTTATCAGTGCTAAATTTTTTTTATCCCTAAAGAGTCTAGGCTTATTATTGCCATCTTGAGGTCGGGGTGTAATAGTTCCTATCTCTATAAATCCAATGTTTAGACTTGAAAGAGCGTCGATGAAATCTCCATTTTTATCAAGTCCTGCTGCTATGCCTAATTTGTTTGGAAATCTATCTAAGAAAGTTATATTGCTATCTCTTGAATGCATTTGAGAACTCTCATTGATTTTATTGGTAGTAGAAATTAATTTTAGTAGTCCAAATTTGTGTAGAAATTTTATTGAGTATAAACCTATATCATGAGAGGTCTCTGTTGGTAAAAGGTGAAGTAATTTAGTAAAAAAGCTTAATAGTTTCATTAATTGAAATTCTCAATTTTCATGGATTATAAGTTAATCTCATCTACTTAGGTTAACTACAAATACTAAAAAGTTGACAACATGGCGTGAATTGTCCTTTAATACGCTGATAGTTCCAAACTCCTAGACAAAATTGGACCAAAACAAATTAAATTTTAAACAGTTAAATAATGAACAAGATTTCAAATAAGTTCTTAGCTTCTCTTACAGCATTAACAATGGTGCTGTTTCCCCACGCTACAGCTTCTCAAGAAGATAAGCAAACTAACACTGAATCAGACGGTTCAACTTCTGAATCCGGAAGCGAAGGAACTAGTTCAAGTACTTCTGGTTCCAGTGCTGCTGGTGGCACAGCAGCTGGTTCTGCTGCTGCATCAGCGGCAGTTGGTGGAATAACTCTTGGAACTATCGCAGCAATAGCGGCAATTGCAGCAGCAGCAGCAGCTATTTCTGATAGCGACGACTCTTCACCAAGTCCTACACCAAGTCCTACACCAAGTCCTACACCAAGTCCTACACCTAGTCCTTCACCTAGTCCTACACCTAGTCCTACACCTAGTCCTACACCTAGTCCTTCACCAACACCAGTGGAGATAGAAGAATACGTGAAAGAAATAGTTGTCACAGTACCAGGTACAGATGAAGTACCAGCAATACTCGGAACAAGAGCAACAGGAGCTACAGCAACAAGAACAACTGGAGCTACAGCAACAAGAACAACTGGAGCTACAGCAACAAGAACAACTGGAGCTACAGCAACAAGAACAACAGGTGCGACTACAACTGCATCTGTTAATGGTACTGTTCAAGTAGTCGATGTGGTAGAGGAATATGATATTGTTGAGACCTACGACGTTGTTGAAGAATACGAAGTTGTTGAAGAATATGAGACTGGAGAAACTGAAACTTACGTAGTCACTGCAACAGTCCCTGCTACCCCTACCACCACCGCAACTGCAACTGCAACTGCGACTAGGATTAAGCAATAGCTTAACAATACTTTATAAAAAAACCTGCTAATATGCAGGTTTTTTTGTGACCTCAATTGTCAAAGGTGGTAATTTAGGAGAAAGGTGTTGAATACTTTTCCAAGAGAAATATGTTTTTGGATCAATCCAGTACAGATTATCTTTTTTCCAATTAATTTTTGAAGCATAAATTCTTTCTTTGATTAAAACCAATTCCATTTCATTTTCTAAAATCTTAACTTCTTGAAGACCTACTACTTCTGAAATTATTTCAACTTTTAAATTATTTAACTTTGGCTTACGAAAAGAATAATAGCTGACATAATTTACTTTTTTCTTATCAAGGATTTCTTGAAAACTTAATACTGGTCTTTCAATACTATATAAGTCATTAGGTAATCCAATTGTTTGATTAATTCGACCATCCATTTCTTTGAATCTTATGTTATCTCTACTAATCCAGATACTTTCTTTCTCGTTGATTGTCTCTAAAATAATTAAACTTTTGCTTCGATTGTTGAAGGTAATCAATGAAGAAGCAAATGGAATACCGTCTATGAGTTCCCGGTTATAAATTTGACCACTTTCATCAAAATAGTCTGATAATAAAGATATGCTAGTTGCGTAAGAAGTTGATAAAAAATCTACTCTTGAACAAGCAGTGAAGATTAAAGGAATAGATATAATCAAGATTATCTTTTTAGTGTATCTATTCATTTATCGTCTTCCAATCTCTTTTAATTGAACTTAAATGGGTATCTCCGTAAAGCGCATATAATGAGTTCACATTATTCAGAATCGCCCCTCCATCTTTGGTTAAGGGATGAAGTCCGAAAGAGATATCTCCCCGTCTAAAATCAGTAAAAAAGGAATCAATGGGTATGGAGAAATAAAAGCCTTTATCAAATGAACCTTCGCCAAATTCTTCAGACGATAGATTTGTTTTTGTAGCAAAAACACCTAAGGTAAAACCATTTTTGAATCTTCTTGAAAGATCTAGTGTTGCTCCTTTATCTCCTGCTAAATATTTACCCACTAGCATTTGTGCTTGTATGCCTCCAGAGAAGTCATAGTAAAACCCGATATGGCCTGTTGTAGTCTCATAATCTTTAAAATCAAATCTTTGTTTGTAGTCTCTTTGCTTAACTCTATGGATTTGTAAACCAGTAGAAAAATTATTATTGAAAGGCCTATAGTAAACTTCGCCTCCAACTCCACCGAACATTTCTTCTAAATATCCTATATCAAATCTGGCGAAGATATCTTTAGCTGGTGACCAAATATAGTCTAACTTTAGTCTAGCAATATTATTTTTTCCTTCAGAGAGATATTCTTGTATATCACTTCGCACTCTTGGTATTGTGCTGTAGCTTGGATTTGCGAACTCATCGAAGGTATTATAGATGTCAATACCGATAACATTATGCAAAGTTAATCCTCTAGCAAATTTTACTTTTGTATTTAATTTCAACCACAATTGACCTAAATAAAAGGATTCAGGGCCTCCAATTTGATGTCTGAGAGAAGGGGCCATATTAAAAAATATTTCCGGAAAATTGACACTCGGCAAAAACTCATCAGTTATGTAAGAGTTTGGTTGTTTTGATATGACTTCACTTGATAAATAAAGCTGTTTACTGTTACTACTCCCTTTACTTAGTTCATCAAATTTATTTCTTAAAACTTTCACAGAATAAACTTCGTTGTCACCATTCATATGTGAAACCTCTATAGTTTCAATAGAATCTGGAGACAATGCAGACACTATTCTGACAGTCCTACCTATAGCTCTAGGGAAACTTTTAAATCTATTTTGTGCTATTGTGACTTTTGCTTCTTTAGAGGTTAAGTTAGCTGACTGTATTAATATTGACTCTTCCCGCAAACTTCTATTCAAAGATCTATAAAAAATCTCTCTGTTTTTAATAACTGCCTCTTTCTGATCAGCATTCAATGAAATAACATTCTTAGGAGGGTCATTTTTCTTAACTAATGGTTTCGTACCATAATCTGATTTCAAATCAAAAGAAAACCGCCATTCGCTTCCTCTCTCAAAGCTAAAACCCATAGTAAGATTCTCATTGAGAGGTCTATTAATTCCAAAATTAAATCTACTATGAACATCAATTTTAGGACCACTATAACCTTGATCCGGGTTTGTAGTATCGTACTCAATTTTAAATACGAGACCATTTTTCCACGAGTAATACTCTAATCCAGAATAAAGAGAAACCTCTTTTCCAGAAAACCAACTTTTGTAATTAAAGGAACCGCCCTCGATTTTATTATCTATTTGTCTGTTACTAAATTTCTCATTAAAAGCTATGAATGGATTTCTCAAATTCTCATCTTGACCAAGCGCACCCCACCCTAAACCCAGGGTAAGATCAAAATCTTTTATTTTTTTTGAAGCAACTAGATATTCGCCAGAAAACCTTCCAGTTCCTGCTAAATCATTCCAGCCTAATGCGATCTCTGGAATATAGTATCCTTCCTTTTTCAATTTCAGTTTAAAGTCAAAACCTTTATCTTTTAAGGTTTGATTACCACTATATTGAGCTGGCCCATAAAGTTCATTCTTTACCTCAGTATATTTGTAGGATGCCTCCAGCCAAGAGAAAGGTGTTGCAGTTATATAGGTATATTCGTAAGGGTAAGAAAACGACGCACCAATTTTCATAGAGCCCTCTTTCATTGATCTTGCAGTAGGCATTTGTAGCAACCCCGTAATTCCGTAATTGGATGAGGATGGCTCTAATTTTTTTGGAAAATAATCATAAATGGAGGAATAAATTAGATTTGGCAATACCAAGAATGAAATTACTAACGTTAAGTTCGTAATTGAATTCAAGAAGAAACCTTTACTAATTATTATTAGAAATTGCGGCTATTGCGGCAGCAGAAACTGCAAGATCAGATAGAACAGGTGTAATAACTGATGCAAGCTTAAACCAATTATAAGGATCGGGATTACGGGAAACTACTATAGTGCTTCCCGGTAGCAGTAAATCATCAATGTCATCTTGAAAAAGTTTTCTTTTGTATATTTCCGCTTGGCCATTTGGGAGTATGACAAAAATTTTCGATAAGTCAGCTCCATCTGTTGTTCCTCCAGATAAGTCAATATAGTCTTGGACGGTATAGGTTTCTCTGTAGATATGAGTTGTAGAGTTGAGTACTTCCCCAACTACAGAAACTGAGGGTGATTTCTCGGGTATGAATAACTCATCTCCATTTTGAAGAGAAAAATTGAAGCCTGGATCAGATTTAAGAGAGTAGGAATCAACAGAGACCACTTGTCTGCCAATCGGTTCCTGATCTTTTAAGTTTTCTATGAACCTAGATATTGCATTATAAGCAGCTCCATCAATTTGATTTCCTGAAGAAACCGCATCAACTAAAGCTTTCTCTAGGCTTATTGCAGTTTTTAGGTAGGAATCTTTTTGAAGTTTCTTTACTGATTCTCTAGTGAAAACAGCACCTTCAGGATAAGCTGATTTAGTGAATCCGCCTGCTTTTGCAATAATATCAGAAATTTTTTCTCCAGAGCTCACGTCATAATAACCTGGATAAAGAAATTCTCCAGCCAAATAAACATTTGCGACAGATTGATTTGAGTTACTTAATATATTTATTGAATCACCATCTTGAAGAGTTTTGCTTCTTGTTTCAGAATTATTTTCAAGTATTTCTACCCTTCGATCACCTGAAGAAGGAAGAAATCTACTAAATTGTATTTTTTGATCATACTTATTTTTAAAACCGGCAAATTCAAATGCCCTTGAAAGTTTTTCACCATCTTTAATTTCAAATTTACCGGGTCTCTGCACAGCACCATCTATCCTTATAGAGGAATTAATTAATGGATAGAAAACTGTGTCTCCGTCTTGAAGCCTTATGTCCTTGGAGGTATCTCCATTTAATAGTAGATCGTAAAAATCGAAATTAACTAGCAAGTTACCTTTTCTTTTTACTTGGATATTTCTCAATGAACCAACTTTATTAGGACCTCCTGAAGAGAAAACAACGTTGGTTAGAGAAGATAGAGCGCTAATGGTATAAGTTCCAGGTTTATATGCAGCACCTACAACATAGACGTTGATTGATTTAAGTTCACTCAGAGAAAGAAAAACATCAGTTCCTATTAATTCGCTTTCGACTTTAGTCTTAATTAACTCCTCTGCTTTTGAAAAACTTAGGCCGGCAAGATTCAAAGGACCTAATTGAGGAAGTTTAAATAATCCAGACCTAGCAATAAAACCTTCGTACAGATCATCATTACTCCCAAAGTATTCAACTTTGAGTTTATCCCCTGGCCCTAATATATAGTCTTGTGGTATGGGATTATTAGAAGACAAAGCAAAAGTTGTAGGTATTTCGCTAAATAAATCATAACCATATATACAATCCGTACAAACACTTGCATCATCATCTGCTTTCCTAACAGAAGTCTGTATTTCAAGAAATTTATTATCTTCCTTTACAATTGATTGCCCTATCTTGAGTTCTTCCAGTTCTCTTATCTCCTCTACTGTTGGATTGGTGTTGGCAATTAAATTTAATGAAAGAATAGTCAGCAGATAAAAAGAAAGGACTCTTAGAAAATAAAATTTATTCAGATTTAGATAAAGCATTTTTAGTTTAGTTGTTTAGATTTATAATAGCAGAACTCCAGCCAAGTTTATTTCTACATCCATCATAAAAATCATGATCTGAGGGATGTATAAATTCTAGCATTGAATTGGATTTACAAATATTGATTTCATTCTTTCCAGAAAGTTTTATAGAATTATGGCTATCAAAGCTCAAATGCACTCGATTAGCGTTGTTTGACAGAATAACTTTAATTCTACTCTCAGCACTTACCACCAGTGGACTGGAAGTTAGGCTTTGAGGAAGCATGGGAATAATTGATATTACATCGAGGTTTGGGTGTATTATAGGCCCACCTGCAGACAAAGAATAAGCTGTTGACCCTGTAGGGGAACATATTATTAAGCCATCAGCCTTTTGCCTAAAGACAAATACTTCATCAATATATAAGTCATACTCAATCATTTGAGCAATGGCTCCTGAATGAATAACAACCTCATTCAGCGCCAAACTAGCTCTCCTCGATCCTTTTACTGTGCTTTTTAAAAAAAATCTTTGGTCTTTTATGTAATTTCCATCTATGACTTCAAGAAGCCTTGACGTGAGCTCATCGGGTGCTATGTCAGTTAGAAAACCAAGTTTACCAAGATTAACTCCAAGTATAGGAACCCCTCTTGATCCATAGGCTCTTGAACAGCTTAGCATTGCTCCGTCACCACCAATTGCAATTATTAAATCACTATTTTTTTTTAAATATTCACTTGAGGTAGTTTTGAACTTGTTACTAAACTTTGAATTTTCAAAAGATTTATCAAATAAAACTCTACAGCCTTTTTTGGCAAGAATTTCCTCAATCTGCCTACCAACTAGAATAGTATCTCGATTTAATAAGCTTGTGAAAATACCAATTGTTTTAAAGCCCGTCATAGTAGCTACCATTTTCTAACCCAATAAATGAATATTGTATCAATTGCTGCTATTAAAACCTTAAAAACATACTTAGTTAGAGCCAACTTAAATGCAGTACTCCAATCCATACCCGTGGCAATCACCCAAGTGAACTGATATATGAGTGTATCAATTAGCTGTGAAGTGATTGTAGATAGGTTATTTCTGAGCCATAGTTTAGACCCTTTAGTTATTTGCTTAAGCCAATTAAAAAACCAAACATCGAAACTTTGACTAACCAAATAAGCAACTAGGGAACCTATAACAAATGCTGGAGAATAATAGGCTAAGGTGCTTATAGCGTTATGCACATCTAAGGCTGAGCCTGTAATTTCCGAAGGTTTAAATTGAACGCTGAGAACAAGAGTAACCATTACAGCAATATTAGCTACAAAACCCAACATAACAGCCCGATTTGCTTCAGCTCTACCGTATTTTTCATTAAGAACATCCGTAGCAAAATAAATTCCCGAATACAAGATTGCGCCCATACTAACTTTATAGGCTGTACCAAAAATAATTAATTCACTGACTTTGCCCCCTTGAAGATTCCCTAAGACTATACCCAATACTACGGCAACATAGAGGCCGTATTTTCCAAAGAACCTATACAACAATAAAGCCAATCCAAGGTCATAAACTACGGTGAGCAACCATAGTGTTTCTTGACTAAGATTAAAGATATCCAAGGTGAGTTTTTTTTGTTTATATATTATCTTACACAACAAGAAAGATGTCCTTAAAACTCGAAGAATTAATTAAAAATAGTAAAAAAGTTGTTTTTTTTACAGGAGCTGGGATAAGCACGAATTCTGGAATACCCGACTTTAGAGGTCCGAAAGGAATTTGGAAAACTTCCACACCGATATATTTTCAAGACTTTATTTCTTCAAAAGAAAAAAGAATTGAATCATGGAAAAGGAAGTTTGGAAATGAATTAAGTATTGATTCGGCAGTGCCAAATGAAGGCCATAAAAAAATTGCTGAAATAATGACAATTAAGGACTCTTTTTTAATCACTCAAAATGTAGATAACTTGCATCAGGACTCCGGGATTGACGAGTCAAAGATTTCAGAGCTACATGGTAATGCCACTTATGCTAAGTGTCTTGACTGTGGCAAAAGATATGAATTGGAGAATTTAAAAACAGAATTTTTAAAAACGAATGAGCCACCAATATGCTCTATCTGTGAAGGGGTTATAAAAACTGCAACAATATCTTTTGGTCAAGCTATGCCTGAGGAGGAAATGCAAATTTCTCAAAGGAAAGCAATTGAATCGGATCTTTTCATTTGCATCGGAACTTCTTTAGCCGTGTTTCCGGCAGCAGATTTACCTCTCCTTGCTAAAGAAACAGGTGCTGTACTTGCTATCTTGAATAACGAGCCTACTCAGATGGACCAATATGCTGATTTGGTTATTAATCGAGATATTTCTCAGGTCTTTTTAGAGATATCAATTTGAGTCATCAGTCATGAGTAAGAGCTACCAGACCTAACAATTTTCCTTCTTTCATCTCTTCCAGTGTTCTATTTGCTTCTGAGACATCTCTTGTCTCAACATCGACAGGATCAATTTTACCTGCAACGACAAGCTCCATAAGCTCTTCCATATCTCCTAATGGTCCAACATAAGAGCCCATTAGTTTCTTTTCAGTGAGTGCCTGCATTGGCAAAGGTAAAGTTAATTGACCTCCAAAAAGCCCAACGACAACATAACTACCTCCGCGCGCAAGTAGGTTATATCCAAAATTTACGGAAGCCTCTGCTCCTACAAAGTCAACAATAGATCTTGCCCCACCTTCGGTTAACTCGATAATTTTTTCTGCAGCACCCTCCTCTGTAGAATTCACTGTTGCAGAAGCGCCTAGCTGTCTCGCCATGCCAAGCTTTTCATCATCGATATCAACAACTATAGGATTTATCCCATATGCGGCTTTAGCGATTTTTAATGCAAGTAGTCCAAGCCCTCCTGCAGAAACTATCACTAAAGAGTTATCTTTATTGTAAGGACCTGCCTTTTTAAGAGCACTGTAAGCAGTTAATCCTCTGCAAGCATAACTACCGGCTAAACTCTCTGGCGTATCTCCGGCATCAAAAAGATACTTAGTATCCGGAACAAGTACATGATCTCCATAACCTCCAGCAACATGAATTCCTAGATTGGAATTATTTGCACAATAATGCGTCATATCTTCATTGCAAAGATCGCAATCTCCACACCCCATCCACGGATAGGCTACGTATTTGCTACCAATTTCTATCCCCTCAACGTCTTCTCCAACTGCCACTACTTCTCCAAATATTTCATGCCCCATGGTAAGTGGCTCTCCTCCAGGTAAAGGTGAAGGTAATTGGACACCTCCTCCTAAATCAAAATAGCCATCATGAATATGTACA
>MDSW01162385.1_pt1 | contig 13782 bp, 14 predicted proteins | sample 811171 | NCBI WGS metagenome assembly MDSW01 (sample SAMN05326641, study PRJNA326480) | marine metagenome | isolation source: seawater | place: Atlantic Ocean: North West | collected 2012 | reverse complement strand
CACAAATTGCTTACAATGATAAAATGTATATAAAAAAAATTGAAAATATTTTAAAAATTCAAGAAAAAAAGAATTTTTTAGATGACAAAAATTTAATAATTGAACCAAACTATACTGAAAATATAAAAAAATTAACTCAAAATTTTACCACGTGAAATGAAACCTAAGATTATAAATTTAAATAAGATAAATGATCAAAGAGGCAATTTGTCGTTTATTGAAAGCGATAAACATATCCCATTTAAAATTAAACGATCAATATTGATTTATGATGTTCCTGGTGGGCAAGAGAGAGGCGGTCATGCCTATAAAAAATTACAAGAATTCATTATTGCTCTTTCTGGAAGCTTTGATGTTGTTTTAGATGATGGATTGAAAAAAAGAAATTTTACATTAAGTAGATCATATTATGGTCTTTATGTACCAAAAATGATGTGGCGTTCAATGAATAATTTTTCAACCAATGCATTGTGTTTGATTTTGGCTTCAAAACCCTATGATGATAAAGATTACATTCGCGATTATAATGATTATTTAAAGGAAAGATAATTTAATTTATGATTAGTATATCAGATTGTAGAATAATCAAGTTAAAGAAAATTGAGTTCAGCGCTGGAAATATAACTCCTATCCATGAGCTAGATGATATTCCATTTAAAATTAAAAGAGTTTTTTATCTTTATGATATTCCAGGAGGTCAAAATCGCGGGGGTCATTCCCACAAAGAATGCCACCAATTTTTAATTGCTGGAAGCGGAAGTTTTGATGTTACTGTTGATGATGGTAAAGAAAATGAAGTTCATAATATGAATAGACCATACTATGGGCTCTATGTACCTCCTGGTATCTGGGCATCAGAAACAAATTTTTCATCTGGTTCAATCTGTTTAGTTTTAAATTCACACTATTTTAATGAAGAAGATTATATTCGAGATTATCGCGAATATTTATCAAGCCATGAGTAAATTTTTTATCCATCCTAGCTCTGATGTCCAGACAAAAAAAATTGGCATTGAAACAGTTATTTGGCAATATGTAGTAGTCCTAAAAGGAGCTGTGATTGGGAAAAATTGTAACTTGAATTCACATACTTTTGTAGAAAATGATGTAATTATTGGAGACAATGTTACTTTAAAGTGCGGTGTATATGTTTGGGATGGAACCATAATTGAGGATAATGTTTTTATAGGGCCAAATGCAACCTTATCTAATGATAAATATCCAAAATCTAAAACAAAACCCAGCTCTTTTAAAAAAATAGTCCTAAAAGAAGGGTGCTCAATAGGAGCAAATGCAACTATTCTTCCAGGCATAACAATTGGAAAAAATGCACTTGTTGGAGCTGGTGCTGTTGTGACGAAAGATGTTAATGAAAACCAAATTGTAATTGGCAACCCTGCAAGGGAAATAAAATGATACCTTTTATTGATTTTAAAAAATCTCACTATGAGTTAAATAAAAAAATAATAAATAATTTATCAGAAGTTTTTAATTCTGGATGGTTTATTCTTGGTGAAAAAGTTAAACAATTTGAAAAAGAATTCTCAAGATACTGTAACACTAAATTTACAATAGCAGTTGCAAATGGGCTTGATGCTCTAACTCTAATTTTTCGCGCCTACAAGGAAATGGGCTACATAAATGAAGGAGATGAAGTTCTTGTTCCGTCAAATACATATATTGCTTCAATACTATCAATTACAGAAAACAATCTTAAACCAATATTGGTTGAACCAAATATTGAAACCTATAATATTGATTCATCGTTAATCGAATCAAAAATTACCAAAAAAACAAAAGCCATAATGATTGTTCATTTATATGGTCAAATTGCATACAACAAACAAATCTCTGAAATTGCAAAGAAATATAATTTATTATTGATAGAAGATTCTGCTCAAGCTCATGGTGCAGAATTAAATGGTATTAAAGCTGGAAATTTTGGAGATGCGAGTGGATTTAGTTTTTATCCAACAAAGAATTTAGGAGCTTTAGGTGATGGGGGTGCAGTAACAACAAATAATCAGGAATTAGCAAAAGTTATAAAAGCTATGAGAAATTATGGTAGCGAAGTAAAATATGAAAATATTTTCAAAGGTATAAATAGCCGCCTTGATGAAATTCAAGCTGCAGTATTATTAACCAAGCTAAAATTATTAAATAAAGAAAACAAAAAAAGAATTAGAATGGCACAATATTTTGTGAAAAATATTTATAACGATAAGTTCGTACTTCCAAATAAAATCAATCAAGATCCTTTGAGTCATGTATTTCACTTATTTGTAATTAGAACTTCTAATAGAGATAAATTAAAAAATTATTTATTCAAAAATGGTATAGGATCCGATATTCATTATCCTATTCCACCTCACAAACAATTAGCATTTAAAGAAATTAAAAATTTATCTTTTCCAATTTCCGAAGAAATACATAGATCAGTATTAAGCATTCCTTGCGGCCTACACTTATCTGAAAAAAATCAAAACAAAATAGTAGAAGTTTTAAATCAATATTAATAATAAATCATTAACCTTTTATTTTCCCTATCGAAAAGTAAGTGGAGTTCCTGTTCTATTTGCTCGTTTAGCAAATTATATAGCAACTAATTTTAATGTAAAGATAAATATTGTTGATTACCGTGATGGCGTTATGGCGACAATGCTTAAATCAACAAAAAATGTTAATCTAATTGAATTTAAAAATGGTGTTAAAACTGAAAAAATCAATGATACAGTTTTAATAATGCAATCTATCATTCCTTATAGCATTAGAGATGAGCTGAACGTTTCAAGTAGTACCAAATTAGTATTTTGGACACTATTTCATTACAATCTCATACCAAGCTTTATGCCTATTGATGGATTAAGGAATATTCATCATAATTCGAAGATATTTAAGAAGATATATTATTATTTAAATAAGAGTTTTTATGATATTTTTTTAGACTTTATAATTAATCTTCAAAAAAAATCATCCCTATTTTTTATGGATTCATCAACTTTTTTTATAACAAATAATTTTTTATCTTTAGATATTTCGAAACCAAAAATCCTTCCTATTTGCGTTGATCTTTCAAAAAAGGAAAAGAGAATTAGCAGAGAAAATTCAATTAATATTTGTTGGGTAGGTAGAATTGAAGATTTTAAAACCTCTATATTAAATTTTTGCCTTTTAGAAGCTTATAGTTTTGCAAATAAAACTAAATATAAAATTAATTTTCATATTGTCGGGTATGGAAAAGATAAAAATCGAATAAAATCAAGTACTAAAAAAAATCAATATTTCACCCCTTTTTTTGTTGATTCTATGGATGTCAATTCAACAAAAAATTTCTTATTAAAAAATATAGACCTAGTTATGTCTATGGGTACTGCAGCCTTAGATAGCGGCAAGCTTGGAATTCCTACAGTTTTGCTTGATGCATCATATAAAAAAATTCCAAAAAATTATAAATTTAAATGGTTGTATGAATCAGATGGATCTAACGTAGCGCGATTTATTGAAAATAAAGAATTTGAAAATAATAATCATTCGATTGATCAAATAATTTATGCTTATTTTAAAGAGTCTGATTATTTAGGTTTAAAGTGCAGAGAGTATGTAGAAAAAAATCATAGCACAAAAGTTGTTGCAGAAAATCTATTGAAATATACAGATAGTTCACAATTTACTTGGGGTGAAATAAATGATAAACTTTTAAAAAAATCTTTTTTTAGAAAAGTTTATGAAAAGAAACGTAATAAAAACATATGAAAAATAAATCAATTTTTAAAAATAAATCAATTTTGATTACTGGACATACTGGGTTCAAAGGTAGTTGGCTTGCAAATTGGTTAAAAATCTTAGGTGCAAATGTAATTGGTGTGTCAAAAGATGTTCCAACAAACCCTTCTCATTATGAACTAAATAAGAAATCATTGTTTGATGATCTTAATGTTGATATAACTAATCCAGAGAAAATATCTTCGATTATTAATAAACTCCGTCCAGATTATATATTTCATTTAGCTGCACAACCTATAGTATTTGAATCATATAATAATCCATTAAATACGTTTAATACTAATATTATGGGTACAGCTAACGTCTTAGATGCATTGAGAAAATCCAATCATAAATGTGTAGCAATAATTATAACTAGTGATAAGAGCTATGATAATGTAGAATGGGTGTACGGGTATCGCGAAACTGATAAATTAGGTGGAAAAGATCCATATAGCGGCTCCAAAGGAGGCGCAGAGTTAGTTATAAAAAGTTACTATGAATCTTTTTTTAATAATTCTAAATCAAATATACGTTTAGCAATTGGTCGCGCTGGTAATGTTATTGGGGGCGGTGATTGGGCGCCTCACCGGATTGTTCCAGATTGTGTAAGGTCATGGTCCAAAAAACAAAAGCCCGAAATTAGAAACCCTAATGCTACTAGACCATGGCAACATGTTTTAGAGCCCTTAAGTGGATATATTTCATTAGCTAAATTTTTAACAAACAATGATTTAATAAATGGTGAAGCTTTTAATTTTGGACCTCCATCTGACCAAAATTATAGCGTAAGAGATTTAGTTGAAGAAATAGTTAAGCACTGGCCTGATATTGGATGGAAAGATGAATCTAAAAAAAATCATTTTCCGCATGAGGCTGGACTTTTGAAGCTAGATTGTGATAAAGCTAAAAATCTGATTAATTGGAAATCTACATTAAAATTTGAAGAAACTTCAAAATGGACGGCTGATTGGTACCATACTTACTATACTAAGAATAAGGATGAAGCTTTGGAAATAACATTTTCCCAAATTGAAGAATTTATGAATTTGGCAAAAAAAAGGAATTCTTTTGAATTGTTCTAGTTTATGTTAGAAGGGATGAAAAAAAACAATTTAAATATTTTTGATTCTGATTCCGGTTCAGTAATGCATGGACTTAAAAACTCTGATGAAGGTTTTAATAAGTTTGGCGAAGTATATTTTTCATCAATAAAAGAGAATTCAATAAGAGCTTGGAAATTACATAAAAAAATGACGCTAAACCTGATAGTGCCAATTGGTAGAGTTTTGTTTTGCTTTTTTGATGACCGAGACAGTTCTTTTACAAAAAATGAATTCTATAAAATTTTATTGTCTCGTGACCCATATGTTAGATTAACTGTTCCGCCTGGTATTTGGTTTGGATTCAAGGGAATTGGTAAATACGATAATATAATTTGTAACGTATCTGATATTATTCATGATCCTAATGAAATAATAAGAAAAGATTTAAATAAAATTAACATTGATTGGAGTAACGAGTGAAAGTAGCTATTCTTGCAGGGGGATTTGGTACAAGACTATCTGAATATACCGACCGCATACCAAAACCAATGGTAAAAATAGGAGGCAAACCAATTCTTTGGCATATAATGCAACGCTATGCCGATTTTAATCATAAGGATTTTTATATTGCTTTGGGATATAAATCTGAAGTAGTTAAAGAATATTTTCTAAAGTTTAGTGCAATCAACTCAGATTTCACTATTGATCTAAATGCTGGGAAAATAGAACCATTTAAATCAAAAAATATTGATTGGAGGGTATCTTTGATTAATACAGGGAAAAATACTATGACTGGAGGAAGATTAAAGCGCTTAAAATCATATATTGGAAACGAAAGGTTTATGTTAACATATGGAGATGGATTATCAGATATAGATTTCGAAGCTCTTGAAGAATTTCATATAAATCATGGTAAAATGGTTACAGTATCTGCTGTACATCCTGTCGCACGTTTCGGAGAACTAGAAATAAATGATAATAAAGTACTTTCATTTCAAGAAAAGCCTCAAGTAAAACAAGGTTGGATTAATGGTGGTTTTTTTATTTTTGAACCTAAATTTTTTGATTTGATTGATAATGATTCTAGCATTCTTGAAAGAGATCCATTGGAAACCGCAGCAAAAATGGGCGAACTAATGGCTTTTAAGCATGAAGGTTTTTGGCAATGTATGGATACTAAAAGAGATAAAGATCTTTTTGAAGAAATGTATAAAAAAAACCAAACCCCATGGATAGTTAAATAATACAAAATGATTAAACTTTCAAAATCTTGTATTTCTCAAGCAGAGAAAAATTATGTAGCAGATGTTTTAGGTAGAGAATTTTTAGGGATGGGAAATGAAGTAAATATTTTTGAGGAAAAATTAACATTTTTTTTTGAAAGACCCACCTTGTGTGTTATTAATGGTACTGCAGCACTTCATCTTGCCCTACAATCATGTGACATTGGCATAAATGATGAAGTTTTAGTTCCTTCGATTACTTATTTAGCATCTTTTCAAGCAATATCAGCAACAGGCGCTAAACCCATTCCTTGCGATATAAATAAAGATAATTTATTAATCAATTTAAATGATGCTCAAAAAAAACTAACATCTAAAACAAAAGCTATAATGCCGGTGCACTATGCTGGAGATGTAGGGGACTTAAATTCAATATATAAATTTGCTAATCAAAATAGCATTAGGGTGATTGAAGATGCAGCCCATGCTTTTGGTACTTTATATGATGAAAAAAAAGTTGGCTCATTTGGTGATATTGCATGTTTTAGCTTTGATGGTATAAAGAATATAACATCTGGTGAAGGTGGTTGTGTTGTCACAAATGATAATAATGTTATAAAAAAAATCAAAGATTCAAGATTATTAGGTGTTGAAAAGGATACTGAAAAACGATTTTCTGGAGAAAGAAGTTGGGATTTTGATGTTTCAAAACAAGGCTGGCGATACCATATGAGCAATATCATGGCTGCGATTGGAATTGTACAACTAGAAAGATTCAATGAATTATCTGAAAAAAGGAGAAAACTAGCAATAAGGTATGATGAGTTATTGAAGGACTCATCAAAGGTCAATACAATAGATCGAAATTATGAGTTAATTGTTCCTCATATATATGCTGTTAAATTAACAAAATCTGTAGATAGGAAAATCATTCAAAAAAAAATGCTATCCAAAGGGATTGAGGTGGGCTATCATTATCAACCAAATCATTGGCTCAGTTATTATAAATCAAAAACAATTCCACCATTAAAAGTTACTGAATCTGTATTTCCCAAATTGCTTACACTTCCTCTTCATCCAGATCTTTCCTATTCCGATATAAAATTTGTTGTTAATGAATTAAAAAAAATAATATAAACTTTTGAATAGTCAGCCATTAGTAAATGTAGTAATTAATTGTTTTAATGGAGAAAAGTATATTAAAGAATCCATTGAATCAGTAATTAACCAATCATATAATAATTGGGAAATAATTTTTTGGGACAATGGCTCATCTGATCAAACCAAAAATATCGTAAACAATTACCAAAAATCATCAACAAAAATTAAATACTTTCATTATAAAGAAAATGAAAAATTAGGCATCGCTAGAAATAAAGCTATTAATGAATGCACAGGAAAGTATATTACATTTTTAGATGTTGATGATTTTTACTTAAATAATACATTAGAGATTCTTGTAAATAGTATTGAGAAAGAAAATGTTGATTTATGTTATGGGGGAGTAGAAAATATTGATGAAAAAGGAAAAAGAATTAATAGGGTTATGCCGAAGTATAAAAATGGAAATTTATTCAATGATCTTTTAATGCAATTTGATATACACGTTCCATCTGTAATTGTTTCAAATAAAATTATCAAAACAAACAAATATTCAATAAATACTAAATTAGAATGTTCTGAAGAATTTAATCTATTTATGAAAATAGCTTATAAACATAGCATATGTTCCATTCCAAAGATTGTTTCAAAATATAGAATAAGAAGTGATTCTTTGACTGTGTTGACACAAGAAAGACATGGGATTGAAAGAAGAATAACTTTGGATGAGCTAGTAAAAACATACCCCTCATTATTGACCGAAAACAGAAAAGAAATGAGAGAAGCATATGCAAGATCAAAATATTATGATGCCAGACATTTTTTATTTAATAAACAAAAAATTAAAGGAATTAGAATTCTTTCAAAATTAATTTTTGTCCACTATAAATACCTCTCTCTTTTTTTGCTTTCATTACTACCAAATTATTTCTGGATAAAAATTCATGAAATAAAAAATAAAAGAAACTGATTAACTGAAAAAATAAATTTTGAATTATATCATAAATATTTATATCATTTTTATTTTTCTTACTCCCTTTTTCACTGTTGGCCTTTCTCCCTCAATGCAAAGTATTCCATCATATTTTGCATTTATAATATTTATTACGCTATTTATATTAAGATTATTAGTTAAGCCTATATTGATAAGAAAAAGTGAATTTCAAAAAATTGATTTATTACCTCTAATTTTTTTATTGATATGGTTTTATGGATTTACAATTGGAGTTATAAAAGGGAATAATATTGAATTCATAATTAGAAATTTTGCAGGAATGGTTTTATACACTTCATATTTCATATTTATTGTTCAAAAACCTAAAATAAATAGAATTATAAAATATTTAATTATTATTTCTATTTTTTATACTTTTGATTCTTTCTATAGTTTTTATAATTCTTTTAGTGGTGGTTCATTAATTTTTTCATTTCTCGGTTCAACAAGATACTATTTTAGCATAGGAACTCTACTAATTTTCCCATTAATTAGTTATTTATTAACTAAAATTCTTTTTCCTCATAAAAACCTAAACATATCAATGAAATCAAAGCTTTTTAATTCATTTATTAATTCTAAAGTAAGCAGTCTATTTTTATTAATATTATGCATTTTAGCTGGAGTAGTATTCCCATTTTCAAAAGGAAATCTGCTTGCTTTTATATTTATTTTATTATCCTTATTATTTTCTCAGATAGTGGCAAAAAATGTATCTTCAATAAATAAGTTATTTTTTTCTACCTTATCTTTGATTTCTGGACTTTTAATAATTTTATATTTAATAAATAATAGTATTTCAATGAACTTGTTTAGCCAATCTCAAGAGGGAAATAAAACAAGATATGAGCAAATTAATTTGTTATCAAAAGATATTAATTTTATGGGTCATGGTCTTGGCGCTGAGATTAAAGGATATGCAAGAGATCAAAAAAATAAATACGGTTTTGAAACAACATATTTAAACTTAATCCATAAATTTGGTTTTATGAGCTTACCTTTATTTATATGTTATTTGATTTCACTATTGATTCCACTCCAAAATATTATAAAAAATGAGAAACTATTAGAGAATTCATTAGCTTTCGGTATGATGGGTTTTTTGTTTCCTTCAATAGGTAACCCGATGTTATTTTCTCCAGTGTCATGCTTGCTGCATTGTACATCTAATTATTTAATCAGAAATAAAAGAAGTAAAAATAATGTTTAATAATAAAAAAGTATTAATAACAGGAGGGACAGGATCTTTTGGTAAATCTTTTCTTATGATGTTATTACAAGATTACAGTTGTAAAGAAATAATAATTTTTAGTAGGGATGAAAAGAAACAAAATGATCTTAGAGGTAAAATAAACTCTTCATCAGTTAAGTTTCATTTGGGTGATGTTAGAGATTATAGCTCAGTAGAATCTGTTATTCAAAATGTAGATTATGTTTTTCATGCTGCTGCCTTAAAACAAGTACCTAGTTGCGAATTTTTTCCCATGGAAGCAATTAAAACAAATATTTTAGGAACAGAAAATGTTTTACAAGCCGCTGATTATTCTAATGTTGAAAAGGTAGTTGTTCTAAGTACTGATAAGGCAGTATATCCTATCAATGTAATGGGACTTACAAAATCATTAATGGAAAAAGTGATGATTGCACGATCAAGAAATCAAAGTAAGTCTAATAAAATTTACTGTGGAACTAGGTATGGTAATGTAATGGCTTCTAGGGGAAGTATAATTCCTCTTTTTATTGATCAGATAAAAAATGGAAAACCTTTAACAATTACTGACCCAGAGATGACAAGGTTTATGATGAATCTAGATGAGGCTGTAAAATTAGTTTTATTTGCATTTCAACATGGAAAACCTGGGGATATTTTTGTACAGAAGTCACCCTCAGCCAATATAAATACGATTGCAAAAGCATTGCTTCAACTTTACCAGTCTAAAAATCCAATTAAAATAATTGGTACACGTCATGGGGAAAAAAGGTTTGAAACTCTAGTAAATAGAGAAGAAATGAATGTTGCTGAAGAACTAGATTCATACTATAGAATCCCAGCTGACAATAGAGATTTAAATTATGATCAATTTGTTTCTAAGGGTGACCCAGATTTTTCATCTGAAGAATACAATTCAGATAATACAAAAATTCTGAATATTGAACAGACGATTGGCATTCTTTCTAAATTACCAATTATTAGAAATGATTTAAAAGATTTGTAATGTTGAATATTGGAATTACAGGAAGGTCCGGCTTTATCGGAAAGCATTTAGTAAACACTTTAAATCTTAATAAAAAAATAAATCTTTTTACTATTGATAAGGATAATTACAATAATAAAGAAAAGCTAAAATCATTTGTAAAAGATTGTAATGTCATAATTCATTTATCATCATTAAATAGACATGAAGATGAAAAAACCCTCTATGATAAAAATATTGAAATTGTAAAAAAATTAATTAATGCCCTCAACGATTCAAAATCAAATTCACATGTTATATTTTCTTCATCTATTCAAGAAAATTCAAATAATAGTTATGGAAAATCAAAAAAAAAATCGGGTTTATTATTAGAGGATTGGGCAAATTCATCAGATGGTAAAGTAACTTCGTTAACTATCCCAAATGTTTTTGGACCATTTGGTAAGCCATTTTATAATTCGGTTGTAGCAACCTTCTGCTATCAACTGGCCAAGGGAGAAACTCCATCTATTGATAGTGATAATGAATTAAAACTTATATATGTTGGAGAATTAATAGATAATATTTTGCATATTATTGAAGGTCAAAGAACGGATAAAGCTTTTTCCAAAAGCTCTTTTATCAGATTACCAATTTTACCAACTAATAAAATAAAAGTATCAAAGATTTTAAATAAACTTAAAAGATTTAAAGCGCTTTATTTAGATAATGCAATTATTCCAGATTTAACACAAAGTTTTGATAAAAATCTTTTTAATACCTTTTTATGTTATTTAGACCATAAATCACTTTTTCCCTATGAGCTTAAATTAAATACTGATAAAAGAGGATCTTTTGTAGAAACAATGAAGTTTAACAGCTCAGGACAGGTTTCATTTTCTACAACAAAGCCAGGCATTACCCGTGGAAATCACTATCATACTAGAAAGTTTGAGAGGTTTGCTGTTATTGAGGGTGAAGCTTTGATTCAATTAAGAAAAATTGGTTCAAATAAGATTTATAATTTTACTTTGAATGGAGAAACCCCTTCTTTTGTTGATATGCCGATTTGGTTTACACATAACATTAAAAATATAGGCACTGCTAATTTGTTAACATTATTTTGGATAAATGAAACATTTGATGAAAAAGATCCAGATACATATTTTGAGAAGGTTTAAAATACAATGGGAAAAAAAATAAATATTCTAACTGTAGTTGGCACTAGACCAGAAATAATTCGCCTTTCAAGAATAATTAGCAAATTAAATGAATCGGCAATTTTTAACCATGTGCTCGTTCATACTGGTCAAAATTATGATTATGAGTTAAACAAAATTTTTTTTGAAAATTTAAAATTATCCAAACCTGATTATTTTCTTGAATCAGCAAAAAATACCCCAGCTGAAACTGTTGCAGAAATAATAGCAAAAGTTGATAAAGTTTTTAGTGTAGTGAACCCAGATGCATTGCTTGTTCTTGGTGATACCAATTCATGTTTATCGGCTTATCCTGCGAAGCGAAGAAAAATTCCCATTTTTCATATGGAAGCAGGAAATAGGTGTTTTGATGATAGGGTTCCTGAAGAAATTAACAGAAGAATAGTTGACCATATAAGCGATATTAATATGCCATATTCTTCGATTTCTCGAGAGTATTTAATTAGAGAGGGAATAAAACCAGATAGAATAATTAAAACAGGTAGCCCTATGCGAGAAGTACTTCAATTTTTTGAAAAAAATATAAATAAATCTAAGATTCTTGAAGATTTAAAATTGAAGAGAAAAAATTATTTTGTGGTTAGTTGTCATCGTGAGGAGAATATTGATGACGATTTTCAATTTCAAAATCTAATTGAGATTTTAAATAAAACAGCTAGCAAATATAAAAAAGAAATAATTTTTTCAACACACCCAAGAACAATGAAAAAATTAAAAAAAGAAAAATTGAAACTTTCAAAAAGAGTCAAAATTCTAAAACCATTTGGCTTTTTTGATTATATTAAACTACAAAAAAATTCCATTCTAGTAATGTCCGATAGTGGAACTATTTCTGAGGAATCTTCAATTTTAAGATTTCCAGCTATAAATATTCGAAGGGTGCATGAAAGGCCAGAAGCAATGGAAGAAGGTGCTGTAATAATGACCGGGTTGGATTGGAAATCCATTCATTCAAGTCAAAGATATTTAATTGATAATTTTGAAAAAACAGATAGCACTATTGCCATTCCAAATGATTACAAAGCAACAAACGTTTCAGATAAAGTTATTAAAATAATATTGAGTTATTACAAGTATGTAGATCATTTTGTTTGGCATAAAAATTGAGAATACTTTTTCTAACACAATGGTTTCAGCCTGAAGATATGTATAAAGGCTTGCCTTTTGCCAAGGAGTTATTAAAAAAAGGGCATGATGTTGAGGTATTAACAGGATTTCCTAACTATCCTTCTGGAAAAATTTATGAGGGCTATAAATTAAGTTTTTATTACTCAGAAATTATTGATCAAATAAAAATAAATAGAACTTTCTTATATCCAAGCCATGATAAATCAACAATTAAAAGAATAATAAATTATCTTACTTTTGGTTTTAGCTCATTTTTTTTTGCGTTATTTTTTAAAAAAAATTTTGATATAATTTATGTTTATAATCTAGTAACGCTAATACCAACAGCCTTACTTTTGAGAAAAAAATCTAATGCAAAAATAGTATTAGACGTCCAGGACTTATGGCCAGAGTCAGTTCAATCCTCTGGAATGATGAAGTCAAATTTTTTGTTAAAACTACTATTGAGATTTTCAAACTTTGCTTATAAAAAATCTGACTATCTGACAGTTTTATCAAATGGATTCAAAAAAAAATTAATTGAAAGAGAAATTAATCCTGAAAAAATATCAGTTATAATGAATTGGACTGATACTAATTATAAAATCAAAAAAATTAAACCTGTTGATATTAATCCTATTTTTGAAAATAATAATAATTCATTCAAAATAGTTTTTGCAGGAACTATGGGGATCTACCAAGGAATAGATACAATAATTGACTCAGCAAAAAAATTAAGATTAAAGGATATAAATTTTTATTTTATTGGCTCTGGTGTCGAGGTTGATAAATTAAAAAGAAAAGTAATCAAGATGAATTTATCAAACATTTTTTTTGGTAATTATATACCAAGAAATAAAATAGGAAATATTTTTGAATGGTCAGACGCACTCATAGTCCACCTTGTTTCAAATCCACTATTTAAAATAACCATACCCTCAAAAACACAATCCTATATGTCAGCTGGAAAACCAATACTAATGGGAGTTCAAGGCGATTCGTCAGATTTGATTATTAATGCAAATTGCGGTCTATGTTTTGAATCAGGTAATAGTAAGGATTTATCTGATAAAATTATCAAACTCTATGAAATGGATAAAAGTGAATTGCATAAAATGGGTTTAAATGGAAAAGAATACTATGAAAATAATTTAT
>MDSW01082245.1_pt1 | contig 13784 bp, 9 predicted proteins | sample 811171 | NCBI WGS metagenome assembly MDSW01 (sample SAMN05326641, study PRJNA326480) | marine metagenome | isolation source: seawater | place: Atlantic Ocean: North West | collected 2012 | reverse complement strand
GCGCGGGGCATGAACCCGGAGGCTTTGTTCAAACTCATCAATGTGATGGAGAAACCCGTCGGCGGTTCGTCGCCTGAGGAGGCAATCCATCCCAGCGCAACCCAGCCTCAACGGGAAGCGTATCAAGTGGAACCTAGGAGACAGGGGAGCTGTGCAGCAAGAGTTGAACCTTGGGTTCGACTGCGTAGATGCACTGTAATGAAGAGAGTCTCGGGAACGAAAACAAAAAGAGCGTTCGGCGCGTCGCGGCCGGACGTTCGTTCTTCAAGAAACCCTTCATCATCTCAAACCTACCCGATCGCGAGGCGCCGTCGCCGCTCCCTCGCGCGCCCTTCCCTCGACCGCCATACTCACGCCTTCGCCCTCGCTCGAGAGCCTTTTTCGGACCCTACCCTCCCCGCGAAGCCCGCCGGCTTCGCCTTTTCGTCGCGCGAAGAGAAGGCGCGCCGCGCCGCGCCCCTCGAGCGCCGCCGCCCGCTCCCTCCCCGCGTCGCCCGCGCACAGCTGTGTCGCCTCGCGCACAGCTGTGTCGCCTCCCCCCTCCTCGTATCGCACGCGTCGTCCTCGTCTCCTCGTACCGCGCGCTCCGCCGCGACGCGTCTGACGCGCGCGAACGAACGACATATGTCTCTTGCCGCCGTCGCGCGCGTCGGCGTCCTCTCGTCCGCCGTTCCTTAGCCGAGGCTGGGGAACGCGGAGGCGTCGTCGATCTTGGCGTTGAAGGCGGCGCCTCCGCGTCCGCCCCTGGGGGCGTCGCGGGGTCCGTCGCGTCCGCCGCGTCCGCCGCGTCCGCCTCTGCCGCCGCGTCCGCCGTCGCGGTCGCCGCGGCCGCGTCCGCGTCCGCCGGCGGGGCGGTCGTCGGCGGGCTCGGAGGGCGCCGTCTTGAATCCGGTGACGAGGACGTTCTTCTCCGTCGTCTTCCTGGCGCGCTCGCGCTTCGCCTTGGCGCCGCCGTTGGCGAGCGCGAACTCGTCCTCGTCGCTCTTGGCGGCGAGGGTCATCGAGGCGAAGGCGGAGTCGTCGACCACCTTGGCGGCCGTGTCGCCCTTCTTCATCATGGCGGCGATGGCCGCCTTCTTCTCCGCCTTGGCCGCCTCGTAGTCGTCGATGGACACCTCGTTCACGGGCTCCTCGGGCTCGGGCTCGGGCTCGTCGCCGCCGTCCTCGGCGGACTCCTTAGGGGCCTGCGCCTCGTCGCCGGGCTTGCCCCAGTTGCCCTTGCCGGCGCCGCCGCGGTGGGGGCCCTCGTGGCTGTCGACGAGAGGAGGAAGAGGGGGTGTGGAAGAGGGAGGTGTCAGCGCGACGCGACTTTGTTTTTTTTTTTCTTTTCGGCCTCCGGAAGTGTCGTTTCGAGGCGCGCCGATCGGAGAATTTCTGACTCAGCAACCGGTCGCCGGGATCCCGGGCGCGCGCCAGGCCGGGTCGTTCGTTCCGGGGAGCGCCCGACGCGGAAAAACGCGCGGGGGGAGGCGCGCCGGAGGCGCGCCGCGGCGGCGCGCACGACGCGGGTGAGGCGCCGGAGACGCGCGGGCCCGCGGGTCCGGGGCGCGATGGATTCGGGCGCGGGGGTTTCGTTCGCGGGATGCGGCGACGTCGGGGCACGCACCCTCGGCCGGAGCGGTCGGAGCGGTCGTTGCGGCGACCGCCCTCGCCGTCGCGGGGCTTGCGGCGATCGGAGTTGCGGGGGCGGCCGGAGCGGCCCTCGGTGCCGACGACCTCGCCCTCGAACTCGCGAGGGGCGCGGGGGGCGCGAGCGCCGCCGCGGCCGCCCTTGGCACCGCCGGGACCGGCTGGATGAGCGATCGGGACGGGATGGAGGGGATATCGGGTCAGTCGAACAGGCGCGAGGGTTTGCGCGATCACGAGCAATCCAGCCCGACGCGGTGTTTTATCCGTGATGTTGTGATTTCCCGGAGGAGGCACCAATGCGCCCCGGCTTCGCGAGGGCTCGCGCCGCGCGCGTTCGCGCATCGTTCTCGATCGTCGCGATCGCGAGGGTACGCACCGCTCCTCTCGGGCGCCTTCGTCGGCTTCTTCGCCGGCGCGTCCGCCTTCGCCGCGGGGGCGCGCGCGACGGGCTTGGGCCCGTCCTCGTCGTCGAGGAGGGCGAACATGTTGCCGACGGTGGTCATCGTGACGGTCGGGTTCGGTGCGGACGGGGAGCCTCGGGTGCCCTCGCCGGGTGAGTGTCGCCTGGTAGGCTCCTTAGGGCCTCAGCGCATGCACTGTCCCTGCCCGCACAGGTCTGGAGAGCTCGACGAGAACGTTCCCGGTGAACTCCGTCGGTCCCGATGGCAGCGAGAAAGTGCAAAAACCTCCGCGCGTCGGGCAGCTTTTGCAGGGAAGGGAGTGCGTGCGCTGGCAGGAACGACTTTTTTTTTCGACGCGCGCCGCGCGCCGACGCCCCGCGCGGGTCGCCGCGCGTCCAGTCTGGCTGGCTCCGCCGCGCGCGATCGATCGCGCCGTTCGCCGCCACTCCCGCGCGCGCGTCCGGCCGCCCCCTCGCTCACCCCCTTGATGGAGATCACCCCCGCCGCCGAGGCCGCCTCCTCCGACAAGCCCTTCCGGTTCACCCTCGCGGACACCACCCGCGCGGCGAAGAAGCTCTCGTGGAGCACGGGCAAGGCGGCGTGGACGTTCGGCACGAGCTTCTTGCTCCTGGTCGTGCCGCTCATCATCCAGCTGCACCGCGAGGAACAGATGATGGCCATGGAGCAGGAACAGCTCGGCGTGCTCAACAGCGGCGGCGCCGCGGAGCCGGCGACGAGCAAGTGAGCGGAGCGAACCTGCTCGAAGGAGACGCGACGAGCCCGCCGAACCGATCGTCCGCGCGCGATCTCCGCGATCAACCCTAAACACAGCACCCGTCCCCGTCGTCTCGCCGAGCGCGGGCTTTTTTCGTTTTCGACCGGCGAGGTCAGCGCTCGCCGCCCGATCGCGAACCGAAGAACCGAAGATGTCCTCCCCCTCGACGCGTAAGGCGATGGCGCCCATCCTCGGTCTGTACCGCCAGATCCTCCGCGCGCACTACCAGCAGCTCCCGACGCCCATGCGCGTGCTCGGGGACGGGTACGCGCGCGAGGAGTTCCGCAGGCACCTCGAGGGAAAAACGACCGAGGCGCAATGGATCGAGTTCGGCGCGCAGTGGGGCAAGTACCTCGCCCAGATCGCGCCCCCTCGCGGGAAGGAGAGCTCTCCCGCGGGGGAAGGCGCGACCGCGCGCGGGCCGAACATCTCCGGCAGCCTCGACGCCGAGACCGTCGCGAGCATGTCCGAGGAGCAGAGGGAGCAGCTCAGGCGCCTCAAGGCGGAGGCGCAACGGTTCGGCCGATCCGTCCTCCAAGGCGCCGACGAAAGCGGCGACCCCGACGCGGACGAAGCGTCCCGTCGAACGTGAAAAGCGTCTCGTCGAACGCAGAGGTCGGCGGTCGCGCATCTCGTCGACCGTGAATGTGATAGACTACCGTACGACTCTCGGTATGTGATAAAATACACTCTTTCGTCGGCGCGTCGGCTCACGAGGAGCGTCGTCGTCCCGCCGGGCTGTCTCTGTTATACTCCGGGCACGCGTCCGCGAACGCGACCATCCTCGCCCTCGCCGCTCGCTCCTCGTCGTCGAAGGCTTCCGCGGCGGTGACCGTCCGCGGCACCCCGCGCCCCCCCGCGAGGTCGAGCTCCACCCACCCCGGCGCGTCGCCCACGCCCAGCGCGTCGCGCACCCCGGACCAATCGAGCAGATAGTCCCCGGCGTCTTTTTTTCCTAAACGTTTTCCCCCCGAAAACGTACTTGTAGTCCCCCCCGAAAACTCCGTCCCCCCCGGCGGGTCGTCGTCGCCCCTCGTCCAACTCCGCGACGCGAGCGCCGCGGGGTCGCCGACGGCCTCGGCGGCGTCCACGAGCGCGTCGAGGGCGACCACGGCGTCCGGCGCGCGCTTCCCCTCCGCGCCGCCGGAAACCTCGGGCGCCCACCACGCGAATGCGCCGTCGCAGCTTTCCCCCGGGAGGACGAAATAACAGCACGCCGCAGACCCCGAGTCGCGCCGAGCGGTAGTATCGGAACGCGTCGAGAACTCGGGTATCATCGTTCCCTCCGTCGCGTCATGAGTAGTAGTACTCCTGGTGGAGTGGACGGGAAAATCAAACTGGCGCTCGCTCGCTGGGGCGCACCGCGCGGCGAGCACGTCCCTCCACTGGTACACCCCCGCGTACGCCTTCTCGTCCCTGTACGGGTCCAGCCACGGGCTCTCGCACGGCAGCGTCGGCACCACGAGCGTCCGGTTCGACGCCGCGGCGAGCGCGGCGAGCCTGTGCGTCTGCCTCGCGAACTGCCACCGGTGCTCGAACGCGAGATCCGCGCGCGCGACGCTCAGAAGCCGAGCGTCGGCGACGCGCCGAGGCCCGTCGCGACGAGGACCCGGACCCGCCGGTTTCGAACCCGATCCGCCGCCGCCTTCGCCGCCGCCTTTACCGCCGGCGCGACTTCCCGGCGCGCGCGGCTCGGCGTCGGGCGCTCGGTCGAACGCGCTCGCGCGCCCGGCGCCGAGGACGTCCCATCGCCACGCGCCGTACGCGCGGAGCATCCGCGGCTTCAGGTTCTGCCCGGGGCCCATCGCGTGAAACACGGCGCCGGGCATCGGCGAACCCGCGAACCACCCGAACGCGTCGCCGTAGTTCGCGAACAGCCACTTCGGCGCCGCCGCGATGGTCGCCTCGGAGGAAGAAGACTGTTTCGAGGACGGAAAAACGCCCGTCGCGTTCTTCGCGGCGTCGACGCGCATCGGCGCGAACGTCTCGCGCCACTCGCGGAGCGCCGCGGGACCGGCGGCGAACGCGGCGTCGGCGGGCCCCGCGAACGGCCGCGGGAACGCGCGCCCCGCCCCCGACGCGTTCATCGTCGTCGAGAGGTTGTTTAGGTTCCTCCCCCCCCCGTCGGCGCCTCCTCCTCCCGTCTCGATCGGCTCTCGTCCCCTCCGATCATCGCGGCGGTGTCTCCACCTCGCGTCCCTCAGCCCCGGGTTCCGCTCCAGGTCGTCCCTCAGCGCCTTCTCCCGCTCATCCCCCGACGCGAACGCGCACGCGTCCCGGTCGAGGCTCCGCCACGCGCTCCGCACGCCCGAGACGGCGACGGTGATCGCGTCGCGGAGGACGTCCTGGTCCATCAGCGCGCCCCGCACCGGCGTCTTCCCGTCCCGACACGTCGGCGCCGGGTCCAGGCGAAGGAGCTCGTCCACGTGCGCGTCGAACAGACCGAGCAAAAACGCCGACGCGGTTCGCCGGAGCAGTACTCGCTTCGTCCCGAGATCGTCGTCGTCGTCCACGAAATCCTCGTCGTCGTCGTCGCCGCGGAAATACGCCAAGCCGCCGTTGACGCCGGGAAACTCTGCGCCCTCGACGTTGGCGACGATGGCGTGCCGCCAGAGCGCGCCCCCCGGGTCCCTCAGGAGCGGGAACGGGTTCCGCGCGAACCACACGTCGGCGTCCGAGACGAGGACGCTCACGCGGCGCTCGACGAGGTGGTGCGCGAGGCGGTACCGCGCGAGCCAGAGGCGGAAGACGTGGTCGGGCTCGGCGAGGCGCGCGCCCCACCGCGCGAAGCCCGGGTGGTCGGGGAGGCCCGAGGAGAAGACGCAGCACGTGATGACGTCGGGGTACTCGGCGCGCGCGTACTCGCACGTGCGCTCGCGACGGCCGAGGACGATCGCGCGCGTCGCGCCGACCGCGGCGAGGGAGAGCAGCGCGTTCGCGAGGAGCTCCGAGCGGCGGGCGAGCGCGAACACCGCGACGTCGCCGCCGCCGTCAGAGAGGCGGAGCGCGGCGACCACCGCGTCGAGGTTCGCGGGGTCGGACACGTCCAGCGTCGGGCACGACGCGGGGCGGAGGGCGAGCGCGACGAGGGGAGGGTCGTCGCCGTCCGAGGGGGGAGCCGCGCGAGGCGGCGGGGGGGGAGGGGGGAGGGACGCGAGAGGCGGCGGGGGAGGCGGGGAGCGAGGGGGACCCGCGGGAGGGGACGGGGACCGATCCGCGCCGACGACCGATCCCCCGCCGACGACCCGCGCGCGCGACGCCGCGACGAGAACCGACGCGTCCGAACGCGGCGACCGCGAGGGCGAGAACGCGCCGGAAGAGGCGGAGAACGCGACGAGGGCGACCACCGCGAGCGCGAGCGCGAGGGCGGCCCCTCGAAGGGGCCGCGCGCGCGCCATCAGCGCGCGCGGCCGACGAGTGTCAGAACTCGCACCGGCACGTCGACAATGACGGACGGGCGCGCGCGCGCGGCGCGGGCGCAGATCGATCTCTGAATCGTGCAGTCAACGCCCGTCCGTTGTTTTGCGGAGGCTTCGTTCGCGCCTTCGATCGGACTCGCACACGCGTCCGCTCGTTCGTCGGCGCGGGTACGGGCACGCTCGCCCCCACCCCCGGGCCTCCTCCCCCCCCCCGCCGTTCCGCGCGATGGATCTCTCCTCGGGGCCTCAGATTCTGGAGCACATCACGAAGAGCGTCGAGATCACGACGTACGACACGCGATGGATCCCGAGCAGCGCGCGATTCGTGGTCATGGGCGCGTACCCGCGCGCGACGGGTTGTCTCCAGGTGTACGAGCTGGACGGCACGGAGGTGAAGCTGACGAAGGAGAAGGAGACCAAGGCGAGCGTGAAGTGCGGGACGTTCGGCGCGAGCGGCTTAGCCGAGCGCCACCTCGCCACCGGTAACTTCGAGGGCTACCTCCAGCTCTGGGATCTCGAGCGCGCGGACGCCCCCGTGATGGACGTCAAGGCGCACACCTCCATCGTCAACGCGATCGACGGCTGCGGCGGCCAGGCCAAGGGCTACGGCGCCCCCGAGCTCGTCACCTGCGGCCGCGACGGCGCGGTCCGCGTCTGGGACGTCCGCCAGAGGGACGCCCCCGTCGCGGCGTTCGAGCCCGGCGACGGCGTGAAGGCGCGCGACTGCTGGTGCGTCGCGTTCGGCAACTCGTACAACGACGACGAGCGGTGCGTCTTGGCCGGGTACGACAACGGCGACGTGAAGCTGTTCGACCTTCGAACCGGCACGGTTCGGTGCGAGCAGAACGTCGGGAACGGCGTGTGCGGGGTGGAGTTCGACCGCAAGGAGATCGCGATGAACAAGTTCGTGGTGACGTGCTTGGAGAGTCAGTTCTCGGTGTACGACGCTCGGACGCAGCATCCCGTCGAGGGGTTCGCGTCCGTGACGGAGAAGACGCCCGTGGGGGCGACGGTGTGGGGGGCGAGGCACCTGCCGCAGAACCGCGAGATCTCGATGATCATGGGCGGGGACGGGACGCTGATGCTGTATAAGTACCGGTACCCGGACCAGAGGGTGGTGAAGGATAAGGACGGCGCGGAGACGGGGGTGGCGGGGACGATGCACCTGCTCAACAGCAAAAACGTCTCCACGCAGCCCATCTCGAGCTGGGACTGGAGCCCGGACAAGGAGGGGCTCGCCGTGTGCGGGAGCTTCGATCAACAGGTCAGGGTCGTCATCGTCACCAGGCTCAACAAAGTCGCGTGACGCCGAGAGGGGTCGCGTTCGTAACATTACTCGCGCGCGAACCTCCGAGATTTCGCGAGAATACTCGCGAGAAAAAAAATGACATATGACGCTCGTGAAAAAACGGAAGAATCCTGGGGCGGCGGCTCGAGCTCGCCTTGGATCGTGCACCCTCCGCCTCGAACGCATCCCCCTCGCTTCGCTCGCGATCAATCGAGTCCGCCGGCCGCCCCCGCCCCGCCGCCGGATCCCCCCGGGGGCGCGGGGGCGTTCGGCGCGCCCCTCCCTGAAGAATCCTGCGTGGCGTGCTGCGTCATGAACTGCTCCATGAGCTTCCCGAGCATCTCGGGGGTCACCTCCGCGGGCGGCGCCGAAGCCGCGGGCTTCGGAGCGGCGGCGGCGGTTCGCCGCGGATCGAGCCCCCCGAGGGCCGCGACCATCTGCGCCAACATCTCCGGGGTCACCGCGGATAACGCCGCCTCCGCCATCTCGTCCGCGCCCGCGCCGCCCCCGAACCCCCCCCGGTCGCCCACCCCCCGGCTCCGACCGCCGCCGAACTCGGCGCCCGCGCGCGCGTCCCTCTCAAAGCGCCGCTCCGCCTCGGCGTGCCTGTACGCCGCCGCCGCCTCCGCGGACGTGGACGACTTCCCGAGCACCTCATCGAAATCCCGCATCGTCATCGCGCGCTTCACGCGCCGCGCGGGCGGGTCCCGGGAGAAGGATTCCGCCGCGTCTTCGAACGCCTCCTCCGTCGGGATCATCGCCCGACGGGTCCTCCTCTCCGCCGCCTCGGCCCGCAACAGGTCTCGGATGGGTCCGTACGCCGCGCTCTTGCAGAGCTCCTTGAGGTCGCTTCCGCTGTACCGCTCGGTGCGGCGCGCGATCTGGAACACCGGCGCGTTCGGGTCGGGGCCGAAGAAGCCCGGCTCGACGCTCTCGCCCTTCAGGACGACGCTCAGGATGTCGCAGCGGTTGGCGAAGTCCGGGAGGCCCACCTCGAACGATCGGGGGAGGCGGCGAAGGATGGCCTCGTCCACCTCCCACGGGCGGTTGGTCGCGGCGAGGACCATGACCCGCGCGTGCTCGTTCGTCTGGAAGCCGTCCCACATCGTCATGAACTCCGTCTTCATGCTCGTGTTCGCCTCGTGCTCGCTGTTCTTGCGCGCGCCCAGGAACGAGTCCACCTCGTCGATGAAGATGATGCTCGGCTGGAGCTTCCACGCGAGGCTGAACACGGCGGCGACGAGCTTGTTCGCGTCGCCGAACCACTTGCTCTGGAGCGTGCTCGTGCGGACGTTGATGAAACACGCCTGGCACTCCTTGGCCAAGGCCTTAGCCAGGAGCGTCTTGCCCGTGCCCGGGGGGCCGTAGAGCATGCACCCCTTCACGGGCTTGAGGAGGTTGCCGGAGGCGAAGAGCTCGGGGCGCAGGAGCGGGAGGATGACGATCTCCTGAAGCGCGCGCTTCGTCTCCCCCAACCCGCCGATGGCGTCGAACGTCGTGCTGATCTCGTGCGGGTTCGCGACGTCCCCGGCGATGATGTCCTCGTACTGGTTCGTCCGGATGTTCGGGCGCCCGAGCCGGCGCGCGATCTCCTTCTTCTTCGCCGCCGCCGCCTCGCGCGAGGCGCGGTTGGGGTCGAGGATGCGGAACGAGAAGGTGAGCGCGAGTGCGGCGACGCCGGCCGCCATGACCCCGGCGAGGAGCTCCACGAGCACCGCCTCCTTCGTCCCCTGCTGCATGCCGCGCGCGCGACCCATGCCGGAGCGAGCGGCGCGAGCCTCAACGAGACGCGCGCGAGAGGAGCCCGCGAGGCGCGGTGTGGTGAGAGATGCGTCCGGAGGCGACGTTCTGTCGTTGCCTGCTGTGCGCGGAAATGGCAGAAACTGGAGACTGCGTCGCTCGGACAAATGCGCTGGTGAGCTGTGAGCCGCCCGATGCCTCCAACGCGGCGCGCGCGATTCCGGCGGTTGGAGAGAGAGATCTCATCTCGCGCGCGACGGCGCGTGACTCGCGCACAAGGCGCGACGCCCGGCGGTCCACCCCGGGATCGAGCGGCGCAGGTTCGTTCGAGCGGAAGCGCGGGAGTCGCGCGGGAGCGCAGCGCGGGAGCACGCGCCGGGCACGAGCGGCCGGTCGGCGCGCGCGCGGTCGGATCGGGATCGGCGCGCGCTTGATCGCTCGCGGAAAAAACCCTACGGGTTCGGATCGCGTCGAGGGCGCGCGCGATGGGGCTGCGCGACCTCCTCGGGATCGGCAAGAGGTCCGAGGCGAACAAGGCGGCGGAGGTTTCGAGCAGCGTGACGACGCTGCGCGATGACCTCGCGGTCACCGCCGGCGAGGGGGCGAAGACCTTGGACACGGAGCCTCTCACGACGGAATTCTCGACGCCCGCCGGGATGGTGGGCGATCTGAAAGGCCTCGGCGGCGCCCGAGGCGGCGGGGCGATGCCGAACCAGCCGTACAACCCGTACGTCGGGCTCGGCGGTCCCTTCGACCCGAACATGTCCAAGGCGCTGTACAGGATCAGCGACGCCCCCGAGTTTCTTTTCGACGAGGAGCGCAACATGAAGCGCAGGAGCTGGAGCGAGAATCTCACCTTTCTCACGGGCGCGGGGTACCTGGGCGGCGTCCTCGCCGGCGGCGGCATCGGGGCGTACCAGGGCCTGCGCTCCACCCCGGAGCCGGGTCTGGTGGACACCCAAAAGCTCCGGCTGAACCGCGTGTTGAACGCGAGCGGGGCGAGGGGCGCGAGTCTGGGCAACGCGTGGGGTTGCCTCGGCCTGTACTACGCCGCCATCGAGAGCTTCGCGGGGCACTACGCGGGGCAGGAGTACCCGGCGCTCATCGCCGTGCTCTCCGGCGCGGGAGCGGGCTCGCTGTACAAGAGCATGAGCGGGCCGAGGGCCATGGCGGTGTACGGTGTCGTGGGGGCGGGGTTGAGCGCGGCGAATCAGGTTGGACAAGCCGTCGTCGGGTCGGCGACGGGGAGAAGATGAGAGTACTCCTACGGTTCCGTCGGTTTGTCCAAGCTATAAAAAAAGTTTGACGACGCGAACGACGCGTTTTCAGCGCGCGACGCCCGTCGGCGGCTTCACCAGGTTTCGGTTCGTCCCTCGCGTTTCCGTTCGTGAGCAGCAGCAACCCTCTGGGTCGCGTTTTTCTCCGGGGTTCCGATTCTCGTCGCTCCTCCCGGGTTCCCGTTCTCTTCTCGCGCGCTTCTCAAGGGCCGACGGAGAAGACGCTTCCCGAGCGCGGCCGAGGGCCGGCGGCGGCTGGAAACCTCGCGGCCGAGGCCCCCCCGCCGCGCGGGCTCGCGCGCTGAGGGTGGTGTGGCCCGCTGACGCGCGGATCGCGGAGGAGGTGCGGGCTCGTCGGGCGGCTTCCGGCGGCGGCCGGGAACCCGGCGAGCATCGGCGGCGTCGCTCCCATTGGCGGCGTCGCTCCGCCGGCGCTCGCGCGCCCGAAGGGGGAGGGGGTGTGCAGGGGATCCCGGCCGCCGAGCGAGCGCCCGGGGGACTCAAGCGGGGAGCGCCACGCGCCCGAGGACCTGCGGGAGGAGGGGGCGTCGGCGCGGGCGATGCGGTCTTCGAAGGCGCGCGCGGGGTGAAACGCCGCGTCGCGGCGCGGGGCGACGTCGCCGCCGTCGGGCGGGCTCCGGCGGAACGCGCCCCGCGTCGGGGCGACCTGGGCGACCTGGGCGCCTCCGGGGCCGCCGCCGCCGCGGGTCTGCATCTCGCGGAGCTGCGCCTCGAGCTTGCGCTTTTCGCTGCTCTTCTGCTCGTACTTGCTGTGCAGCTCCTTGTTGTCCATCTCGAGGCTCTGCACTCGCTCCTGCGCGGGGGCGGCGAGACGCGGAGGAAAACACAGCTGTGTCAGGTGTCGGCGCGCGGGAGGCGGGAAAAAAGCGGGAGACGGTCCGGGTCTCTTCGTCGCGCGCCGCGCGCACCCAGAGGTCCTGCTGCTTCTGCTTCGCCTTCTTGTACGCGGCGTGCACCTCCTGTAGCTTGGCCTTGTACGCCTCCTCGTGGCGCGCGGCGGTGTCCCGGATGTGCTGCTGGTACGTGCTCGCGACCAGCTCCTGTTGCTCGCACCAGAACTGCACCCCCGCGAACGCGGCGGTGAGGACCGCGCGCGGGTCCAGGCCCGTGAGGAGCGTCGCGACGTGCTCCTCCGTCGGTCTCAGCGGCACCCTCCTGATGTCCTTGTCCGCGTACAGGACGCTCTGACAGTGCGGGCACTCGCCGGTGTGCTGCGCTTTCCGGGCGTCCTCGGCGCCTGCGAACGGGCGCGGGCGCGGGCGAGGTGAGACGAGGGGGCGTGGCGTTCCTCGGAACGCGCGCGAGGGGAGGGGGAGAGGGGGTCGCGCGCGTCGACGCACAGAATTGGTGGCCGCAGCGCGCGACGTACGCGTCGCCGTCCACCACCTCGCGCCAGCACGCGTTGCACACGTGCATGTCGCCGCCGGTGCGCTCGGCGTCGCGCGCGACGTCTTCTCACCGTCGGAAGCCGGAAGACGCGTCGCGACTCATCAGAGGTTTTTTTTTTAATACCCCGGGCGACGTTTTTCCGCCCGGTGTTGTTTTCATACATCTTCCCCCGCCTCGCGCGTCGTCACCACGCCGTCGGCTCCACGCCCATCTCCGCGCACTCCCGCACGAAGTCCTCGAGCATGCGCTTGACGCTCATGCGGTACCGAACCGCCGCGACGTACTCCTCCACGCCCTCCACGTCCTCCTCCCCCTCCTCCCCCCCCTCCTCCGTCGCCGCCTCGAGCTCCCTCAGCGCGTCCTCGTCCTCCCGCAGCGTCGTCGGGAACGCGTCGAGCATCTCCGCGCACCGCGCCGCCGCGTGCCCCAACGCCGCCGCGTCCACCGCCCTTCTCTCCTCCTCCTCCTCCTCCACCTTCTTCCCCTCCTCCTCCCCCGCCCCACCGCGGTCTCCCCCGTCCTCCTCCTCCTCCCGGTCCTCCCACACGAACGTGCTGTGCCCTATTTCGCGCACGTCCCGGTCTCGCACCGCCGCGAGCGCGCGCGGGCCGGCGTGCATCACGCGGAGGCACCCGAGGAGGTGCGCGGCGTCCTTGACCCCCCCCGGCCGCACCGCAAGCGGAGCCTCCACCGCGAGCGCGCTCCACATCACCTGCTCCTTCTCCATCGCGAGCGCGGGCGAGTCGTTCGGCGTGAACCGGTCGTCGTCCAGCACGTCCTGGACGTCGCGGTAGAGGGCGACGAAATCCCCCGCGTTGGGCTCGGGGACGAAGCCGTACGACGCCAGGAGCTCCGCGCTCGTCTCGTGGCCGTACGTGATGAACACCTCCTCGCCGGGCTCGAACCCCCATATCGAACGCATCTGGAACCAAGCCGTGGAATCGCGCGTGGAATCGCCGCCGTCTTCGTCGTCCCCCTCGCCCTCGGCCTCGCCCACGACTCGCCACGGCTCCGCCGCGTGCGCCAAGGGGGAAGAATGGAGCGCCGAATTCGGACGCCCCTCCTCCACCTCCTCCTCCGCCACCCTCCGCGCCTCCTCGGCGAGCGCTCTCCGCAGAGCCTCGTCCGTCTCGCGCGCCTGCGCGGGGCTCTCGGGCCTGTGGTTGAAGAGGTCGACGAACGGGACCAACACCCTGGCGCGGCCTCGGCTGGTCTCCGCGCTGAACGAGCGGCTGTGCACCATGCTCAGCGCCCACAGGACGTCCGCCTCGGTTCGACACGCGCTCGCGTTCGCGTGCCTTCTCGCGTGCGCCCTGAACGCCGCGGCGAGATCGGCCGTGCGATCCACCGCGTCGTCGTGCTGCAGGGCTCGGATGTTCTCGGGGCGCCAGAACGCGGCGGCGCCGGTGGAGGAGGGGAGCATCGGGCGGTACGCGCGCCAGACGGCGACGCGCGGGTCGTCCGGGCCGTCCCCGCCCTCGTTCAACACGCGAAGGAGCTCGAGCGCGAGTCTGACGTCGTCCGGGTCGTCGTGGCCGTCCTCGAAGACGCGCACCGTCTCCCGCCACGGCACCGCGACGAGCACCTCGCCCGGGGCGATGCGCGCGGTGGCCACCAGCCCGCGCCCGCACGACGTCTCGCGGAGGTCGAGCTTCGTCGAGCCCGGGGGGAACCGCGCGGAGAAGAGCGCGCGCGCGTCGTCCAGGGAGACCGCGTGGCGCTCGGCGCGAGACGCGAGCGCCGCGCGGCGGGAGGAGACCGCCGCGCGCGACCTGGCGGACGACCGGCGCGTCGCGAGATGACGACGCCGAGACGAATGATCCGACGGCGACCGCGACGACGACG
>MDSW01152568.1_pt1 | contig 13788 bp, 15 predicted proteins | sample 811171 | NCBI WGS metagenome assembly MDSW01 (sample SAMN05326641, study PRJNA326480) | marine metagenome | isolation source: seawater | place: Atlantic Ocean: North West | collected 2012 | reverse complement strand
TTAAAACTTTGCCACGTAATCTTTTTGACAACATTCTTGCTTGGATAATAGCTAACATTTATTTAAGAAGAAAAATTAAATGTGAAATTTTTCGTTTTCTAAGCATAATTGGCATACTGGGTTAGGCTTATTATTTATAAAACCTTCTCTGATTTTTTTCATTTTATCACCATGCCAAATTTCTTTTAAACTTTTTTTTAAAACATTTCCTATGGGAATATTTCTTCCAACTGTATTACAACAAGGTCCAACTTCCCCATCTGCATGTATTGCAACTTGACCCCAAGGTTCATTACAATTGTATTTACTTAGAATTAAATTTTTATTTTTATATTTTTCATTAAGTAATTTATCGTACAGTTCTATTGAGTTTTCTCTTTGAATTTCTACGGTATCAACAATATTAATCCATTTTTCTATAAACATGTCTACTTCATGTACATTAGTTTCTAATGCTACAAATGATGTTCTGACTAGTGGTAATTTTTTTCCCATTGAATTTCTGATCTTGATAAAATTTTTTACATTTTCCTCAACTTTTTCAAGACGATTGGTATTTAATTTTTTTTTGTTTACAGGAATTCGCACTTTGTCATATGTTTTTTCTGTGGCTGAGTCCAAAGAAATGAACAGTCTTGTTAATGAACTTTCTAAAATTTTTAAAGCATTCTTTTCATTTAGCAAAGTGCCATTGGTGAATAAAAACTGATCCATGATTTTTGCTTTTTCGGCTAATTTTAAAACTTCAGGAAAATTTTTATAAAGTAAAGGCTCAGATGTACTTAGCAATAATGCGTCTAACTTGTTCTCTTTAAATTCATCAAAAAGTTTTTCTAAATCTTTAGGTTGTAAAGTAAATTTTGTAGTATCGTTTCTGTAACCTTGATAACACATTGTGCATTCAAGATCACATCGATTAACCAGCTCTAATATTACAGATAAAGGAAAATCAGGAAGGTACTCATGTTTATTGTCTTTTAAGTAATTTTCATATTTTTTTCTATAATTTAAATACCTTTCTCCAAATTTAGGATAAAGGGCATCTTGGAGAATTTTCTCTGTGTCTACTCTGTAATTTTTTTTGACAACACTTACGGATAATAGTTTTTTCTTAATTTTATCCTCTTTAATTTGTGTTGAGTTTTCTAAAGTTTCCATAGGAAGATTATACCGAAATTAAGACAAAATTTAAGTTTTATTTATGTTTCTTAACATTGAAAATTATAATATATGTACTATTGTTCAAATATTGAACAATGTCAAGTTTTTTAATTAAGTTAAAAGTTTTAATTCATGGTTAATTTATGTGTGGAATTTTAGGCTATATAGGTAACAAAGAATTGGACTCAGGCAAAATTAGAAAAATATTAAGTTTAATGTATAACCGTGGTCCTGACCACCAAGCAATTAGAAAATTTAAATTTTATAAAAAGAATATTTATCTCTTTTCATCAAGGTTAAAAATTGTCGATAGATTGAAAAGATCAAATCAACCAATGTCCTTTGAAAATTATACAATAATTTTTAATGGTGAAATATATAACCATAATGATTTAAAAAAAATTATTATTTCAAAAGGAATGAAATTATCAACTAATTCAGATACTGAAATAATCTTGAAAATGTATGCTTTATTTAAATCTAATTGCGTAAATTACTTTGAGGGTATGTGGTCATTTGCTATTTATAACAGTAAGACTTACGAAGTATTTTTGTCTAGAGATAGGATGGGTGAAAAACCTTTATTTTTTTTTAAAAAAAACAATAATATTTATTTCGGATCTCAAACTATTTATTTAAGAGCTTTGGCTGATAATTATAATTCTTTAAATGAGAAAAAAATATTTAGTTATTTAAAATATGGTTTTAAATCAATGGAGCAAGAGCCTCAGAGTTTTTTTAAGGGAATATTTAAAATTGATTCCGGAACTAACCTTTTAATCGATAGAAATTGTAATATAAAATCAGAAAAATTTTGGAAGCCATCCATTAAAGAAAATAATAAATTAAACGAGACCAAATGCATTTCTTTAATAAAAGAAAATTTTAATAAAAAAATAAAAGAGATTTGTAGTTCTAAGTTAAAAATTGGTTTATCTCTCAGCGGCGGAATAGACTCGAATTTTTTGTTGGGTTTTTTTACTAAAAACTTAGGAAACAATATTAATACCTATTCTATAATTGATGAGGACAAAAGATATAACGAAGAAAATTTAATAGATTATGCATCTAAATTTCATAATGTTAAAAATAAAAAGATCTATTTATCACCAAAAAAAAATTATTTGGAAAGACTCAAAAATTTAACAAAGTACCATGATAAACCTATTTCTACTATAAGCTATTTTGTTCAATCATTGATTTATGAAAGAATGAATAAAGATAAAATAAAAATTTGCATTAGTGGCAATGGGGCAGATGAATTATTTGCGGGTTATTATCATCATTACATTTTGTATTACAATAGTTTAAAGAAAAATGTTGAGAAAAAAAATTTTTCAAATCAATGGAATTCTTATATATTTCCTATTTTAAGAAGACAAGAATATAAAAATCTTAATAAAAAAAATATTGAAAGTTTTTTTAAATTTTTCAATGATGATGGGCTCCATCAAAAAAATATTAAAAAATTCAAAGAAAAGTTTTTTACGAATAATTTGCTCAAAAATAAGATGCTAAATGAACTTTTAATACAAACTATGCCCTTGGCTTTATTAGAAGATGATTTAAATTCAATGTATTATTCAATAGAAAATAGATCGCCTTTTTTAAATAATAAATTAATAAGTCTAGCTTTCAAAATACCAACTAATTTTCTGATGAAGAACTCATTTAACAAATATTTGTTAAGAATGAGTGCAAAAAATTATATTGGAGATAATGTAAGGTTAAATCGAGAAAAAAAAGGATTTAATGCATCTTTTTATTCCTTATTTTCTTTAAAAAATAAATCTTTAAAAGATTGGTTTTTTGATAGTGGTAGCCCTATATTTAATTATGTAAAAAGACAAAAATTTATTGATACATTTAAAAAGAATAACTTTGCTGACTTAGATCAGCAAAGATTGTTTAATTTCTGTAGTACCAAAGTATTTTTAGAAAATATAAAATCTCAATGATTATAATTTTAGATTATGGAATAAGTAATATTGGAGCAGTTAAAAATGCACTTAATTTTTTAAATTTTAAAAGCATTATATCCTCAAAAAAAAATGAGATAGAAACCGCCAAAAAAATCATTATTCCAGGAAATGGAAATTTTGGTGAAGGAATGAGGTTATTACAAAAACATAATTTAATTGAAATACTAGATAAAATGGTTATTGAAAAAAAAATTCCAGTTCTGGGTATTTGCCTAGGGTACCAGATGATGTTTGAAAAAAATGAGGAAGATCTAAATTATAAGGGGCTGGGTTGGATAAAAGGACAAGTTAAAAAATTTAAAAAAACGAACAAATTTTTGGTGCCACATGTTGGTTGGAACAAAATAAATTTTAAAAAAATGAAACTTATGACGGGTATACCTAACAATTCAAGATTTTATTTTGATCATTCATATTATACTGAAATTAGTAAAAAAAAATTCAAATGTGGCACTACAAATCATGGTATAAAATTTAGTAGTGTTTATAACAGTAAAAATATTTATGGGTGTCAACCGCATCCAGAAAAAAGTCAAAAATTTGGATTGCAACTTTTAAAAAACTTTTGTGAATTATGTTAGCTAAAAGAATTATAGCTGTTTTAACTTTTGATAAAGGTATTTTAACAAGAACTAAAAATTTTATTCAAGATTATCACTATACAAAAAAGTTTATTAATAATTCTCTTTTTGACGGTATTGTATTAATTGATGTAAGTAGAAATAAAAAACAAAGGTCAAAATTTTACGATGTTGTTAAAAATTTTAGTAAAAATTGTTTTGTTCCTATAACAGTTGGAGGAATGATTGAGGATATCCAAGAAATCAAGGTTTTTCAAAGTTTAGGAGTTGATAAAATCTTAATTAATTCAGTTGCAGTTAAAAATGAAAAATTGTTAAAAAAAATAATCGGCATATTTGGTAGTCAATTTGTTGTTATTGGTTTAGACGTAAAAAAAAAGAAAAATTCTTATAATTTTTTTTATAATAATGGAGAAAAAAAAATTAGTACAACTGTAAGAAATTGGATAAATAAAGTTAAAAAATTTAAACCTGGGGAAATTTTATTACAATCAATAGATCAAGATGGGTCATTAAAAGGTTTCGATTTAAAGATTATAAAAAAAGTTAGATCTCAATTTAAATGTCCCCTTCTTGTTTGTGGAGGTGGAGGAAATTGGGAACACTTTGTTGAAGCTTTTAAAAAAGGGAAAGTTGATGCTGTTTGTACAAACAATATTTACCATTTAACTTATAAAAGTGTTTTAAGTTCAAAGTTATTTTGTATTAAAAGAAATATTGAAATCAGATTAGAATAATGAAATTTCACGATAATTTAATTAACTACTGTAATAATTGTCTGATGCCATCTTCAAGACCAAGATTAGTTTTTAAAAATAATATTTGTAATGCATGTAAATATAAAGACACTAGAAAAAAGGTTAATTTTAAAAAAAGAGAAGAAGAGTTAAATAAAATACTTAAAAAATATAGATCAAAAAGCGGTAACCACGATTGTATAGTGCCATGGTCTGGTGGAAAAGATAGTAGTTATATCGCATATCAACTGAAGTATAAATTTGGAATGAATCCTTTACTAGTAACATTTTCTCCACTAATTCCAAGCACAGTTGGAATTCATAATAGAAATCAGTTAGTAAAATTAGGCTTTGACCATATCATCCTAAATCCAAATAAAAAAGTTTCTTCATACTTATCCAAACGTTTTCTAATAGAAAGAGGAAACCCGAAAGTTGCGTGGGATGCTGGAATAAATGCATTTCCAATTAAAGTTGCATTAGAAAAGAATATTAAATTAATATTTTACGCTGAACATGGAGAAAGTCATTACGGCGGAAAGGTGCTAGATAAAAATTCGGAAATGATAAGAAATATAGATGAAATATACGAACATCAAATTGGTGATGACCCGATTAATTGGATGGATGACAATGTTTCAAATAAAGATTTAATGCCTTACTTAATTCCAAATAGAAAAACATTAAAAAAATTCAAAATAATGCCTTTATATTTTGCATATTTTGATGATTGGGATGTTAAAAGAAATTATGAGTTTGTAAAAAGCAAAATAGATTTTAAGGGTCATATTAACGGACGTTCGCCTGGAACTTTTACAAACTATGATAGTTTAGATGACCACATAGATTCTATTTATTATCATTTTCAATATTTAAAATTTGGATTTGGTAGATGCTGGAGAGATGCAGCTAGACATATACAACTCAAAAAACTAGCAAAAAAAGATGCTGTAAAGTTAATCGACAATTATGATAACGAGTTAAATGAAAAAGACTTAACAGAAGTCTTAAATTTTTTAGGAATTTCTAGAATAGAGTTTTTTGAAATAGTAGAGAGTCATAGAAATGAGGAAATTTGGAAAAAAAAAGGAAATAAATTTGAACTAATAAATAAACTTAAAATTTGATCGTTTACAAATATGAAAAAAAAATTGGTGTTTTAAAATACGGTATTGAGAATTTATCTTCATCTTCTAATAACTAGATAAACTTAATATTGCAATAAAATCTAAATTAATTTCAATGAAGCAGGTTCTTAAAATTGTTAAAAATTTAAAAGGTCTTAAACTTTTTAGAAAAAGTAATCCATTTTTTAAAAAAATTTTTAATTATTTTTGGGTTATCAGTTATGAATTTTTGTTTTGATTCAGTTTTACTTTGAGCTACAATTACTAAATTATCATTAGAATTAAAGTTGTTGTAAGATTTGGTTTCAAAGTTTTTTGTTAATAATAAATTTCTTAACGAATTAAAAGAAAATCTCCAGGGATAATCATTAAAAGTATTAGTTTTTTCGCCATACCTAAAATAATATTCAATTTTATATGTTGGTGGTACTAATATTCTAGAACTTTCTGCAATTACAAGATGACCATTTTTTTTTAATATTTTCTTAATTTTTTCTAAAATTTTAAGTGGTTCCGCGCAGGCAGATAATGTCCAGGTCATAAATATAACATCAAAGTATTTGTTAAATTTTTTTTCGTCAATTTCAAGAATTTCATTTTGAAAGAACTTTGTTTTGAAGTCTTGTAAATTTTTTTTATTATTCCTTGTATTTTTCTTATTATAATCAAATCCAACTATTTTTTTAGGATTATACATTTTTTGCAGCAGTTTTATTAAACCTCCGTTACCACACCCTAGATCAGCAACTTTCAAATTTTTTAAATCTTTATATCGGTTAAAAGTTTCAAGTGTATAAATATGTCTACTTAAAAAGTGTGGGCTGTTAGATGAATAAACATTACTATTAAATTTTTTATTCCATAAGTTCAAAACTTTTTTATTAGAAAAATATTCTTTTGGGATAAGAGTTCCAGTTATTTTTGATACGTGCAAATCTGTAATTGTATATTTTTTTAAAAAACTTAGTTTGTAAGTTCGATTTATAATATTGCCTTGAAAATCTTTAACGATCTCATCTTTTATATTATTTTTTTTTAAAGACATAAAATTTTGTATTTATCTTATAAACTAATTTAAATTTTTCTGAAACTTTAAAAAATTCAGTGAGGATAATGCTCAACCCAAATGCACCCTTGATTAATTGTTATCAGCTCTTCTAATTTATCATAATGAACATTATGACTACCTCCAAGAATTTTTACTACGTAATATCCAGTCTCACTAAAACTAAATTTTCCAAAAAATTTCTTGAAACTTTTTACATCCATTTTGTGCTGGTGAGACGTATCACAAAAACCAAGGTATTTTGCCCCAAATTTCATATGAATTCTAACCCAAAAGTCGATGTGATAACCATCTTTGTCTTTTAATTTTGCATAATCTGAAAATTTCATAGTACAATAATCACTGGTAAATCTAGTTGGTGGCCTTAAAGGAATAATCAATTTTTTATTTTCTTTTTTTGCTTGATTTTTCATCTCTTCTATTAAGAGTTTAGATATATTTTTTTCTCTAAAATTTTTCTCTATATGTACAAATAAGCCAACGTAAGTGTTCATATCTTTTTTTTGACCTTCATCATTAAATGATTTTACGGTTGAGCCTGACCAACCATTTTCTGGTAAATCATTTTGATTATGATAATTAATTTTACACATGATAGCATGACCAGCTAATACATTAGAATTTTGTTTTTTTTCATAAGCTAAAATCCAATTAAGTTTAATTTTTTTAAAATAGTTAGGAAATGTTCTAAAATTTTGAAGATCATTTAATTTATTATAATCAAAATAATATTCTAATAACTTTTTATAGTAAGGTTGTTTTTTATTTTCATTAAATCGCTTTTCGATATCAAGAAAAGATAAATTTTCTATTTTTTCTATTTCAAAATCTGCAATTGTCATCTAGTTATGATTAATTTTATTAGCAATAATTGATGAAATTTTATCAATACCTTTTCTATTGAAGTGACAACCATCATGTCTATATGATTTGTCCAAAGTATCAGTAATTTTTAATAGTTCAATATTTTTAAAATTTTTCCTAATTTTTTGACGTTGTTTTTCCATTTCTAAGTTAATAATTTCCTGGTTCTCTCTATTAGCGCAAATAGTACTTCTGGTGATTATAAACAATGAGTTATTAAATTGATTTTGTAAATCTTTAAATATTATATCTTTTAAAGTCATAAAGTTTTTAAAATAATTTTTACTACTCTTAAAATCTTCTGCTTCACCTTGCATCCATACACTCGCTTTTAAATAATTTTCATTAAGAATAAACTTTAGTGACTTATTAACATCACTACCGTACCACTTAACCCATTCACTAATCGAAGATCCTGCAACAGATATATTTAGAAATATTACTTCATCTTTTATTTTAATTTTTTTTCCAATTGATGATGTAATTGAGTCTCCATGTGTACCGTCTGCTCCTAAAACTGGTTCACTCAATTGATAACAGAAATTGTCAGCTGGATTAAAATTTAAATTTTTTTTATCTTCTTTTATTAAAGCTAGTCCTGAGTTAGCCGCATTGGATTGCCCAATAATTAGAATTACGCTTTTATTTTTTGGACATTCTCTTTTAACTTTATAAGATAAGTTTTTATTAAATTTTGTAAATTTTAATTTTGGTTGTGGTGGAACATCATCATATATTCTATTAGGATATTCAGATTTACAGGAGTTCTCTACTCCATTCAAACCAAATATATCATCTAATATATATACGCCAACTTTAGAGCATCTTGTACTTGCTGTGCCAGTTAAAACATATAAGCACGCAAAAAAAGTTGTAAAAAGAATTATTACATTAGTAATTTTCATATTTGATTTTTTAATTTACAACTCAAAACTTTAAATATAACTTTTATTGATATTGCCATCAAAATAAACTGTTGAGCCGGAGATATATTTTATTTTTTCTTGAGCTATAAATCTTACAAACTTTCCAATTTCATCAGGGTTTCCTATTTTTCCAGATGGCAAAGATTTTTCAAATTTATCAATATCTTTAACTAATTCTTTTACTCTTTTAGTTTTAAACGGACCAGGTGCGATATTAATTACAGTTATATCTTTTTTTAAATTTTCTAAAGAGTAAGATTTTAATAAGCTACTCATAGCAGATCTGAGTGATGATGAAATAATTATAGAATTTCCAGGCTCTTTTATTATTGAAGATGAAATATAAAAAACATATCCACCTCTTTTAATGTCTATATTTTTTAAAATCAAAAAATAGCTAAGAAAGAGCTGATTAAAATATTTTTTCCAATCGTCAATGGTAATTTGCTTAAACTTTTTAGGAGGAGGACCCCCGCTATTTAAAACAATTAAATCTGCTGATTTATTTTTTTTAATAAATTCATTAACCGAATAAAGTTTTGAAGTGTCCACTTCTTTTCTTGAGCAGGACGTGACTGCAAATCCAGCTTTTTTAAGATTTGTTGAAATACTTTTACCAATCCCTTTACTTCCGCCAATTATGATTGCTTTTTTTTTAAAACTTGATTTCATTAAATATTTTTACTTTTGATACTTTTTTATTACTAAATGATCTTTTAACACTAAATTGCTTTACTTTCGAAGCATAATTATAGCTAGATTTAATATTTTCTAATTCATTCAAATAAAAAGCGTGTTGATCATCAGGGTAAATTCTTCCTTTTTTCTTAATTGGTTTACAATACAAAAAAACTGAGCTTGGTTTATAGTTTGAAAGCAAACAAAAAATTTTTTTGTTATTAAAGTGATTGCTATAGCCTGTTGGTAGTTTAAATTTTTTTTTATAAATGCTGATTTTTTTTAAATTAAGTTCATCTAACCTATAACTCATTGGTGTATGCAGTAATTGAATATGGTTCGAATTATCAAATAATCTAATAGAATTTTTAATTTTAATTTCTGAAACATTAAAACCTGTTGAAATGTACACAGGTTTTTTTTTTATTTTTAGCATATTAATAAGCTTATAATCGTCTATTCCAATACTTAAAAGTTTATAAAAATCTACATTTAAATTTCTTTTATCTTTGAAAGATGCATTGTCACATACTGCAAGGCCAAATTTTTTTTTTTTCTTATTACATTTTTTGATTGCGTTTAAATAAAAATTATTTGATAATTTAAAATCTAATCCTCTCTTTTTATATTTTTTGTAAAATTTTTCACTGTGAATCATAAATGTAATATTTTTAAAAGATGATTTTAAAAAAAATCTTAAAACTTTCTCTGCATGATCTAATTGACCAAAGTGATTTATCCCCGCCTCTAAAAAAAAGTTAGTAAATTCTTTTTTCATTTTGAAAGTTTCGTAATTTTTTTTAAATTTTTTTGAAAATTTTTATTTACATATTTTAGTTTTAAGCTAGAATTTATATTTGCTATCTGTGGATTTTGATCTAAAATCTTAAATATATCAACAGTCATTAGATCTTTTGTTTTTTTTACTGATTTTTTAATCATTTCATTGAACATTAAAAGATCTTTTTTATAATCGAGAGTAATTCTATAATTTCTTTTTAATTTTGAAGGTAAATTAACTTTTTTTATTCTAAAATTTTTTTTATTGTGTATAAAGTAATACGGTAGATATTCTGAATACTTGGTGCTTTTTGATTTTAAGAAAATTTCTTTCAAAGCTTTAATTCTATAAACCTCTCCATAAGTTCCAGCAGCAGCTTTTTTTGCAATGGTGATATCTGCTTTTTCTTTTTTATGATTTTTGATTAAAATTTCAATAATGTTAGAAGATATAAATGGACAATCGCCTGTTACTCTTACCACGTCTGTAAATTTAAATTTTTTACAAGCATCAAGCATCCTTTTAAGCACATCTTTTGACTCACCTGGAAAAATATTCATTTTTTTTTTGAATTTTTTAATTAGAATTTTATCACTTTTTAACTTTGTAGTAGCTAGAATGACCTGATCCGCATTTTTTACTTTTTTACAATTTAGGACGCAAAGCTCTAAAGAGTAATATTTGCCAATCTTTCTTAAAGCCTTTCCAGGTAATCGAGTTGATTGCATTCTTGCAATTACAATTATTCCAATTTTATGCTTACTTATCATTGTTCAAAATTTGAACAAGTATATATCTGCAATTTAATTAGTCAAATATGTTTTGATTGATGAATAATATTTTTAAGTTTTTTTGCTATATTTTTCACTGTTTTGGAATTTAAATCATAGTAAATTGGTAAACTTAGGCAGTTTTCGTAATATGCTTTAGCGTTTTTAAATTTATTTTTCTGGTAAAAACTTTTGTATAAAGGTTGATTAAATGTTGGTATGTAATGCACTTGAGTTGTAATACGATTTCTAAAAAGCTTTTGGATGAGAGTTTTTTTATTAATTTTTAATTTTTTAAAATTAATATTAATTACATAAAGATGCCAAGCCGACTCTAAATCTTTTGAAACTTTTGGAAAATCAACAATAGGTTTTAATTCTTTTAACTCCTCATTATATAAATTTGCTATATATTTTCTTTTCTGAATAATTTGATTTATTTTTTTTAATTGAGAATAACCTAATGCACAGTTTAAATCACTTAATCTGTAATTATGACCTGCATCAACAATTTTATATGCCCAGTTGTAATTATTTTTTGTAGTTTTGCCTCTAATCATGCCGTGGTTTCTGTAAATTTTTAATTTATTATTTAAGATCTTATTATTAGTAGTAACCATTCCTCCTTCTCCAGTGGTGATTGTTTTCAAAGGATGAAAGGAAAAAGTAGCTAAATCAGAAAATTTACAATTTCCAATTTTAAAATTTTTTTTTATAGAGTATTTAGAACCTAAGGCGTGACAGGCATCTTCTATAATAATTGTTTTAAATTTTTTTTTTATATTATAAAATTCTTTTACAAAATTAGGACACCCCCCATTGTACATAACAAAAAAAGCTTTAATCTTTTTTAACCTATTAAATTTTATACAATTTAATAAATCCGAGGGGCGCATTTGCCCTGATAATCTATCCACATCAGCAAGAAAAATATTAGCTCCTAACAATTTTGCCATGTTAGCTGCAGCAATAAAATTTACAGAAGGAATAATTATATTATCGTTTTTTTTTAGTCCTATGCTTTTAAGAGCTAAATCAATGGCGGCAGTTCCACTCGAACATGTTAATGAATATTTTGCTTTAGTATACTTTGAAAATGATTTCTCAAATTTTTTTACATATTCACCATTTGTTATGAAATTTGATTTTAATGCTTTATTTACTTCTGAAAAATCTGAGATAAAAATTTTTTGCTTGCCATAGGGAATTATATTTTTCATTTATTTTGAAAGTTTTTTTAAAAGATTTGAAATCCTTCTGTCATCAGAGTCAATTCTTTTAACCAATTTAATTGCATCTTTTGGGGCATGTTTAAATGAAAGCTTCAGAAGCCCCATCCAATTTAAATTATTTTTAGATCTAATTTTTTGAATTTGGTTAATTATTTTTAGATAATAATTGTAATTTTTTAATTTGGACATTAATATCATTAATATACTTTTAATTCATTGTGATTGCAAAATTTAAAAAAATAAAAAGACCTTTGATAATAACTGAAATTTCAGGAAATCATAATGGAAGTAAAAAATCTTTTTTAAATCATATTATAAGCGCAGCTAAAAATGGCGCAGATATGATTAAAATTCAAACTTACGAACCTCAAGATATTACATTAAAAAAGTTTGATCAAAATTTTAAAATTAAAAATGGCACCTGGAAAGGTCAGTACCTTTGGAATTTATACTCAAAGGCACACACTCCTTATAAATGGCATAAGGATGCTTTTAAATTAGCTAATAGATTAAAGATACCAATTTTTAGTAGCCCATTTAGTAAAAGAGCCGTTGATTTTTTAGAAAAATTAAATGTAAAATTATATAAAATTGCATCTTTTGAAATAACAGATTTGGACTTGATAGAATATATTGCAAAAAAAAAGAAGCCTATAATCATTTCTACCGGTATGGCTAATTTAACTGAGATAAAAAAAGCAATTAAATGTATAAAAAAATATAATAATAAAATTACAATTCTTTACTGTGTATCTGGTTATCCGTCGGAAGAAAAAGATATTAATTTAAATACACTCAAAAGATTCAAAAAATTATTTAGAAATTTCAAGATAGGCTTATCAGATCATACTAATGATATATACTCATCATTTGCAGCCACGACCTTAGGTGTTAGCGTAATTGAAAAACATTTTATTATCTCAAAAAAAATAAAGTCAGCAGATAGTAAATTTTCTATTAATCCTGAACAGTTAAAAGAATTAAAAAAAGGTATAAATAAAGTTTATTTATCTCTAGGAAAAGAAAAAATAGGATTAAAGAAAGTTGAAAAAACATCCATTAAATTAAGAAGATCTATTTTTGCTATAAAAAGTATCAAAAAAGGAGAAAAGTTCAGTAAAAAAAATATTGCTAATTTTAGACCAAAAGTTGGTATTGGCTCCGAACATTACAAAAAATTAATCGGAAAAATTTCAAAAAAAAATATTCTTAAATTTTCACCGATTTATAAAAATTCTTTTTATAACTAAAAATTTTTTGACTCCAGCTTTTTACACTTTTAGGTAAATCTTTTTTTTTATGAATTGAAAATTTATTTTTTTGTTTATAAGTTTTATAATTTTTAGAAATTAGTTTATTTATATTTTTTTCAAATAAACTCTCTACTTCTTTAAACAATATATTGTAGGTAGATTTAAAAGTAATATTTTTATTTTTTTTGTAATTAAATTTAATTTTTTTTTGAAAAATAATCGGACCAGTGTCTACGCCATTGTCTATTTCATGAATACTTACTCCTGAGGGAGTGTCCTCAATAAAACTCCAAAAATTTGGATGTGCTCCTCTATTGAATGGGAGAAAAGATAGATGCAAGTTGATGATCGGTCTTTTTGCTCTCTGCAAGATTTTCTTTGGTATTATTTTTCTGTATCCAAAAGAAATGTATAAATCATTATTTTCTATATCTGAAAATGAAATTTTTCGAGTTATGTTAGAAACTTTATAACCTTTTGTTTCCAACATTTTTATCAATTTTGTTTTCTTTCTATTGTATCCCAAGAACAAACATCTCATAAACTTATATAAAAATTTTTTTCAGTGCATAAATCAAGCCAATTGAGCTATTAGTACTGGTCAGCTACACGCGTTACCGCGCTTCCACA
>MDSW01042245.1_pt1 | contig 13790 bp, 5 predicted proteins | sample 811171 | NCBI WGS metagenome assembly MDSW01 (sample SAMN05326641, study PRJNA326480) | marine metagenome | isolation source: seawater | place: Atlantic Ocean: North West | collected 2012 | reverse complement strand
CGAGATGGCGGTTTTCTTGAAGGCGAAGATGTTTGTACACTACGGCTGTTTCTGAATGGAAGTGGTTCATCATCATCGTCATCCTCGTCATCATCCCAATCGTCATCATCGTCATCATCGAAGTCATAATCATCACCTCGTCGACGCAAAAGGATGAGTCCGACAATGAGGAGAAGTACAGCACCGGCAATCGCCGATAGTACCTTTGGAGACATCCCTAAAATCGAAGAAGCATCTCCTTCAGTTTCCGCCTTTTTGAGAGGGCAACCATCATCATATCCGTCAATTCCAGCAGGCTCATTTGGACAATTATCACGAAGATCTGATACACCATCTTCATCTGAGTCTAACTGGTCTAAGATACATCCATTTCCATCGACATCGTCTTTCTGACTGTATGGAGTGTCAGGACACAAATCGGGCGATGTACCACTGAGATTGTCGCCATAACCATCGTAATCCTCGTCCAACCATTGGGTTGGGTTTCCGGCAAGTCCAGTAGGCTCGAATTCATCTCGATAACCATCACCATCATCGAAGCAACCGAAGTAGTCGATGAAGGATGTACCCGCTTCTGTTGGACAATCGTCTGCTTGAGAGCCGTTTGGATTATCACCATAGCCATCGCCATCTTGGTCAAACCATTGTTCACCATCTGTCGGGAATCTATCTCCTGATTGATTTTCTCTCAAATCGGTGAGTTCATTGAGTGTGAAAACGTAAGTACCAGCATAGCCATCACCATCCAAATCTTGGTCAAATGCAGATTCATCAGTACAACCGTCGCTAAGAATTGGATAACCGGCAGGAGTGCCTGGGCAATCATCCAGAAGATCAGAAACTCCATCGCCATCAGAATCTCGTTGAGATGGAGCACAACCGTTCACATCAACATCTCCTCTTTCATCGTAAAGTGTATCTGGACAAAGGTCTGAAGGACCAGTAACATTGTCCATATCATCATCGATTTGGAGTTGCGAATTACTGCACCCGCTTGCATCAACTGAATCTCCAAATTGTGTTTGAGGGCAAAGGTCGAGGTCGTTGGTTACGGCATCTTGGTCATCATCCAATTGATTATCTGCACAACCTGCTGCGTTGACTGTAAGGCCTTCATCTGTACCGGCACAAGTATCCTCTACATCCGGGACAAAGTCGCCATCAGTATCTGTGGAATCAATGAAACGACAACCAATGCCTGTACCATCTTCATAGGGGCTTGTTCCTTCAAGCACACCTGCAACCGATGGACATTCATCGGCTTGGAAACCCGCTGGATTATCGCCAAAACCATCGCCGTCAAAATCCAGCCATTGTGTGGATTCAAGAGGGAATTCATCTTGTGAATTCATCCAACCATCACCGTCTGAATCTGGACAACCAGGATATGGGCTGGTGGAATTACCCCATACCGTAGGACAACCATCGAGGATTAAACCTTCGTTGTTTATCATTGGAGAAGCTTCAGATTGATTTCTAAAACCCTCATCATTACAGCCTTTCACGTCGATATCATTTCTTGTCAGATTTGAATCACCACAACGATCAATACTGTTGATTACACCATCATTGTCATCATCCAAAGAGGCATTGTAAAATGAGGTCCAACGGTCAGGATATCCATCAGAGTCGTTATCTTCTGCAGCGGCAATATTGTCAGGGAATCGGTCAGGGTTTGTGGCACCTTCAGAACTGTTGTCTCCGTAACCATCGCCATCGGAATCCGTCCATTGAGTTTCGTCAAATGGCCAAGCATCTGCGCCATTTTCTACTGTCCAATTGATACCGCCACTGTTTGAAGGGTCTGATGACCCATCGAGGTCTGAATCAAGGCAACCATTTCGGTCTCGCCAAGATGCACCCCAATCCCATTTGCAAGCATCAGCGTCTAAGCCGGATGAATTGTCGCCCCAACCATCGCCATCTTGGTCTTTGTATTGTGAAGGGTTGAATGGGAATACGTCTCCATTCGGCTGGGAGGAATCATATTCTGTAATGCAACAATCTGCTCCAGAGTTGTCCCCGTATCCATCACCATCACTGTCGAGAGCAAGTTTCCAATTGAAGCTGAAAACATCCCCATCGAGATAGTTGAATTTGTTGTTTGACCAACCATCTTGGTCATAATCGTCACAGCCTTTTCTGTCAATCCAAGAAGCACCGTGGTCATCATTGCAAGCATCATCAAGGTCTGAATAGCCATCGCCGTCATAATCAAGACAACCATAGGTGTACAACGATGAAAGACCAATTGTTGATTCACAGGCATCATACAGTGGCCCAAGAGCATTGTCTCCATATCCGTCACCATCGCTGTCCGCCCACTGATTTCCAAGCAGAGGCAAATCATCTATGAGGTCGAAAATAAGGTCTCTGTCCGTGTCAACATAGAGTCTGAGGACTTTAAACACTTGAGCAGTATCATCTTTGAATGCCATGTGTAATGTTTCATTGGAATCTCTAAACAGACCAACACTACCTTTTGTCGAGATATCTCCAAACGAAATAGAATTCCAATGATATGAAGAGCCAACAGCGTTCAAGCTGTTCCATGTAAGAAGATTGGATTGACCTGCACTTGTCATGAGAATGAACGTATTGTTCTCGACAGCCAAGTCCCATGTACCATCAGCATTGGAATCGGGTTGGTGTCCGAAAGATGACCAGTATCCAGTGGAGTTACGCACATAGAGTACATCGCTATTTGAATCACCGCGCACCGCCATAGCAGGCCATTCACCACCAACAAGGTCGAGACTGAACGAGTTGATTGCCCCTGATGGTTGAGTGAGATTCGAAACGGTTACCCAAGATGAATTATTTTCCCATGAAGAACCGTTCAATTGACGCTCGTGAACATTGAGTACTCCGGTTGAAGTGAGGGTCGAGACTATCAGCACATCGGTATCGGTAATCTCCATCGAAATATTACTGGACAAGTCTGTCAATCCTGTGATAACATTTCCACTCACATTTGAACCGTTGTAAAACCAAACAGTCAGGTTGTGGTTGGTGCCATCATCGTGAATCAAAGCAACAGCGAGATTACCGTTTGGTAATATGAGTGGGGCAAAATCACCAGATACAGCCGCCCCTTCATCCCCCAATTCAGTATTGACCCAATTTCCACCAGTTTCATGCAAGAAGATGAGTTGTTCGTTCACTGCATCTCGATAAACAGCGGCCGGGGTATCGTTCGTATCGATGACCATTTGAAGAGGGTCTGCAAGGTCAACACCGGTTGATACAGCAGAATGCGTCCAACCCGAGTCATCTTCTTGCGACACATAAATTTCGAACCCGCCAATACCATCCGATGCTCGCATCAAGTGTTGGTGTCCATCAGAATCGAGCACTGAACCAAGGAAACTCCCGAGTGTATGAGTTGTAAGAATACCTTGTTCGACGGCGGTATAACTTGAGGTCGTATGCATTTTCATTCCATGGCCACCTTCTGTGGAGAGAATTATTGGTCGACCAGAACTGGTTCCAGCAAAAGCAAAGTCTGTTGAATTCATTGTTGATAAAACGGTTTTTTCTGCCCAAATTCCTGTGGGGGTTCCATCATCAACATGTTCCAAGAACTGCAAGGATTGTTGATTCATGAACGACAAGAGCATACTTGCTTCTCCTCGATTGGAAGTCGAGACATCAAGGAATTCAAGTTCATCGCTAAAGGTAAAAGTTGTTGATTCCCAATCACGTTCCGAATACAAGTCATGGACAACTTGGAAAGAAGTACCAGAAGTTGATTGACGATAACTGAGACTGATTTCATTCAATCCATCACCGTCAACATCTCCAAGTGTTGCCATTGACAGACCTTTGTATTCCTGAGCCGAACCAGATGCAAGTAATTCTGATTCACTTCCAAGGCCAGACGCAGAACCAAGGAGTAGTTCGACCTTGCCGTTGCGGGTTGCACCTTGTTTCATGAGTAACAAATCGTCATATCCATCTTCGTTGACGTCCCCGGCACCCATGAACATACGTCCAATCATTTCATTTGCAGATTCACCGGATTTTGTCCAGTTCGGAATAACGGAATGAATCCCAGCAGATGAACCGTGATACATCCACACTTTCCCAGCTTGGTATCCACCGGTACCGTTGTAAACTTCTGAAAACATCATGTCATCATAGCCATCTGAATTTATGTCGCCGATAAAATCAATGGTGTGGCCAAACATTTTACCTTGAACCGTTGAAAGAATAGTTTGGTCTGCACTTCCATTGAAACCAAATAAACCACCAAAGTATATCTCTATTGAAGGGAAACCAGTGAATGAATCAAAACTGGCTGCATTGGAGACGAGTAAATCATCAAAACCATCACCGTTCAAGTCTCCTGAACCGCTCAATGACTGGCCTAAAAGTGTGTATTCTTGAGTTTGAGTAATGTTACGAACATGGTCCATACCCGAAAGGTTCCCCTTGTAAATCGAAATCTTTCCTCGGTGAATCACTTCAGTTGGAGTTGAAGATACGACGGCCGAATGGTTGCCTGCAACAACGGCCAAATCAGCAAAAGCATCGCCGTTCATTCCAGCAATTCCTTCGATGTTCCAGCCGAGTGCTTCTCCTTGGTTACCAGAAACATTCCACCATGGCCCATTGTCGATTCCTGTTGAATTACCAACAAAGATTTGGATGAGGCCATGGTCTCCGGTTTCATTTGCTTCTGTGTTATTCCATCCAGGAGAACCAATCGCCAAATCAGCAAAACCGTCTCCATTGAAATCTTGAACTGCAAGGCCCGAACCAAAACGCTCTCCTGCTTGGCTTCCATTCATCGACCAGACATTCGTGGAAGAAAGGCCTTGAGCGGAACCGTAGGAAATCGATACTTGTCCAGTTTCCCCATTGACATTGGAATATCCTGGTTCCGAGTAAATGAAATCATCAAAGCCATCACCGTTCACATCTGCCATGGCCGAGTTTCCTTCTTCAAGACCTATTGAAGCAGTTGCTTGGAAAGTAGGGACTGGGTTGATTCGCCCTTCGTCTTGTCCTGCAAGACTTCGTAATAATTGCAACGTCGTGGTATTGTTTTCATACGAGGTTGTGGCTATTTGTTCGACTGCATTCGTGTCTAGCCCCATACCAATATGTTCGCCGAGGTTTGAATCGCGAACAAGGACTCTCCGGTCGTAAACTGTTCCGTCATAGCGAATCAATCGAACTTCTTCACCCGCAGTATACAACAAGTGGGCAACTCCATTTGGGTCCATTTGCAATTCAATGGAGTTTCCAATTGGACCTGCATCGAGAAGATGGTCATACCACAAGTTCCCACTGTAATTCAGTTGCCATAGAGCCCCGTTTACATCTCGGAACACTGCGAATTCCAATTGATTTGGTAGAAGAACCATTTCAATATCTGTCGGTTGAACATCGTAACGGATTGTGATTTTTTGCCACGAGAGTTCACTGAAGACCGAATTGGGATAAGCGATGTGTGCCGATTTGATGTTGTCTCCATCTGCATAGAGCACGTATTGTCGTCCATCTTCATTTACTGCAAGTGCACAATCAACAAGACTGCTTGCATTTGCTGGAGCAACAGAGTCAACCAAATACATCGACCAACCTGATTGAACTGAAGAATACGAAGCGTTTCCCCCGTCGAGAGAACCAACGTAGACATTTCCTTCTTCTGTCGTCCAACATGCATCAAAGCCTTCATCGTGACTCAATTGGATATCAGGAGCCCCCATTGTTTCATTTGGTAACATCTCAAGCAACTCCGTCATCCAGATATCCAATGCAGATTCTTCACGGACTGTTGCATCGTCTAATCCATCAAAAGCGAGGCTTGTTCCAGCAAACTCGTGACTATTTGAGTTATTGAAAGGGACATAATCGTTGGAGGATTGAACAAAAACTTCGTTCAACTCGAGTTCTGATTCCGTAGGATACTCCACCAATGGAGCAAAAAGATGGACGACAAACAACAGAGTGAGCAGCAATGAAACTGTTGGAAAAGGTCTACTCGCCGACGCCGCCATGCCCCCGTGTCGGTCGACATCCTTGAAAACGCTTCTTGAAGTTTGCATCCATTGACCCCCGTAGGGGGTCAGAACACTCAATTGCAAATCAACCCTTTCAAACTGTTCAATGCATGAGTTTGACAACATGAACCACCTCGCCGTGTTATGGCGGCGAAGACCTATCTGGTTGTATCCAATGGTCAGTGGCCGAAAGAAGAGATTTGGAGGCCTTTGGTCGAAAATTCTGTGCATCTTATCGCCTGTGACGGAGCTGCAAATCAATGTCTAGCACAGAACATCTCAATGGATACGGTCATTGGAGACATGGACAGTCTTTCGAAAGAAGTTCAAACTCAAATTCAACAGCAACCAAACCTACAGTTTCTTCATCAAGAGAATCAAGAAAACAACGACTTGGTCAAAGCCATCAATTGGTCCGTCGAACAAGGTGCAACTCAAATCGAAGTGATTGGGGTTGAGGGCGGAGATATTGCTCACCAGTTTGCAGCGATTTTAGCCCTTTGTGAAGTGCCTTCGAACACACGCTTACACACGACAGATTCCATCATTCAATTGGTCAATAATACAGGATACAACAACTCTTCTATAGAAAAAAATACCTCATTCTCCTTGTTCGCAATTGGCACCGTAAAAGGTGTTTATCTCACCGGCGCCAAATGGAATTTAATCAATCAAGAATTGAAACCAGGTACGCAAGGACTTCACAATGTCGTCGAGGAAAATTGTTTAGAAATCAAATATTCATCAGGAAGACTCTTGCTCTTTTTGGACCGATGAAGAAGGTAAATGACTGCGAAGCATTTCAGAATAACTCCCTTCACCATCCCATTGTTGAGCGAAAATATCGATACGAGCCTGTTCAAGTGTAGCCTCTAATCCCCCCCAATCTTCGATTAATCCAAGTTTGAGAGCTGCGCGAGGTGTGTAGCCGGGGAGGAAATTGCGCCACAAAAACGGAACACGCCCTGGTGTAACTCGATTGACCATACGAACGATGGAGGTGTTGCACGTTGTCAAAAAGGAATGATACCATTCTGGGTTTTCAGCAAGATGATTTGCTTTCATGGCTAAACGTCGGAGCATATCCTTGTCTTTGCCAGGGGGAGTAATTGCTCGGAACATGTAATCCTTGTTCCCTCGAGCATTGGTTCGCAATCCGGTTAAGTCTCTTTCAAAACCAACCAAGAGATACAATTCAAAATTACGCCAAAGCCCATCCCATGGGTGGTACCGTTGTTTGACTCTTCGACGTGCTTCAAACGAGAAAGAAAGGCATGTGCCATCGTTGAATTCGAAGGTGAGGTAGGTATGTGCCATCCCGTGAATCGAATGAAAGTGATCAACCATGAACCAAATGTCCTTGAGTTCTTCGACATCGACAACCACTTCATCAGCCCAAGATTCATCTCGGTCGCGTGTTGTTCTCCAAAAGAAATCGCGAACATTTCGAAATGTGATTTTATCCCCTTCAATTGTTGTAGTCGTTACAAATTCACAATCTGAATTCCAATTTGCTTCTTTTTGAGGTTTACGAGGTCGAACTCGAATGAACCAAATCACAATACAGAGAATTACAAGACTCGTAAAAGAAAGGAAAAAATACTTGAGCATCAATTTCACCATTTATGCCAAATTCGAAGTTGGGAATCCCACCAATCAGTAGCCCCATCGGGATGTTGACGCCACAAGACTCCATCATTATCGGTCATTGTTGGAAGACCTTGGGTATCTGGGGAGCCATCGGCAAGAATCATCGGCATTGGACCGAGGTTACGTAAAGCACCAGTCCCAGTCTCGTCTTTGACTCGAACCAAGAGCATAAACACCACAAGACAGACAATGAGGCCAAGTGCTCCTATCGAGAACCAGCCAACTGATTTTGTTGGTGTTTCTTCACCAAAGGAACGACTTGGAAGAGTTGCTGCTTCGTCTTCAGAAAGGTTGAGGCCTGGAAGTCGAACGAGATTAATTCCGTGAACTGTTCGAATTTGTTCATTGTTGATAACTTCCAAAGTAATCAGATGAACTCCAGCAGGAAGGGGTGAGCAATCATAGGTTGTACTTCGATTACCTGGCAGAACAGTGCCTTGAACTGTCCACGTCTTTTCAAAGGTTGAAAAGTCTACGCCAACCATGTTTGGAATCATCGTGATTTGACAAGGATTGTCAGTGACGTTTTGGTTACCTATTACATCCAATGAAAAGGCAGGTGCAGGGCGGTTATTGATGGTGAGATTAAGCCAATATTCTGCTGTTTGTCCCAAGTCGTTTCTGTAGGCTTCCTTGAGCGTGTATTCTCCAGCCGGCCAATGTGAACAATCCAAAATCGTTTGATTGTCGAGGACCGTGAACGGAGCTCCTGAGAACGTTCGAACTCCTGACGCATCATACCGAGGACCTGTTTCATCAGCAAAGACACGGTTTATCGAACAATCATCACCGGTTTCAATCCACCCTGGCGCATCTAAATCGAGCATCAATTGTGGTGTTTTCAAAGCGGGTTTGAGGACATATGTCGGTAGTTGTATGGAAGTGATTTTGTCTCCATCTTGATTGATAAATTCAAGTCGCAGGGCATGTTCTCCCTCCGACCAAGCATCGTAAACTAAACTTGCATTCGATTGACCTGTAAAAGCCATGTACTGTTCTTCTTGAACTTCTTTATCCTTGTGAAGGCCGTGCAATCGCAATTCAATTTCAGTCCATTCAGATGAAGAGTTGAGAATAACGACAACCCGTATTGAATCAGGTTCACCGTCTTGATTCATGTCCATCGTGTCGTTCCGAAGTGCGACCAAAGTCAAACCTTCAGCAGCAAGTGCATCTTCGGCCGCTGAGGGTTCTGCTTGAACTTCTTGAACAAGACCGTGAGGGAAAAGAAGACAGCCGATGAGCAATGAAACAAGCAAGAACGGCGTCATTCGGTTGGCCTCATTCATTCACTTCACCTCCTTGTACTTCTGCTGGTTGTGGAGGAGGTAACTCCATTCCAGCGGGAATCGGAAGTGGAGGTAAATTCTCTAATGGTATCATGGCCGCAGGCATCGTTTCCATTGTGAGTGCATCTAAGTTCGCAGAATCTTTTGATTCGAATAATTCATCTTGGATAAATTCAGTATCTCGCCCTTTACGAACAATTAAGGCGAATGTGGCACCGAGAATGAAACCAAATCCAATGACCAAATAGGTGAGCCAAGATGCTGCGGGGTCTTCTCCCAGAATGGCAACTGCTGCTGAAAATTCGCCGTATGAATCAGACCAGCCGTCACCATTTGAATCTACACAGCCTTGTACATCTCGCTTTGAAATACCAGCAGTTTCCGGACAATCGTCTCGAAGAGCACCCAAAGGCACATCGCCGAAACCATCACCATCGGTGTCTCGCCATTGAAGAGATTCTGTTGGGAACGAATCTGCTGAACCGTAAGGATGGGCTTGCCAACTGTCTGTTGGGTCAGACCAACCATCACCATCGGTGTCTCGGCATCCAAGCCGGTCGAGGATTGAAGTACCACGAACTTCAGGGCATGCGTCGCCTTGGTTGCCGTCTTTAGAATCTCCAAATCCATCACCATCGGTATCGCGAGATTGTGTCGGCTCATGGATGAAAGCATCACCTAAATCCGACCAACCATCGCCATCGGTATCTGGACAACCCCAGCGGTCTCCACCGGATGAAGGTCCAACTGAAGTTCCTGCTTGACTCGGACAAACATCTGCGGTTGTTCCAAGAGGATTGTCGCCGCGTCCATCGCCATCAATATCGTGCCATTGCGTGCTGTCCATTGGCCAAGCATCGCCTTTTCCACCTGGACTTGCCAACCACGAACTGGTTGGGTCAGACCAACCGTCTTCATCACTGTCTGGGCATCCCCAGCGGTCGAATGTCGACGAACCTTCGGTGGTTCTGCAACCATCGCCACGATAAGCGATACGAAGTGTCTGACCGTCAAAATACTCGAGATTATCGCCGTATCCATCGTCATCGGTATCATACCACTGACTCTCATCATTCGGGAAAGCATCAGCAAATCCAGCTGGATGAGCAATCCAATCGTTGGTTGGGTCAGAATAACCATCGGTATCGACATCTCTGCAACCGAGGCGGTCGAAGCGGGAAATCCATCCAGATTCGACTTCTTCAGCGGATGAAAAGACGCAAACGTCTCCTTCATAGCCCTCTAAGTTATCCCCATAACCATCCCCATCAGTGTCTCGGTATTGAGATTCAATGAAGGGGAAGTCATCGATTTGTGTTGCACCATAGGATTGATTGTCGCCCCACCCATCTTCATCGGAATCAGCCCATTGCGTAGGGTTGTCAGGGAAATCATCGACAAGGAGTGCTCCTTCAGATTGATTGTCTCCCCAACCGTCATAATCACGGTCTTGCCATTGAGAAGGTTCCAACGGGAATGCGTCTGAGCCATTGGCTTTGGTCCAGTTAAGGTCGCCATCTGAAAAACCATCACCGTCTGTATCAGTGCAACCATAACGGTCGCCAGTTGAAGTTCCCGTAATGAAAGGACAAGCATCGGGAGTTGAAGCATTGAACAACCAATTTCCAATCCCCCAGCCGGCTCGTGAAAGGTTCCAATCTCCATCTTCCCAATTATCACCAAAGCCATCAGCATCAGTATCATTCCATTGTGTTGAATCAAGGGGGAATGCATCACCAAAGCCGACAGGGTGGGCATACCAAGCAGTTACGCCATCCAAAGCACCGGGGTCTTCATCGGAATATCCATCGCCATCCGAATCAAGGCAACCAAACCGGTCTTGAAGAGAATATCCTCGGCGGAACGGACAATGGTCTCCTTCGAACCCATCAAGATTGTCGCCATAACCGTCGTTATCGCTGTCAAGCCATTGACTTGGCTCACTGACAAATGCATCGGCTCCATTTTGTGGACCCCACCCCGAATCTGGGTCTGACCAACCATCGGAATCAGAATCTGTGCAACCTTTTCGGTCGTTGGTTGAAGTGCCAACAAGGTCGAGGCAATCGTCTTCGTTGTCGATAAATCCATCTTCATCGGTATCTCGGTTTGATTTGTCGATTGAAGGGGTGAGTGTATAATCAAAGCCATCGTTACACCAAGAGTCTTCAGCTTTGATTTTGACATAGACATACGTAGCAGCATTGACCGTTGTTGAAAGTACTTTTGTTGATGCACCGTCATCTGCTGAAGTGTCAACAATTGTGCCACCTTGGGCGTTTAGCAGTGAGAATGTTCCCGTCCAGCCATCTCCAGGGCACCACCAAGCAGGACCGTTCATCGAACCCGAAAAAGTGACTTGAACGATGTCGCCTTTTTTGGCTTCAACTTTCCAAAAATCAGTTTTATCGTTTCCTGCATCGCAGTCGGGGTCGCAGACATAACCATTCGACGTCACCCCATCTGTCAACGGATTCGCGCTCTGGATAGTGTCATCTGCAGAGACGGGTGGAACCATCGAAAGCATCATCGCGGCGAGGCAGATGGCCATCAACCGCTTCGCGTGCATGCCTCTCCAAGAGGCGGTGTGCCTATGAACACAGCGCATTGAACATGACACCCTACGGGTGTCAACTCATTCATACAGATTACGGCTTGCTAAAATCAACTCTTCGATGGCAAAATAAGGCATTTCGACAGAATTGTCTTCCGAATTGTTGACGACACTGTGGGATGAAGCCATATCGCCTCGAATAAATTTAATGTAACGCTGTTCCTCGTTTTCCTCGAATGGATGAAGCCCGACGTTCTCTTGATAGGCAATACCCATCCATGAACCATCAGGCGACATCACCGTTTCAAAGAAATCATGCAAAGCATGCGTATCGCCGCTGCTTTCTTCATACGCCGTGACAGTATGAAGCGGTGTTGGGTCAACGATTCTGAAGTCCCATTCATCGCCTTCCATCGGTGCTTTAAGCGCTCCAGCATAGAGATACCAATCTTTGCCAGCAACGTAACCATCTTGGCTGTTATTCTGGTCATAATCCAAGCCATAGAAAGCGAGACTTACCACCTGGTCTTCGGTGATTGAAACGAAAGGATACATGTTGATTCCTCGGTCGAATGCTGTAGCGTTCCATGATGACCAATTGGTTCCGTTATCATAGGATACTGCAACTCGCATAGCCCAAGCACCAGTGTTGCCGTTTGGACAATCTGCCCAAGCCACCACGACCATTCCGCCTTCGTTATTATTGACTACCGGATAACCTTCAGGACAATTTCCTTCTCTGGGCCCGACTTCAACCGGTGTTTGCCATGTACCATCACTTGGACTTGGACCAGTTCCTCGGCCATATGCGTCACTGATTCGAACATGAACGACACCTGTCGAAGAGTCTGCATCTTCTTGGGCTACAAAGACATAGGGGCCGTTGTTCTGGGCAGAAATAGTTGACCACCCGCCAGGCATAGCGTAGCATTGAGAAAAAGGCGCTCGTCCAGTTTCTGAGTGATAATACCAGTATCGCCCTACATCGCCTGAACATTCCGGAGGCGAAGCACCAGAGTTTCCAAGATAGTGGATTATTCCATCGCCTTGTGCTGCAACCCATGGCCGGTCATCGGCAGCCATGGTTTGCATACGTTCACAAACTGAAGGGGAAACATAGCTGTTGCCACCCTCTTCGAACATGTGCCACCAATTATCTTCTAAAGTCGTATCAAGATAGTAGACAACATCGTTGGCATCAACTGCAATATCTCCTTCATCACCAAGGCATTCAGAGCCTGCTCCAGTTCCGGAACCAATCACTGAATTTCCTAAATTACCTGGAGTCGGATTGAAATTTTCACCATGCCCCCATGTCTCGCCACCATCGTTTGAAATCCAGAACCATGACGCCCAATAATCCCATGAAGTCATTTCTCCATCTTCGCATGCATACCATGTATCGAGATTGCCGCCAATGATTGGAGCGAATGGATTACCTTCACCGCCCCATCGTAAATCTTTGTGAGCCGTAACGAAGAGATTTCCTTGACTATCGATGGAAAGGCTTGGCTCATAGCCGATGCCATAGCCTTCGTAACCGGCATCTTGGCCGTTATCAGGGTCAATACACTCTTCATGTCGAGGCATGTACTCAGGTTCATTCCAAGTAAAGTAGATTTGTTCCCCTTCAAACGATTCTTGTGTTTCATTGGAGTTCAAACCATTTGACAATGAAGGGCCCCAAATGGCTGCCAATAGGAGTGTAATGATGGCAACTGCAATGGTTGCACCAACAGCCAAATTCAGGTCGCGAGTGCCTGAAGTATCAGAAGGAAGAGGGGATTCAGCGATCAAAAGAGCATCGGGTGCTTTGTTCGCCATGGAGGATTGTAGAAGCGGTGTGCTTTGGAGGTTCCGCAGACGAATTACTGCTTAGGTGTCTGAACAATATCCAAGTAGATTTTTTCGTAATCTTCTGCATTGTGTTCATAGGTATAGGTGTTGAGGACACGTTCTCGACCTCTCAATGCTTGTGCAGTTCGACCTTCTGGGTCGTCAAGAGAACGACAGACTGCTGCTGCTAAATCTGCCGGATTACCTGTTTCAAATAATTCTCCAACGGTTGAATCAATCATTTCTGTTAGGGGTGGCTGGTCTACCGTAACAACAGGAGTTCCACTGGCTAATGCTTCCAACGGAATGAGTCCCTGCCCTTCATAATACGATGGATATACCACCAAATCTGCACTACGGAAGTGTTGGGCCAAGGCTTCAAAGGACATTCCTGAACGGATAAAAACGGCATGACCAACGCCGAGTTTCTTTGCCTGCTTGAGCAGTGTT
>MDSW01017234.1_pt1 | contig 13790 bp, 10 predicted proteins | sample 811171 | NCBI WGS metagenome assembly MDSW01 (sample SAMN05326641, study PRJNA326480) | marine metagenome | isolation source: seawater | place: Atlantic Ocean: North West | collected 2012 | reverse complement strand
TGGTGTATTTGAGGCTTTTGCTCCTAAAAATAAAACTGGAAACTCCAATATGGAGCGTAATTTAGGATTTTTAAAATCTCTACGAACATCTTTTCTAATATTGGATAGGAAAAATCTAACTCTTTTAATTGTTTTTTTTGAAACCAACTCCAACGGGCTATTACCAGGCATTTTATATAGCATGTCTGTAACACCTATTTCGTAATTTTCTTTTGCAATTTTCAAGTACTTTTTGAGTTTTTCTCCGCTTCCTTTTTCAATCGATTCAAATTTTTTGCAAATTTTTTCAGGTGAGTCTTCAATATCAATAAAATTATCTTTTCCAAAATAAACCCTGTAAGCTGGATTTAATTTAGTTAACGTAAAATAGTCAGAAACTTTTTTCCCGAAATCGTTAAAAAATTTATCAAATACGTCGGGCATCCAATACCAGCTGGGTCCCATATCAAAAGTAAATCCCTCGGCTTTGAATTGTCTAGCTCTACCACCAAGAGTATCATTTTTCTCATAAATTGTAACATTATGCCCTGCTTTTGCTAAATAACAAGCAGCAGATAGGGAAGAAAATCCAGAACCAATAATTGCTATATTTTTTTTCATATGTTTAAGTGCGCACGAGAAGACTCGAACTTCCACAATCGATTTGATTATTAGGCCCTCAACCTAACGCGTCTACCAATTCCGCCACGTGCGCATAATTAATAATTTTTTTTAAAGTTTTTTGGGGTTAACCCATATTTATTTTTGAAAGCCGTAATGAAATGGCTTGCAGTGCTATATCCAAGCTTTAAGCTTACCTCGTTTACATTATAATCATTTTCAGAAAGGAGTTTTTTAGCTAATTCCATTTTATATTCAATTAAAAATTGATACACAGGTTTTCCGTATATTTTTTTAAATCCTTCTTTTAATTTCTTTAAGCTTAGATTAATTTCTTCTGAAAGTTCGACTAATGAAGGTGGATCGGTCATATTTTTAATAATTATATCTTTTGCTCTTTTTATTTTTTTAAAATTTTCTTCATTTGTTAAAAAAGGGCATTGCTCAATATTTAAATCTCTATTTCTGTTATATAGATGGCTGAAAAGCTCATATATTTTAGCCTTTAAGAATAAATTTTTTGTAGAGCTATTCTCGTCAAATCTCTTAATTTCATTTAAAACAAGAAATATTGGATTTGAAATTTTATTTTCATAGTAATATTTTTGATTAATGTTTTCGTCTTTTAAGAATTGTATGTTGTTACTATCTTCTGAAAAAAGTTTGTGAAATTTTTTAATCGAAATTAAAATTGAAATCAAACAAGATTTCTCTGAGATAACTGCATTGATTGGTAGGCTTTTCATCGGATTATATAAAACTATATATTTTCCGTTTTCAACTTCCATTTTATATGCATCATTATTAAATATAAACGTTGCCTTACCTGAGGTCACAAAATGAAATTGAATATAAGAAGCATCAATTTCTTTCTTTACATAGCTTTTTTTACTTCCTTCATTTACAGATTTCAAAATATTAAATCCGCTTTCTATCTCTGTGTTAAATGTTGCCATTTATTTAGTTTTAATTTTTGTCCTTATTATTAGATAAAATATCAATAATTGAACCAATCTCCTTAATTTTTTTTTTATTCAAATTTTTTACCTAACAAATATTCTATAATATTTTTAAATTTTATTATTTATAATAATTATCTTGCAATTTAGAATAACTCTAAATAACAATTTATGAAATATTGCATAATTCTTTTGATAAGCTTAAGCTCTTTAATTTCTTGTCAAATAAAGAATTCTAATGAAGTTAATATTTATAGTCAAAGACATTATGAGGTTGATAAGATCCAATACAAAAATTTTGAAAAATTAACTGGAATAAAAGTTAATGTCATAAAAGCTGGAGCTGATGAGTTACTTGAAAGACTAATAAATGAAGGAAAAAATTCTCCTGCAGATTTATTTGTTACGGTTGATGCTGGAAAACTACAAAAAGGAGTTGGGGTGGGGGTTTTTCAAAAAATTGATAATAATATTATTAACTCAAATGTTAGTAATGATTTAAAGGATCTAAATGGTTATTGGATTCCAATTACATATCGTGCACGATTACTTGTTTACAGTAATGACAGAGTTTCTAAATCTGATTTAAGTACATATGAAGATTTAGCTAATCCAAAATGGAGGAACAGGCTACTGGTTAGATCTTCTTCTAACGCATATAATCAAGCTTTAATGTCTTCACTATATGCTAATTTAGGAAAGAAAGCTGCTATAGATTGGTCAACCAATGTTGTAGCTAATTTTGCTAGAGATCCTAAAGGAAATGACAGAGATCAGGTTAAGGCAATAGCAGCTGGGCAAGGTGATATAGCTATTGTAAATTCATACTATATCGGATTGCTGCTTTCATCAGAAAAGCAATCTGAAGTTGATGCTGGAAAAGCTGTTTCTATTTTCTTCCCAAATCAAGGTAATAATGAAAGGGGTACACATATAAACATTTCTGGTTTTGCAATGACTAAAAATGCCCCAAATAAAGAAAACGCAATCAAGTTATTAGAGTATCTTACAGGAATTGAAGCTCAGAGTACATATGTCAATAATGGTTATGAATATCCCGCAAATCCAAATGTTCTTCCTTCTAAAATTGTGCAGTCATGGGGGGGGTTCAAGCGTGACACCTTAGATTTAAATGCTTTAGGATTTTTTCGAAATGAGGCAATAAAAGTTTTTGATCAAACAGGGTGGAAATAAAAAATTAGTTTGAAAAACCGTAGATATCAAGAGTATTTCGCCTTAATTATTTTTATAATAATATTTTGCCCAATAATTTTCTTATTGGTTAATTCTTTTTTTCTGGATACGAATTCTTTAAATTACCTCATAGACAATTTATTATTTGATTATTCTGTCAACACATTATATTTAGTATTAATTACATCTTTTTTCTCTTTGTTACTTGGTATAGTTCCAGCATGGTTTATTAGTAATTATAAATTCAAATTTAGAAGGGTTATTGATTTAATACTTTATTTGCCTTTAGCTATACCAACTTATATTATGGCTTTTACTTACAGTGAATTATTAAGTTTTACAGGCCCATTCAAAATCAAATATGATTTCTTGCAAATAGAGGTTTTAGGAATAATACTTTCATTTTCTTTATATCCTTATATTTACAGTGTTTCAAGAATTTCATTTAGTTTATTTGGTTCAAGGTATTTAGAGATTGCTAAAAATCTTGGCTTAAACGGATTTCAAACACTTTTTAAGATAGTTTTACCATTGTCTAGGCCAGCAATATTCTCTGGATTATTTCTAGTTATAATGGAGGTTTTAAACGAATATGGTGCGGTTAAGTACTTTGGAGTTAATACTTTTACAATAGGTATTTTCAGGTCATGGAATTCAATGAATGATACCGGTGCTGCTATTCAGTTATCATCAATTCTTTTGTTTATAGTTGCTTTTTTGTTTTTTATCGAAAAATATTTTCATCAGTTTAAAAGATTTAGTTTTTCAAAAAATAGTAAGATAAATACTCTCAATTTTCCTAGAAAAAGGAATCTGTTTATGATTTATATTGTTTGTTTAGTGCCTATCATTTTAGCATTCCTAATCCCGATCATATTTAATATTATTAATGTTTTTTCAATCTTTGAAAGTGTTGACTTAGATAGGCTGTTTAGTTTAACATTCAACTCTCTTTCTGTTTCTTTAACTGCTTCAAGTATTATTTTGATTTTGTCAACATATTTTCTTTATAATGAAAAGATTTCTAAGTCTAGAATATATTTTTATATAAATCAATTTATATCTCTTGGTTATTCAATCCCTGGGGCAGTCGTTGCTTTAGCTGTAATTATTTATCTGACAAAAATTGATGAATATTTTTATAGTGTTAACCTGATAGGTAGCTTTATTATATATTTCATAATTCTTATTTATGCTTATATAATAAGATTTTTAGCTGTTGGAAAATCTCCAATAAAATCAAGTTTAGAAAAGCAACCTGAATCATATGATGATTCGGCAAAAAACTTAGGGCTATCTAATTTTAAAATTTTCCAAAAAATATATTTTCCTATAAATAAATATTCTTTTTTTACAGCCTTAATATTGGTTTTTATAGATATAATGAAAGAGTTACCAATCATCTTAATTTTAAGGCCTTTTAACTTTGATACTCTTGCAACTCAAACCTATGAATTTGCTGTAGAAGAAATGATTCCTCTCTCAAGCATATACTCATTTATGATTATTTTTATTTGCAGTATATTGCTGATATTTTTAAAAAATTTTTTAGAAAAATCTGATGTATTTAGAAGTTAAAAATTTAGTAAAAACTTATGGTGACATTCCAGTCATCAAAAATTTATCATTTTCTATTGAAAAAGGTCAGTTAATCTCCTTTGTAGGTGAAAGTGGATCAGGTAAATCAACATTTTTAAAATGTCTTTCTGGTTTAGAAAGTGTCAATTCTGGTAAAGTTATTCTAAACAATAAAATCATAAATGATAATAACTTATTTGTTAAACCGCAAAGAAGAAAAATTGGATATGTATTTCAGGATTACACATTATTTCCACATTTAAATGTTAAAAAGAACATATGTTTTAATTTGGAAAAAAAATATTTTAAAAATTTTAAAGATTTAATTAAGCTTACTAACCTAAATCATCTTTTAGAAAGATACCCTCATGAAATTTCAGGAGGTGAGCAACAAAGAGTTAGTATTGCTAGATCAATTATTAGGGAGCCTGATCTTTTACTTCTTGATGAACCATTTAGTAATCTTGATGCAAATATCAAATATTCAATTAGAGATGAAATTTGTAAGATTATAAAAAAAACAAATACAACAACTATTTTAGTTACTCATGATATAAATGACGTTTTAAATATTTCTGATAAAATATTAATATTTAAGGCAGGAATTGTTCAACAATATTCAGATCCAGAAAAAATGTATTGTGAACCTGTAAATTGTTATTGTGCAGAAGTGTTAGGTGAGATAAATAAATTCCCAAAAGACAATAAGATTTATTACATACGACCAGAAAACCTAAGATTGGTTAATTCTTCTTCAAATTCAATAATTATAGAAAAATGTTTTTTTCAAGGTAAAAGCTATAAGCTCTTAGGTAAATATGAGAATAATATATGGTCATTATATTCAAAAACACCTCTGAAAATTAATTCGGAAGTGTTTTTTGAATACTCGGATTCAGATTTGATTTACTTTGGGGATGGTTGTCCAAAGTTTTTTTCTTAATTAATTGAATTCTGTTACTCCTTCATTTGGTTGGTAAACATAGTTAAATGTGTAATGTCTACCTTGATCAACAAACGCATCAGGATTTTCAGGTGCACCTAAATAATAGCTTAGAATTTCTACTTTAGCAAACTTCCCGTCTCTTGTTCTAAAAACTAATATCTTTCCTGGTGTTGGGCTTATCAAAAAAGTTGGAGGACCGGCATAGGTATACCATCCATTACCTGACCCTGTAACAATAGCATAACCATCTGAAGAATCTTGCTCAATCAATGATGTTTCAACTATACTCATCTCTGACATTAGTCCATCATAAATATACACTCCAGCATCACCAGTTCTGTCAGGTTCATTAGCTGTTGCGAGTGAAGACCCACCATTCACAATTATTGATGTACCTCTGAATGCAATATCCCACTCGGTTGAACTTTCAGTCATAAGTCCAGATTCAAAGTCAAACTTGGTAAATTCCCCAGAGATCGGTTGACCTTGCCCACCTTCTTGTGGAGCATATAAATCTTCAATTGTTGAAGAAACAATATTTAATGGGGTAGGACTGTCATCATCACAATTATAAAAAAATAGTGATATAATAGACAATAAAATTACTTTTGATTTTTTCATTATAAATAACTTTTAGATTTTAAATTTAATAAGCTGCAAATATATAAGCTTAATCTACAAATTTTATAACGCTTAAAGTTTATTAATTTTGATTAAAGTTCTTTCTAATTATTTCGATTTAAGAAAAAAAGTATCGCTATAAGTTCAATTTAAATTAAATTCTATTTTTATTTAGATTAATTATAAATAAACACTTAAATTTGTAAAAAATAAAAAAAATGAAAAATTTAAGTGTTTATAGAACAACAATATTTCTAATTACAGTTTTTATTCTTTCATGTGAATCTGATAATAATATTGATACGACAAACATTGTTGTACCAGATTCTTATGAATTTACAAGGGATGGAGAGACTACTGTTAGTTTTTCTGGTCAGACAACAAGGTTAAATCAGGCTGAAGAATTATATTCTGCTTTAAATTCAAATTCTGCTACAGAGTCAGGATTAGATTTAATGTTTAACGGAGATGGTAATGGTTCTGCTGGTTTTGCTGATGAGTCACTAAACGGTACATCAAAAATCATTGGAAGTAAAACTGCTTCTTCAACCCTAGCAGGAAGTGCAACTACTAAATCTAGATTTGACGCTATGATCACTGATTTCGCTGCTAATGTTGTCCCAAACTGGAATACAGATGCGTCTGCTGGAACAGCTGGCGCTATTTCAACCCCTGATGGCGCGTCAACTTATCACCTAAATCCAATGGGTCAAGAGATAGATCAATTATTCTTTAAAGGATTAATCGGTGCTTTTACTTTAGATCAAATTGTAAACAACTACATACATCCAAATCAGCTAGATTCAGGTTCAAGAATTGATGATAATGATAATGATGTTCTATCGGGTGATAATAACTATACGGATATGGAACATAAATGGGATGAAGGTTTTGGTTACTTATATGGTCTTGAAGGAGAAGATGATTTATCTACGGCTGGAACTTTACCATCTGGAAATGGAAGTCTTTTAATGAAATACTTTAAAAAAGTAAATGATGAAGGTGGTTACGAACCAGGAATTGGTGAAGTTGTTTATGATGCTTTTATTATGGGAAGAACAGCTATCGTGAATAAAAATTATGAACTTAGAGATCAACAAGCTGCAATAATTAAAGTAGAGCTTTCTAAAGTGATTGGTTACTATGCTATTCACTATATGAATGATTATGTCTCAAAACTAGAAGCTGGTAATATTGCTAAAGCACATCACTCACTTTCTGAAGCTTGGGGATTCCTATTAAGTTTACAGTTTACTAATAACGGAAATGATGAGCCTTTTATGGATAAATCAACAGTTGAGTATTTCTTAGATAATTATCTAGGAGATTTTCATTCTGTAAATCCAGGTGCTTTAACTGCACCAGCAAGTTCACAATACCCAGGTATGATCGCGCTAGTACTTCAAGCATTTGAAGCTAATGGTGTAACATTAAATATTAGTTAAATCATAATAGATTAGTATTTCATGCTAATTTATTTTTTTGTTTTCTAAATTTTGAACGGAAGCAGCGATATTTGTCGCTGTTTCCTATTTAATTAATAAAAATTATGAAGTTTAATAAATTCTTTTTTTTAAATTTTTTTATTTTATGTATTATTCTTTCTTGTTCTGACAGTGATGATTCAAACTCAAGCTCCTCAGACAATTATGATCGTCAAGCATTACTTTCAAATATTGTAAATAATATTATTATTCCAGCTCACAATAATTTTAAAAATGAACTTGATTTATTTAAATCTAATGTTGAGGTATTTGATAATAACAGAGATATAACAAATCTGCAACAGCTGCAAAACCAATTTATCGAAGCATACAAAGCATGGCAACATATAGAAATGTTTAACATTGGTTATGCTGAGGAGATTTTTTATGCTTCAAAAATGAATATTTATCCTGCTAATATTTCAAGAATATCCGATAATATAAATGCAGCTAATATTGATTTAGATAGTAATTCAAATCAATATTCGGCTCAGGGTTTTCCTGCTATAGATTATCTATTATTTGGATTGGCTGAAGATAATCAGTCGATATTAAATATTTATTTGAGCTCTGGACAAGATAATCTTACCATGAACTATTTGAATATATTATCTGATAAAATGGTTGAGAATACTGATTTGGTTATTGATTATTGGCAATCCAATAAAGAAAGTTTTATTAATTCATCTGGAAATTCATCCACTTCAAGTTTAAACATGCTTTCTAATGATTTTGTTTACTATTTTGAGAAAGGTCTTAGGGCTAATAAAATTGGTATCCCAGCAGGTGTATGGTCTGGTGAATTACCTCAAAATGTTGAAGCATATTATAAAGGTAATATTTCAAAACTTTTAGCAATTGAAGGTCTTCAAGCATCATATAACTTTTTTAATGGTATTCATTTTGGATCTAATCAGATTGATGGTGAAGGTTTATATGATTATTTGGCTTATCTAGATGATACAAATTACTCTGATTCAACTATGTTTATAGGTTTAGAAGATGATATAGTGTCTTCTTTTGAAAATTCAATGCAAAAATTACTTTTATTAAATGATAATTTCGTAATTCAAATTCAAGCAGATAATATTAAAATGCTTGAAGCATATGATGCAATTCAGCAAGCTGTTGTAAGGTTAAAAACAAATATGTTGTCTATTTTAGGCATTTCTGTTGATTACTACGATGCTGATGGGGATTAGTAATTTTTTAATTAATGAAAAAATTAATATCTGATTATTTAAATAAAGATTCTTCACCTTATCCATTATCTATATACAGAATTGGTTTTGGAATTCTTGTAATGATTACTATTTTAAGATTTTGGTATAATGGATGGATTGATTCTCTTTATATAGTTCCTGATTTTCATTTTTCTTATTATGGGTTTTCTTGGGTAAAACCAATGGGTATTTACACTTATTTGATATTTTATATTTGCTTTTTTTCAGCTCTATTTGTAATGCTTGGTTATAAATATAAATATGCAATTGTTACTCTCTTTTTGAGTTTTACATATATTGAGTTAATGGACAAAACTACTTATTTAAACCATTATTATTTAGTTAGTTCTATTTCTTTTTTGATGATTTTCTTACCATGTAATTCTTATTTTTCTATAGATTCTAAGAGTAATAATAAAATTCCTAAATGGACAATTGATTCGTTAAAATTATTAATTGTATTGGTTTATTTATACGCTGGTTTAGCTAAAATAAACTCCGATTGGTTAATTAATGCTCAACCATTAAAAATTTGGTTAAAAACTAAATACTCAATTCCCTTAATTGGTGAATCGTTATTACAAAAAGAATTTTCATATTATTTATTTAGCTGGGGAGGGATGCTATATGATATTTCTATTCCTTTTTTGCTTTTATTTAAAAGAACAAGGGTATTTGCTTTTATAATGGTCATAATATTCCATATACTTACTAGAATTTTATTTCCCCCAATTGGAATGTTTCCATACATAATGATTTTTAGTTGTATTATATTTTTTAACAGTTCATTTCATAAAAAAATTATTGAATTTTTTAAATCATTTTCAAAAGAAAAAAATAATATTTTAGAAGATTATAAGTCTATTAAAGGCTTAAATAAAAATAAAATATCATTATTTTTTATTTCTGGTTTTTTTATTTTTCAGATTCTTGTCCCGCTCAGAAGTGCTTTTTATACTGGAGAGCTATTTTGGAATGAGCAAGGTTATAGATTTTCTTGGAGAGTTATGTTAATCGAAAAGACAGGTTATACTACTTTCAAAATTGTGGATAAATCTAATGGTAAATTTATTAAGGTTAATAACAGGGATTATTTGACAATGTTTCAAGAAAAACAAATGAGTTTCCAGCCTGATATGATTCTTGAGTATGCTCATTATCTTGGGGATATTTATAAAAACAAAGGATTTAAAGACGTGTCAGTATATGCAGAAAGTTATGTAACATTAAACGGAAGACCAAGTCAACAATTTGTTGATCCTAAAATAGATTTATACAAACAAAAAAGAAGTTTTAAACATATAAAATGGATTATACCTTTTACAGATGAAATTAAAAGTTTATTATAGTGTTATAATTTTTATTTTGATTATATCCAATCCGATATTTTCACAAAATAAATTTTCAGGTTATATCATTGACGATATTAGCGGAGATAAAATATTTAATGTAAAGATATATTCAAACAATATTGGCTTATTAGATATTTCTGATGATTCAGGTTTCTATAGTTTTACCATCAGTAAAAATTCAAAACTTTCATTTTATTCAGAAAATTATTTTGTTAAAGAGATTAATTCAAATGCGCTTGAAAGTTCTGATATTATTTATCTAAAGCCATTAATCGAAAATCTTGATGAAATAGAGATTATTGTAAGAAATGAAAAAGTTTTTTCACTTCAAAGATTAAATGCAGTTGAAGGAACAAGTATTTTTGAGGGTAAGAAAAATGAGGTAATTCTTGTAGATCAAAGCATGGCTAACTTATCTAGTAATAACTCAAGACAAATTTATTCACAAATAGCTGGATTAAATATATTCCAAAACGACGATGCTGGTCTTCAATTAAATATTGGAGGTAGAGGATTAGACCCCAATAGATCTTCTAATTTTAATACTAGGCAAAATGGCTATGACATCAGTGCTGATGTTTTAGGATATCCTGAAAGTTATTATACCCCACCAGCTGAAGCTATTAAAAATATACAAATAATTAGAGGTGCCGCCTCTTTGCAATATGGAACACAGTTTGGAGGATTAGTCAACTTTGTTTTAAAAGAACCAAAAATAAATCAAAAGGATGAGTTGATTTTAAGAAACTCTTATGGAAGTAATAATCTTTATACAAATTTTACTAGTTATAAAGGTTCATCAGGAAAATTTAGATACTATTCTTATTTTAATTTTAAACAGGGTGATGGTTTTAGAGAAAACTCTTTTTTTAATTCTAAAAACATTTTTTTAAAAACAATTTATGATATCAATGATAAGTCAAAAATATCTTTTGATTTTACTTATTTTACCTATTTATCTCAACAAGCTGGTGGATTAAATGATGTAATGTTTGAATTTGATCCATTTCAATCAAACAGATCAAGAAATTGGTTCAGTGTAGAATGGTTATTATATAACCTTACCTATAATTATGAGTTTAATCCAAACGAATCACTTTCATTATATTTATTTGCATTAAATGCAACAAGAAACGCATTGGGTTTCAGAGTTAATAGAGTAGATCAAGTTGATGATAACGGACCAAGAGACTTAATATTTGGTGATTTTAATAATATTGGATTAGAGTCAAAATACTTAAGTATTTATAAAATTTTAGGCAAAGAATCCATTTTTGTTCTTGGATCAAAATTATATTTTGCAAATAACGAAAGTATGCAAGGGCCTGGAAGTAATCTTTCAAATGCAGATTTTAACCTTTATTTTGATGAATTCCCTAATTATAATAATCAATCAGTTTACAAATATCCAAATCAAAATATTTCTTTTTTTGGAGAGAATATAATTAAGCTTTCAGAAAAATTATCATTAACGCCAGGATTTAGATTAGATTATATAAATACAAAATCCAATGGACAATATGAAAGAATTATTCAAGATGCAGCTCAAAACGTTATACAACATGATACTATTTTTGAAAATAGAAAGAACGAAAGATTATTTCTTTTAACAGGAATTGGATTAACATACGATTTAAGCGATAAAATTGAGTCATATGCTAACTTTTCTCAAAACTATAGATCTGTAACTTTCGCAGATATTAGCACTGTGAATCCAGCTTATGCTATTGATCCAGAAATTTCTGATGAAAATGGATATACAATTGATTTAGGAATTAGAGGTGATTATAATAATATTATAAATTTTGACTTTAGTTTATTTCACTTAGCTTACAATAACCGAATTGGTTTTATTCAAAAACTATTTGATGATGGCAATGTAAAAGCTTATCGAACAAACACAGGAGATGCCAAAATATATGGCCTAGAAAGTATAGTTGATTTAAATTTTAGAAAGCTAATTAATTTAAATCCAAGTTATATATTTACTACTTTTTTTAATTTTTCTTTGATTGATTCAAAATATAGTAATTCAAACGAACCTGGTGTTCAGGGAAAAGAAGTTGAATTTGTACCAAAATATAATATAAAGACAGGTATTAAATTCGGATATAAAAACTTTATTTCATATTTACAATATTCTTATTTATCAAATCAGTTCTCAGATTCTTCAAATTCAACAGAATCAAACCTCAGTGGAGTTATAGGTTTAATTCCATCTTATGATGTATTAGATTTATCTTTAAATTATAGTTTAGGAAAAATAAAGTTTGAAACAGGTATAAATAATATATTGGATAATTATTATTTTACAAGAAGAGCAACTGGATATCCCGGACCAGGAATTATACCGTCACCACCAAGGAATTATTATTTCACCCTTCAATATAAATTTTAAAAATGAAAAAAATTATAGTTGTTTTTGATGGTTTTTGTATTCTATGTAATAATTATACAAGTTGGCTTTCAAAAAATAATCCTAAAAAAAATATTTATTTCACAAATTTTGAAAGTAATTACATTAAAAAGGAATATCCAAACCTAAAATTAGGAAACACTTTGTTTGTGATTAATGGAAATAAAGATATTCTAACTAAATCTAACGCAATTAAATATTGTCTTGATCATTTAAGAATTAATATTATTATCAAATCATTTATTAAAATGACCCCAAATTTTATTATCGATATTTTTTACAATTTAATAGCTAAGAATAGATATAGACTGTTTGGTAAAAATGATTCCTGTCAAGTGCCAAAAAATATTAATAATAAAAATATTTTATTTTAATTAATTCCGTATTTAAGTTTTAGATAAAGAATTCTTCCACTTAGGTTTTGGATATTATTAGGGTCTTTATAGTTAAAGATATTTTCAACTCCCGTAGAAATTATAAAGTTTTTTTTTAAATTTTTATTGAAGGAAAAATTAGCAGTAATATATCCTTTAACAAAATTATCATATATATCTAAATAGTTGTTTGAATTTGAGTCATATAAACCATACCTGCTTCTATACTTTAGCCTTAAATTTGAATTAAAATTCCTTTCTTGGTTAGTGTAATTTACTTTTAAGACACCCATATGTCTGGACCTGTTATATAAACCAAAATAATCTGATTTTTTTAATCTAAAAGCTGGCGATAATGGATTCTCTCTTGCGTAAACTTCACCCTTTTCAAATGATTTTCTGGCATCTATATCGAAAGCATATAATAATTGGTATCCAAATGAAATGTCAAAATTATTATCAGCTTTGAATTTTGTTTCAACTTCTAGTCCGTAAGTACTTACATTATTTATATTGTAATAACTAAATACATTTTGTCCATTCGTTTTATTCGCTATTACCCTGTAGTCAATTAAATTTTTTGTTGAGTTAACGAATAGATTTGATTTAATGCTTAAATAGTCGTTAAAAATTCTATCATAGCCAATATTAATACTCAATGAGCTTTCAGGTTTTAGAGGTGTATTAAAATCACTTAACGGGATTATTATATTTGCTATTTGACCTTCTTCAATTAATTGATTTATAACATTATTTATAACATTATATCCTATTACAGAATAACCTATACTCGTATTTGAGAAATTAAAATATAATTGTCTAAAATCAGGAGCTTTAAATCCATATCCCAAGGAAAGTTTTAAAGAGTTTGAGTTATCAATTTTATAAATACCTGAAAATTTTGGACTAATCTGAGATTTATACTCTTCAAATTTATCGAATCTACCTCCAAAAATCAGATTAATTTTTTCGTTTGGGTGGTAATCATATTGAAAATATGCAAAGGGTGAATTTTGTTTTGGATTTATATCAAAATATGTTCT
>MDSW01062147.1_pt1 | contig 13791 bp, 11 predicted proteins | sample 811171 | NCBI WGS metagenome assembly MDSW01 (sample SAMN05326641, study PRJNA326480) | marine metagenome | isolation source: seawater | place: Atlantic Ocean: North West | collected 2012 | reverse complement strand
GGGCAGCGCGTCGTTCCCGAATCGACTCCTCCAGCATGCGAGCGGTTTCCTTCGCGAGCCGTTCGGTATCACGTTGGGTTCTGAGATTTCCAGCCATGGCCGCCATGCGTGCTTCCCATGGAATGGTTGTTGGATCCAGCGGCTTCCAGGCCGGTGGCGCCACCAGTTCCGGATACCGTCGTGAGGCATCAGCCAGACGTCTCGAGGCCCACGCGGATGCCGGTGCGACGATCGAATCCTCGATGTGCATCGAATCCGCGAGAACCGGATCATCGATCAGCTGCTGCCAGTGACTCACGGCAACCTCGAGGTCCGATGCGGCCATCCAGTCACCCAGCATCAGCTGTGCCGAGGCCTCAAGGGACGTGTCTTGCGTGAACGTGTCGAGCAGAGTTCGAACGGCGAGGTACTCGGATCGCGAGACGGATTCGGCCGGATCCAGATTGGTTCGGATCTCCTGCAGGATCCGTTCTCGAATGAACTGCGCTGTCGCTTCATCGACCATGTCCTGGTTGTTCAGCAGTGGCATGACGACCGTGATCCGATCGAGCAGCATCGATCGATCCCCGGTACGGGCCGCCACTCTGATCAGCGACAGATGGGTTCCCGGGTCATCCGGCTCGACATCGAGACGATCTTCAAGTTCCGTGCGGATCCGTGATCGCTCGGCATGGAGCGTGAGTCCCCGGGCATCGCCTACGAGCAGATGGCCTTCGATCGCCAATGGAAGCGAGGATCCCGTGATCGGCATTCTGCGAAGGATGTCACCGTTTGCCGTATTGATTTCGACGATGTCGGCACCCGTGGGCACATAGAGTCGATCGTCGGCCAGATGAATTCGTCCGGCAAGCGCCCGGCCCTGACCTTTCGACTGTGGCCAGGTCGTCCAGAGCGGCACGGAAAGATCATCTGGATCCATTGCGGAGATCGATGAGCCCACGACGAAGACTCGCCGTCCGTCCGTCAGCATGTAGTTGACGGATTTCCACTCGGGTCGGTCATCGATGAGCATCATGTGTTGGCGACGTCCATGGTCCGCATCCATCACGACAACTTGTCTGTAGTCGGGGCTCAGCGAGATGATCGAGTTGTCGATCACCAGCGGCACATGAATGTCGTAGGGACGAATTCGAGTCGTGGCCTGTGTGCCGGCGACAGGGGTATCCAGTCTCTGAAGCCACTGGACTCGACCACTGGCGACATCGACAGAAGCAATCGCTCCGATCGAGGTGGCGATGATGATCTGATCATCCTTCACGACGGGCATGGTCAGGGGTCGAAGGCTGCCCTCACGGAACTGACTGCCGGTTGAGGCGATGTAGGTGGCGAATGCAGGGGTTCCATCAAGCCGGTTCAAGGCGAGCAGGTAGCAGCTCTTGAGTCCCTGACGTCTTTCTCGACGAGCAATCACGAAGACACGATCCTCATGAATCACCACTGGTCCAGCTGGGTAGAGGGACTGAGGGTCGTCCACGCCCTTCGTATCGGCGAGATTGAAACGCCATCGCTCGTCACCCGTCCTGGTGTCGAGACAGACGACTTCCTTGGATTCGGAGGTTCCGCCGGCCATGCTGTAGCCGATCCAGGTCACGAGATCGTCACCGTCAACGGCCACGGTCGTGGGTCCGATGGGATCGTTGATCCGATCGGTCCGATTGGAGGGATCCAGAATGGACGTTCTCCAGTCTTCCAGTCCCGTGAACAGGTTCACCCTTGCGACTTCGGCGCCTTCATTGAAGTAGATGCGATCATCGACAATGGCAGGAACAATGGCCGTCAACCGGCCACTCAGCGTGTTGGCTTCGATGAGTTCCTCGCTGAATTCACTGTTCGAGAGGATGCTGACTGGCGTGCGCGCATAGGCGGCGTTCCAGAGTGAGGGTTCCAGCAGATCGCCGACCGATTGATCCGTCGCATCCAGCATGTCCCGGCTCTGCAGGGGACTGGGAGGATTGCGTGAGGTCCATGCCATCATGGCTTCGTACCAGGGTTCGGCTTCTGGTCCGGCCTCTTCAAGTCTGCGAGTCATGTCCTCGACGGCGGTCTGATGGCCTCGGCCATGGGAAGCCATGCCGCGCATGAGCCATGCAGCCCATCGATCCTCGTCCGTCATGAGATGGTGAGCGAGGGCTTCTTCAAGCCAGCTGTCCGCGATCGCCAGACGTCCGGCCTCGAGATTCTGCTGTGCCAGAAGAAGCAGTGCCTCCAGGCCGGCGCGGGTCGCTGATCGTGTTTCGACGAGGCCTCTCAGTCGACCCTCTTCCAGCATCTCTCGTGCACGCCTGGACTCGGCCCGGTCGTACCGCTTGAGCAAGGCATCATCCGTCGAAAGGATTCCGAGTGCGACTGATCTCGCCGATTCGAACCGTCCGTTCTCTTCGGGATCCGGTACGAGCATGTCCTGATGCTCATCCAGCACGATCTGGATCAATCGGACGGTTTCAGCAGGGTTGGTTGTCGTGAGATCCCGGGCGCGTGCCAGAAGCCGAGCTGCTTCAGCCGAATCATTCACGAATACTGGATTGGGGGGAGGGGCCTGTGAGAACACCTGGCTCGAGAGGATGTTGAGCAGGTACAGGGCGATCAGGATTCCAATGCGGCGTTTCATGCTGGATGAGGGCGGCAGCCCTGATCTGATTCTACGGCGACTCGAAGGACTTGTTCCGGTCCTGATACAGTGCTCCCATGAGATTTGCAGCCCTCCTGATATCACCCGTGCTGATGCTGACCGGTTGCCTGAGCACGCCGCCCTCGATCTCGGTGGACAGCGTCGAGGTTGTCAGCCGAAGTGACCAGGCCATGGCGCTGCACTACAACCTGGTGCTCTCGAATCCAAATGACCAGCCCATCGAGCCACTCGAATTCACCTATTCCGTCTCAGTGGCGGGCCGGGGCGTGTACCAGGGTCGACATGCCGCGGAGATGACGCTCGACGCGGCCGGCCAGGACAGGCCACTGATCCTGCCGGCCGTCATTCCGTATGAGCGGGTCGGCTGGACGGAACGCACCATCCCGGAGTCCGAACGATGGTCCCTGTCGGGGACACTGGTCTATGTGAGCGAAGGGGTCTTCTCCGAAACCCTGCTCGATCTGGGCTATCGCCCATCAACAGGCTTTTCCGCATCGGGGACTTTGAACACGGTTGGACAGATGGGTCCAACCCAGGATGACGGAGCATCCGCACAGACGGATTCATCCGTGCAGACCGCCTTGTCATCGCCTCCCGCAGGGTCCTGACAGCCGGTGTATTCATGAATCAATGGGATTGAAGGTCAGCCGAATGGAATCAGAGGCGTGATGCGTTGTCCGTGCAGCGCCGATAGGTGCTGTTGACATCTTCGTGACACGCTCACCGTTTTTCGGCCGGACCTGCACCCATGCAACTCAATGACATTCTCCGAATGGCAGACGATCGTGGCGCCAGTGATATTCATCTGGTACCTGACCATCCTCCCATGGTTCGCATCAACACGGTGATGGAACCACTCGGGGACAGTGTTCTCAACGCTGCACAGACCCAATCCTTTCTCGACAGCATGGTCAACGAGCGACAGAAGGCGTCGTTTCAGGAAGATCTCGATCTCGATTTCTCCCATGCCGTGGAGGATCTCGGCCGCTACCGAGTCAATGCCCATGCCCAGCGTGGGGGACTGGCGCTGGCCATGCGTGTGATTCGAACGATGGTTCCCGATCTGGCGGATCTCAACCTTCCGGAGGTCATCCAGAAACTCACCTGGCTTCCAAGAGGTCTCGTACTGGTCACAGGAGATACGGGGTCGGGCAAGTCCACGACCTTGGCAGCCATGATCCAGGCGATGAATGCACGGTATCGCAAGCACATCATCACGCTTGAGGATCCCATTGAATATGAACTTGCATCGCAGGAGTGTGTGATCGAACAGCGAGAGCTCGGTGTCCACATGCCGAGCTTCGCTTCCGGACTCAAGCATGCGCTCCGGCAGGATCCGGACATCATTCTCGTCGGTGAAATGCGTGACCTCGATACGACCGCGTTGGCGATGTCGGCCGCAGAGACCGGGCACCTTGTTCTGTCCACGCTGCATACCTGCAATGCCGGTCAGACCGTCGAGCGCATCATCGACATGTATCCGGCAGGACAGCAGAATCAGGTTCGATCGATGCTCGGGAACACCTTGCAGGCGGTGATCTCACAAACGCTCTTCAGCCGGATCGATCGGCCCGGCATGGTGCCTGCAGTCGAAGTTCTGCTGTGTACACCGGCCGTTCGCAACATCATCCGTGAAAGCCGGACCTTCGAGATCCCGAATGTCATCGAGACCAGTCGTCGAGCCGGCATGGTCAGTCTGGATTCCTCGATCGCCGAGCTGTACTTCAACGGTTTCATCAGTCGCCAGGATGCCGTGGCGCAGTCAGCCTACCCCGAACAGATGGAGCGCAGTCTGGCGGCGTGAGCCCGTCAGATCTGATCGTACGAATTTCCAATGCCGCAATACCGCTATCAAGCACGACTCAGTACCGGCAGGCTTCAGGGTGGCGTCCTGAATGCTGATAGTGCTGCCGCAGCAGCCACGCTGTTGCGAAACCAGGGACAGCATGTCCTCAAACTGGTTCCACTGCAGGGCAGTGGATCAGGTGATCTGATGAAACGGATCGGTGCGAGCTTGAACTGGAGCTCCGGTCCGACCGCCAAGGAAGTGCTCGATTTCACATCGCAGCTTGCCGTGATGATTCGTGCGGGTATCAGTATCCGACAGGCACTCGAGGGAATCGCCGAGCAGACACCGAATGCCAAATTCCGGAAGATCCTCCAGACCATCCGCCAGGACGTCGAATCGGGCAAGCAGTTCTCGGAAGCCATCGCGAAGTATCCAAGACTCTTCGACGCGCTCTATGTGAACATGGTCCGAGCCTCCGAGATGTCCGGTTCGTTCGCTCACATGCTTGATCGAATCGCCGCGTTCATGAAGCAGCAGCTTGAAACCCGGAAGATGGTCATCGGTGCCAGCATCTATCCAGGTGTCATCGCAACACTCGCGACCTCCGTGACCATCTTCCTGATGACCTTCGTTCTCCCTCGGTTCGCAACCGTATTCGAAGGCAAGGAAGCGGCGCTTCCTTGGCCGACGAAGTTCCTCATGGCGACCTCGAACTGGATGGTGGCCAACTGGTGGATCCTGGTCGTCGTCCCGATCGTGTTGCTCATCGCCTTCTTCATGTTCATTCGAACGGAGGTCGGTCGTTTCTGGTTCGACGGCACCAAGCTCAAGATGCCGCTCTTCAAGCCCATGTTCCGTGCGCTCTATGTGAGCCGATCGCTGCAGACAATGGGTGAGCTGCTCAATGCGGGTGTTCCCGTTCTCGATGCCATGACCGTGACCGGTGACATCACGGGCAACGTGCTCTACCGGGGCATGTGGCGAAAGGTCCAGCTCGCGGTCCGTCAGGGACAGAAGATCAACGTCGCACTCAGTGGCACTTCTCTTCTGCCCAAATCGGTCGTACAGATGATGGCGGCAGGTGAGGATTCCGGAAAGCTTGGCGAAGTCCTCGAGGAGATCGCCGTCTTCTATGCAGCGGCGCTGCGCGATGCGATCAAGACCATGACCAGCATGATCGAGCCATTGCTCATCGTCATCATGGGTTCCATTGTCGGGTTCATCGCCATGGCGATCATTCTCCCGATCTTCAAGATGAGCGCAATCGTGGCCGGTTGAGTCCGGAGATCTCTTCATGAATCAATCGTGTCTGACAATGCGACCCGTCGTTGCTCGGCCTGTTCGAAGCGTTTCCCGCCGCGGATTCACGCTGCTGGAGTCGGCGTTGGCGATCGTCATCGTCGGCGTGGGTGTGCTCGCCATGATGGCGGGACAGCAGGCATGGCATTTCCAGAACGACTGGGCGGAACGCGTCGGTCTGGCGGCCCGTCTTGGCAACGAGATTCGAGAAATGACTCTGACGCTTCCAAGGCATGATCCCGTGACTGGGACCTCGATATGGGGATCGGAACCCAACGAAGCGGGTGTCCTTGATTTCGATGACCTGGACGACTTCGACGGTAATGGTGCGGGCATCACCTTCTCGGGAGACGATGGCACCGGGCCGTTGAACAGCTTGCGTCAGCCGATCATCGGACTGGACGACTGGTCTCAGGAAGTCAGGGTCTGGAACGTGGATCCCGGAGACATCAACCTCGATGTGGCTGACGGTGCTTCGGACATGACCCTGGTCGAAGTCACGGTCTACTGGGATGACCCGCGGGTTGCCGGTCTGCGGGAGATGACGCGGGTGAGATGGATTGCGCCGAATTGATTTCGGAACCGGAGGCCATGAACTGGAGCCTTCGAGTTTTCCTGCGTCCTTGAATTGAACCATGAACATGCAACAGTCGAGTTGATCCCATGACACGAGCATCCCAACGAGCCGGACAGTCCTTCACCCGTGATCCCCGCCATGTGGCCGGACGTCGTGGCGTCGCCGCGGTTCTGTCCATGATGTTTCTGGTGCTCTTCGCTTCTCTGGCTGCTGTCATGGCGGTCGTTGCCCAGGGCAATGTCCGAACGGCGCATTCGGCGCTCAGGATTTCCCGTGCCTTGAGCGTGTCCGAAAGCGGACTGGTGTTCGCAGCTCGGCGACTCGCCGAGGAAAGCAGGCGGTTCGTTGTCGAGCAGGGGGTCATCGACTCCGAGTTCGGCGAGAAGCTCTGGCTGGGTACATGGACGAATGCGGATGGAGACGTGACGGTGGAATCACCTGATGGCTACGTCGTACTCAATCCCAGCGGCCCCGGACTTCTGCATGCGATTCACGATGCGCATCAGCATGCGGACGACTACGACGTGGTCCAGGATGAAGGCATCGTCCATGCGTTGACCATGGATGAAGTCAACGGCGTCATCGTGACACCACCGATTCGACTGGGCGATGAAGCATCTTCACCATGGTTTCGATTGCGTTATGAACTGCTTGCGGATGGCTCCCAGGTCCGGGTGACCAGTCAGGGATACGACTCCGGAATCCGACGAAATCTGCAGATCGATTTCCAGATCGAGAAGAAGATCGAGTTCGCTGTTCTGGGCCCGAATCGGATCATGATCGGAAAGAACGTCCTGGTCGAGGGTCCCATCGGATCTCTGTACGGGACGGAGCCCGGTGAGCTGGATCCTGACAACGGCGATCCACTCGTCCTTCGAAGCGACTATTTCGATCTTGATCCCGTCCTGGATTCGAGACTGCAGGCGTTCTATGACGCCGTTGGTCTGCATGATGTCGATGGAGACAATCGGCTGCGGCCGGATCATCCTTCCGAATCGAGTGGTGTTGCGCTGCAATCCTATTTCGTCGACAACGATGGAGACGAATACGTCGATGACTTTGATCTGTTCCTGGGAATCTACGATGCGGATACCAACGGCCGAGTGGTTTACGATGAAACGCTCGCTTTGGCGACCGGCAACGCCGGGTCGCTCGAATTCGATCTGGACCCGCAACTCGGACCACTGGTCGACTCGGCGCTTCCGGATCGAAACAATGACGGCGAGGTCAATGCGGTCGATACGGCGCTTGGCTGGAATGACGGTGTCCTCGATGCCCGTGATCGATATGCCAAGGCGCGTGGTGGCATCAATTTCGCGGTCGAGCAGAATGACTGGGAAACAGCGCATGGTGACAGCTACCAGACACTGGTCCAGGGTCCTGTGGCAACCGACCCGGATATCGCTTCTGCGGCATTCGATGTCGGTGAGCCCGAGATGATCGAGCTGACGACGGACATGTTTTCGACTTCGCATACATGGTTCAGCGATGAAGCGGACAATGGCACGCCCTTCGGGGATACCGGATCCGGACAGGTTGCGGCTGGTATCGCCTCCGGTGGTACGTACATCGCACCGGGTGTCGAGCCTGCAGAGTCCGTTCCATTCGGTTCGCTGGGTGCCTATGACTACTACCAGCGTCCCGTGTACGAGAACATGACCTTCACCAACGTTCGAATTCCAAAGGGGACGAATGGTTTGTTCCGGAACTGCACCTTCATCGGTGTTGCCTGGATTGAAACCGAGGAGAACTGCATGGACCCCAACTGGAACTACACCGGTTCCGTGGAGCCGGATGGCGCCGGTGGCTTCGTGGACCGTTTTCCGGATCTCGTGTCGACACTCGGCAGTTCAACACTGCAGGACACCCGGATCCATTCCAACAACATTCGCTTCGAGGACTGCACGTTCCTTGGTTCACTGGCGGCTGATCGCCCAGGTGAGTACACGCATTGGCGAAACAAGATTCAGTTGACGGGCAATACGCGATGCTTCATCGATCCCTACGACCAGGATCTTCTGCAGCAGCCGGATTCCGCCGATCTGCAATCCGCGTTGTTGGGTATTCCCGAGGAAGACCGGGATGAGCTGGCTCGAAGTTCCATTCTCATGCCGGGCTGGTCGGTTGATGTCGGCAACTTCGACAACGATGCGGCGACACGGATCAAGCTCAGTGGAACGATCGTCGCCGGCATCATCGATATCCGTGGTACAGCCGATGTGCATGGAACCGTTCTGATGACCTTCCGACCCGAAGCGGGCAGCGGGCCTCTCTTCTATGGTGGTACGCCCGACGCATTCAATACGACACTGGGTTATTTCGGAAGCTCGGACGGTGACAACGAAGGTGTGGATCCACAGGATCCGGGCTTCAACGGATTCGGTGAAATCACGCTGCGATACGATCCGGATGGCAAGCTTCCCGACGGGATCCCATGGCCGGTCCGGATGTTCCCGCTCTCCGGGACCTACGTCGAAGGAGGCACGTTGTGAATCGAAGCCGTTCTCGACAACGTGCGGGCTTCAGCATTCCCGAACTGCTGATCGCCTTGACCATCTCCGTCACGCTTCTGCTGGCGACCATGTTCGCCTTGAGCGTGTCCTTCACGGCCTTCCAGTCCACGACTCGAAGTGTCTCGACGGGCGTGACCGGCCGAATACTCGTCGAGCGACTTCAGACACTCATCCGGACGGGTGTCGATTTCGGTCCATTGCCGGGGAGCCCGCTCGATTCGATCGTGTCATCGGACACCATCAGCATCGACATGGGCAACGGTCAATGGGTGACCCTCCGTTGGGACGAGCCGACCGAGGCGTTGTACTGGGAACAGAACGGCGATTCTTGGCCACTGCTGGAAGGTGTGACACAACTGCCCACGGGAGAGACCACGCCGATCGCACCCTTCACGATGGAGTTCAAGGACGGACGATGGTTGAACCGGGCCGTCATCGATCTCGTCGTGGAGCATGATGATGCCCAGGACATGACCATCGAAGGGGATCGCAACGATCAGTTCAGGCTCATCGGCTCGGCGATGCCGCGGGTGACGGCCTGGGATCGGTGATCGCCGGGGTCTTCAGCATGTCGAAGCCGGGGACGCTATGGTTTCGACATGTTCTCGATTCGAGTTGAACGAATCTTTTCGGCGGCCCATGCCATCCAGATGGGCGAGATCATGGAAACACTTCATGGCCATGATTGGCGTGTTCGGGTCACGATTGAATCCGATGAGCTCGATCAGGACGGCTTGATCTGTGACTTTCATGCGCTCGAGCAGGACCTTGATGAGATTCTTCTGCCGTTGCGAAATGCCAACCTGAACGAGACCACGCCCTTTGACCAGCTGAATCCGACGGCAGAGAATGTGGCGTTGCACATTGCCCGATGCATGCAGGCACGGCTTCCGGACACGGTCACCGCCGTGACCGCAGCGGTGACCGAATCGCCTGGATGCGAAGCACGCTGCCGTCTGGAGGCATCCTGATAGGATTTCCGGTCCATGGCTGAAGATCACACAAGCGAAGCGCCTCTGATGCTGTCCGTTTCCGGTGCCCGTGGCATCGTCGGACGATCGATGACTCCGGATGTGGCACATCGGCTGGCATCCATCTGGGGTGCGCGACTGGCATCCGATTCCGACGTCACTCCAAGAGTGATTCTGGGTCGTGACAGCCGTCCTTCAGGACCCGAGCTCGCTGAAGCGGCTGCGCGAGGTCTGTCGTCGGCAGGTTGTGAAGTGATCCGGTTGGGCATTGTGACGACACCGACAGTCGGTGTGATGATCGGGGCGACCAGAGCTTCGGGCGGTGTCATGGTCACGGCCTCGCACAATCCAACGCCCTGGAATGGTCTGAAACTGCTGGATGGCACCGGTACGGCACCACCTGTCGAAATCGCCATGCCCATCATGGATCGGTTTCGAAGCGATGAACAGATTCCGGAGGCGGGCACCAACCCCGGTATCCATGAAGAGACCCGGGCGAGTGATACTCATCTGGCGAAGGTCCTTGGGCAGATTGATCCGGCACCCATTCAGGCCAGCGGCTTTCATGTCGTACTGGACTCGGTCAATGGTGCCGGTGGCCCGATCGGTTCATCGCTTCTTGGCCATCTCGGTTGCCAGACCAGCCTTCTCCACAATGCACCGACCGGCGAGTTCGCGCATCCACCCGAACCACGCGAGGAGAATCTCGGCGAGCTCTGCGTGAGCGTGCGAGAGTCCGGTGCCGATGTGGGTTTCGCCCAGGATCCGGATGCGGATCGTCTGGCCATTGTCGATGAGACGGGCCGGTACATCGGTGAGGAGTACACACTTGTCCTGGCGGCGATGGCGTGGCTGCACCGTCATCCGGGCGACCCGGTGGTCACCAATCTCTCCACGAGCAGGATGATCGATGACGTCGCGACCAGAATGGGTTCCCGTGTTCATCGATCGGCGGTCGGTGAGGCGAATGTCGCCCAGATCATGCGACGTGAAGAGGCGACGATCGGCGGTGAAGGCAATGGTGGCGTCATGGTGCCAGCGGTGACCTGGGTCAGAGACAGCCTCACGGCCATGGCACTGGTTCTGGAGCTCATGGCTCGTGAAGGGCGAGGTCTGTCCCAGATCGTCGATGACCTTCCTGCCTATTCCATGATCAAGCAGACCATCGAGCTGGATGGACAGGATGCCAGATCCCGTCTGGCCGATGGCATCCAGGCGATCCAGTCACACTACGCCGGACAGGCGGGTGCGCGTCTTCAGGACTCCGACGGGGTCCGTGTTGATCTGGATCAGGGCTGGTTGCATCTCCGTCCCAGCAACACCGAACCCATCGCGAGGCTCATCGTCGAATCCGAGGACGAAGCATCGGCCGAGTCGTTGGCGATGGAGGCACGGGGCATCGCCGGTCTGTGATCAGCTTGATTCCTGGACCACGGACCACGTGAACGGATCCGTCCGGCAATCGATGTGAACACCGAAGAATCCTCCGCGGTGCTTGCACACCATTGGCCAGATGACCCGTCGATCCGTCTCGGGGATCTTCAGATCCATGACCTTCTCCTGTGGGATCCACTCCAGTCGACCTTCATCAAACTCGGTGAAGGCCAGTTCATCCGGTTCGATCGGACGGGTGACCTCGAAGAGATAGAGCAGCCAGTGACCGGAGCCCTCGTAGGCGGTTTCCGAGATCATTCCGAACATGCGGATGTCTTCGGCTGAGATGTGCAGGCCGGTCTCTTCCTCGATCTCTCTGCGAGCACAGGCCCATGGGCATTCACCAAGTTCCGTTTCAAGCTTGCCGCCCACCGGAGAATAGAGGTCCTGGTTGGGTGGCTTGGCTCGGTGAAGCATCAGGATCCGACCATCCGTGTCGTAGAGATAGCACAGCACGGCAATGCGATGTGGCAGGGAGGATGGTTCAGAGGGTGTGGAATCGGGCATGAGGGGACCTCAGCTGGATGGGGGTGTGGCCATGCATCGGAGCATGTCCCTGGTCGCTTCTCGAATGCCGACGAAGATCGATCGGCTGACGATGCTGTGACCGATGTGGAGTTCCGAAAGTCCCGGGATCGAAGCGATCGCCGTGACATTCGCGTAGTTGAGACCATGGCCGGCATTGCAGCTCATGCCCAGGTCGAGGACGGTTCGAGTGCAGTCCCGGATCTTCTCAAGCTCTGCGGAGACCAGTGGATGACCGATGTTCCGGGCGTGTTCATGGAAGGCCTCGGCATATGGACCGGTATGCAGCTCGCACACGCCGAAACCGCACTCGGCTGCGGCCTGGATCTGGGCCGGGCAGGCATCGATGAATGCACTGACCGGGATGCCGGCATCCCCAAGTCGGGCCAGGAGTGGTTTCAATTCCGCCTGACGGGCGATGACGTCCAGACCGCCTTCCGTCGTGATCTCCTGACGACCTTCCGGTACGAGCATGGCCATCTGGGGCTGGAGTCCCACGGCGATTTCGACCATTTCCTCGGTGGCGGCCATTTCCATGTTCAGTCGTACGGTGACGACATCCTTGAGTCGCCCCAGATCGTCATCCTGCATGTGGCGGCGGTCTTCCCTCAGATGGAAGGTGATTCCGGCGGCCCCTCCGAGTTGTGCCTCGACAGCCGCCCAGGCGGGGTCCGGTTCCCAAGTCCGCCGAGCCTGGCGGACGGTGGCGACGTGGTCGATGTTGACGCAAAGTTCGGCCATGTGAACCTTCCTGAGAGAGTCGGAATGATACCCCTCTCGAGCCGACGAGGCCTCCCCGCAGGACCTTCAACGGCACCTCATTTGCCCATGACGGGCTTCTGACCGCTATACTTCGCGCGGTTGTCTTATTCCTCTCGCGAAATTGATTGATGACAATGGAAGACTTTGCGCGCAAGCATGCCCAGTTGAGAGAGGACCTGCTCACGCAGGGGGATCGTGTTGTTGCGCACGCAATGAATGCCGTCGAATCCTTCTTCAGCCACGACGGTGATCTTGCCAAGCAGGTTGTGGATGCCGATCGAGTCATCGATCGGGCCGACATCGACATCGAACGAGCCTCCATCCAGCTGCTCCTTCTTTCTCCGGAAAGTGAACATGACATCCGCTCGGTGTTCACCATCGTCAAGATCAACAACGAGCTCGAACGGATCGCCGACTGCGGCGTGAACATCGCCGAGTCGTCCCAGTCCTACGAAGCAGATCGGCCGAAGTCCGGTACTTTCGAGGTCATGGCCAACAGCGTCATCGGAATGGTGCGGGATGCCAACAAGGCGATGAGGAGCCGTGATCAGGAACTCGCCAGACGCATTCTGGATTTCGATGACACGATCGATCGTTTCCGGACAGAAGTCGTTCGTCTTGTGCAGACCGCGGTCAAGGACGGAACGATGCCGTTGGAGAACGCCCTCGAGCTCCTCAACGTCAATCGAAGCCTTGAACGCATGGCGGATCACTGCACCAACATCTGTGAGCAGCTGATCTATCTCGAGACCGGAAAGATCGTCAAGCATCTCGCTTCAGGGTGGACTCAGCCCGAGTCGCCAGAGCAGGACTCATGAGAACTGTCCATGTCGCTTGATTTCGATACCACCATGAAGCGTCTGGAAGCCTGTGATCAGGCGGACGTTCTCGCCTGCTGGAACGAACTGGATCCGCAACAGCGTGAATCCCTGCTTCAACAGATCAACATGATTTCATTGGAATCGATTCCCGCCCTGGTGCAACGGCATGTGCTGTCGCATGAACACCAGAGTGGAACCGCTGATCCCAAGCCACCGATCGTGATGGCGCCGAATCCGGAGGAAGCGGCAGCGTATGCCCGTCGGGGTGAGGAGATCATCCGGGACGGACGGGTTGCCGCCTTCACGGTTGCCGGCGGCCAGGGCACCCGACTCGGGTGGGGTGGTCCCAAGGGGACCTATCCTGCGACACCGGTCAGTGGCAAGCCGCTCTTTCGGGTCTTTGCCGAGCAGATTGAAGCCGCAAGCCAGCGGTGGAATACACGCATCTGCTGGTACATCATGACGAGCGAG
>MDSW01044695.1_pt1 | contig 13791 bp, 14 predicted proteins | sample 811171 | NCBI WGS metagenome assembly MDSW01 (sample SAMN05326641, study PRJNA326480) | marine metagenome | isolation source: seawater | place: Atlantic Ocean: North West | collected 2012 | reverse complement strand
CGCGCTCGAGCGCCGCCGCGCGCTGCGATTGGTCCTTGCGCACCTTCGGCAGCGTTCGATACGAAGCGACGTCGGGGTGGAGTTGAAAGGCGTCAGAAGCGGCGTTGAAAGGCGTCGAGGTGTGTCGGGATTGAAAGCGAGGGACCCTGGGCGGAGAGAACCGCCGGGAGAGAGAGTCATTAAGGATCGGCGTTCACCACGCGAACGCGGTCGTATGGGGACCAGTGTGTAGAACGCACCTTTTCGAGTCGGTCGACGACGGCTTTTTCCGCGCGTTCGCGTTGGCGCGTCGCGGCTTGCGTCTCGAACGACGCGAAGTAGGCGTCGAGCGCGTCGTCGAAGGATTCATAGGCTTGCACGCGCGCGTCGTCGTCGTCTGTAGCTGTCGAATTTGCATTTGAATCGATCGCGTCGATCGGTGGCAGAGGGCTGAAGTCGTCGACGACGAACGCGTCGTCGTCGTCTCCCGTCGCCCCGGGCTTGCGTCGCCGCGTCACGACGCCGGTCGGCACCGCGGAGCCGTCGCCGACGCCCTCGAACCAGTCGTCCAAGACGGACAGCTGTCGAAGCAGCCGCTCGACGACCGGAGCTGTCGCGTTTGAATTTGAATTCAAACTACTCGAATCCTCCTTCAGCGGCAGCGGCGTGTTCCCGCCCATCGGAAGCCCCGCGAGCTTCGCCGCGCGGTCCACGAGCGGCGGGTTCTGTCCCAACCCCTTACACAGCGCCTCTCGCAACGTCGCGGGCGCGCGCGGCGCCGCCGCCGCCGCCGCCGCGTCTGTAGCTGTCGAATTTGAATTTGAATTCGAATTCGAATCCGCCGCCGCGCCCGCCAGCGTGTCCTCACCGCGCGCTCTGCCCACCAGCGCGCCCTCGAGGTCGTGCAACGTGACGCGCTTGTGCGTGCGGAACCTCTCGCGCGGGTACCGATGATTACCTAAAATTTTGACCCCCTTGTCGTCGTCCCGGTGCGTGCGAAGCAACGTCAACACGACGTCGTCCTTGTCCAACAGCAGCACGTTCCCTTGCGCGTACAGCTCCACGATCAGGTGGTGCTCGGTGTCGCCGGACGAGAACGTAAAGTCGACCGCGCGATCGGAGCCGATCTGATCGATCGCGTTGAGGCGTTTGCCTCGGAGATGCATCCGCAGTTTCGCGTTAAACTTTGACGGCTGATCGGTCGAAGATGCCTTTCCGCCGCCGCCGCCGCTCGCGCTCGCCCTCGCGTGCGACGTGCAGTGGAACCGCGTCCCGCTCTCGATCACGACGTTGATTTTCTCGCCCTCGCCGCTCTCGGTCGCGCCGCCGCTCCGCGTGAACTTGAAGACGAACGACGTCTTGTCGCGATCGTAGACATTGGTGAGCCAGGTCCCGACGAGGCGCGCGCGGAGGCACGCCACCTCCGCGCGGATGTCGTAGTTGTTGAACTTTTGTTTGGGCATGATGGGAGGGCGGGCGCGGTGTTATGGATGGGAAGCGCGAGGAGGGAGGTGCGGGCCCGCGCCGCCGCCGCCGCCGCCGTGTGCGCCGCCGCGCGCGGACGAGATCTGTGGAGTCGACATCGCGAGTCCCGAGATCATTTTTTCGTGTTCGTTGGGAATAATAAATGATAATTCGGTTGCTCCGCCCGCGCGACGAGCGACCGATCGACGGACAGAGGATATCCATCACACGCATCATCGCTGCTGAAACCCCAAACACACAAAAACCCCTAGTTGTACTAGCTAGCAGACCCTAGCTAGACTCTCATCCCATCCCACTAATACGCCCGCAGCCCCTGCCCATGGCCCGGCGGATGCGCCGCGCGTCGTCCGTACCTCGCCGGCGCTTCCCCCCGCTGATCCGCGTGCGACGTCATCCGTTCCCGCGCGCGCTTCATCTCCTCCGCGGCGGAGTTGTACGCCCCGGAGTTGTACGCCCCTCCTTGGGCGCCATGTTGAGAGTAGTTCTCCTTGGACGCGGCCGCCATCCCAGCGCCGCCGCCGTGATGATGCCCGCGCCGCTGCGTCTCGTGTTCGGCACGCCGCATCTCTTCTTGCATCTGCTGCCGCCGTCGCATGTGATACTCCTCCTCTTGGCTCTGCTGACTCTGCTGCGCGCGTCTCCGGTCGCTCTCCTCGCGCGCGCCGCGCGCGTCGTCGCCGCCCTCGCGCGAGCGCTGCCGCGCGGAGACCATGTCCGCGTAGTACCCGGTCCCGCGGTCGCCGCTCTTGAAGACGTACCCGGGGCGGGGGCCTTGGAAGGCGCGAGACGGCACGAAATCGCCGCAGCCGCCGCCGCCGCGGCTCTGCCGTTCCATCTGTTCCATCTGTTCCGCGCGCTGCTGCCGCGCGTACATCTGCCGACGGTACTCCATCTCCTCGTCGTCGCGACCGCCGCCGTCGTCGTGTTGTTGGTGGTGTTGTTGCCCTCCTCCTTGAGGCGGCCGCATCTGCCGACCCTGCATCTGCCGCAAGAGCTGCTCCCGGCGACTGTCGCCGCCGCCGCCGCCGCCGCCGCCCTGCTGTTGTTCATGCTGTTGTCGCTGCGCGTACGCTCGCTGCTGCATCGCATGCTGGTGCCTCGCGTGCACCTCCCTCTCGTCCTCCTCCTCCATCGACCGCCCCTGGTGCTGCTGGTATTGCTGTTGTCTGGTGTCGTACGGGTATTCAGACAGCCGCGGCGCCGCCGCGCGTCTGCCGTGCCGCGGCGGGTTCCGCGGATCAAACTCGCCCTCGTGATCGACGTCCCGCCTGACCGCCGCGCCCGCGGGCCGCTGCGTCGCGAGCCGTCGCTGCTCCTCCCTCTGCATCCGCCCCAGCGCCTCGCTCTCCGCGTCCTTCCGTCGCTCCCACTGCTCCGCTCGCTCGCGCGCCATTCGCGCGCGCTCTTCGTTCGCCTTTGGGTCGAGGGTCCATACAAAGCGACGAATGTCGGGGTGGAGTTCATAGGCGTCAGAAGCGGAGTTGAAAGGCGTCGAGGTGTGTCGGGATTGAAAGCGAGGGGTGGTGGGCGGAGAGATGCGCCCGGCAAAGTCCTTAAGGAACGGCGTTCACCACGCCGATGGGGTCGTATGGGGACCAGTGTGAATCACGTGAACGCGCCTTGTCTTCGCGCGCTTGGCGGTCCATCGCCGCGCGCGTCGCCGCCGCCTCGGCTTGACTCGCGCGCTCGCGCCGCTGTCTTCGCAGCACCTCGAGCTGCGTCTTGCGGTCCAGCCCGTCGTCCGGTGGGACGTACGACGGCGCGCGTCGCCCCGCGATCGCGCCGGTGGACACGCCGCCTCCGTCCGGGGGCCGCCGCCGCATCTGCTCTTCGAGGTCGCGGAGGTAGAGCTTCTGCTGCCGCGACCGCGGGGAGAGGGCGGCGAGGGAGGGGTCCGCGGCGTTCGCCCTGGCGTTCGCGGACTCGATCGTCTGCTGCGACAGCCGACGCGCGTTGGCTGCCATCTCCGCCTGGACGCGCGAGTTCAAAGGCGTCAGAAGCGGAGTTGAAAGGCGTCATAGGGTCGGGCGTTGAAAGCGAGGGACCCTGGGCGGAGAGAGACGACGTGAGAGAAAGTCCTTGAGGATCGGCATTCACCGCGCGAACGCGGTCGTATGGGGACCGGTGTGATGAGGACGCGCCTGGACGAGCTCGCGCTCCCTATCCGCCGCCGTCATCGGCTGCTTCAGCATCTCGCGCTTGCGGCGCTCCATCTCTTCTCTCTGCTCCTCGCGCTCGCGCGCCATCTCTCGGCGCTGGCGCACCTCCGGCGGCGTCGCCGGTCGCGGCGGCGACGATCGACGAGGGTCGTTCTGATCCATCTCGCTCTCTGCGCGTCTGGAGAGCCGCTCTCGAAGCTCTTGAGACTCGCGCGCGTGCTGCCTCCGCGCGAGATCCGCGAAGTACTTTTGCCTCTTCTCCGCGGCGTCCGCCCTTCCGCGCGACGGCGGCCTCGGCTCTTGCGACGGCGGGCGAAGCTGCGACGCGTCCCACACGCCGCCTCGCGACTGCGACTGCGACTGCGACTGCGACTGCGACTGCGACTGCGACTGCGACGACGCCGCGCCGTCCCCGCCTTGTCGGCCGCTTTCGCCGCCGCCGCCGCCGCGCTGCATCGACTGCGCTCTCTGCATCTGCTCCCGCGCCGCCTCGCTCTCCCGCTCCCGCGTGGCGCGCTCTGCAGAAGACGCCTCTTCCTCCTCCCGACGCGCCGATTCCGCCGCTCGCGTCATCTGCAACCGCCGCCGCCGCTGCTCCTCCAACTCGCGCTCTTGTTGGTTCCTGTACGACGGCGGTTGATTGGTGGGTGATGTGGCAGGAATTGATGTGATTGGTTAGTTATTTGATGACGTGGATGTTTGATTGGACGAGAGCGACGGAGAGACACGCCGGGCAAAGTCCTTAAGGAACGGCGTTCACCACGCGAACGGGGTCGTATGGGGACCAGTGTATAGAACGCGCCTGTACGACGGCGGGACCGCGTGCATCGCGCCGGCGCCGATGTCGCCGCCGCCGCCGCCAACCTCGAACCGCCGCCCGGGTCTTCGCCCGCCGCTCATGCCGGGGACGGCGGCGGGGGCGGCGGCGGCGCCGCCGAAGACGTCCGCCATGCCGGTGCCGCCTCGCGCCGCCGCCGCCGCGCGCAGCCTCGCCGCGTTCGCGCCCGCGAAATCCCTCGCCACGGGCGACAGCGACTCCGGGTTCGAGGTGGAATACTCGCCGCCGCCTCCGCCGCCGCCGAATCCACCGCCACGTGGCGCGTTCGGATTCGTCGGCGGCGACCGCGACGGCGTCCCCGCGGGCGCGACGGCGTTTTTATTCTTCCCGCCTCGACCAAACCCGAACAACCTCCCTTTCCGTCCGTTCGCCGTGAGCGGCCGCTGCGAGACCGGCGCCCAGCGGTTGTCCGGCGCGGCGCGCTGTGCGCTCTTTTGCTCCGCGGCGGTCGTCCGCGCGGCGCTGTGCGGCCTCCGCGGCGCGTCCCAGTAGTCGCGAAACACGACGTAGTTGTTCGCGTTCGGCGAGAAGCTCACGAGACCGAAGTGTTTCCTGACGAGCGATGATATCGGGGTGGAGTTGAAAGGCGTCAGTTGGCGTTCAAAGGCGTCGAGGTGTGTCGGGATTGTAACCGAGGGGTGGACGGAGAGAAACGCCGGGGTTAAAAGTCCTTAAGGATCGGCGTTCACCACGCGAACGCGGTCGTATGGGGACCAGTGTGAGATAGAACGCACCTCAGGAAGCTCTTGAGCTTGTGCGAGGGACGATCGTACGCCAGCCGCGCCGGTCGGTGGTCTTCCTCCTCCAGGAACCGCGCGAACAGCTCGCTCCCGATGCCGCCTCTCTGGCAGCTCTCGTGGACGTAAAAGTCGAGGACGCAGCACGGCTCGATCTCGACCGTGTTCCCTCGCGGATCCGACACGAAAAGGCGCTTCTCGCCAACCTTGAGAAAGCCGAGAACGACGGAGGGCCCGCGCGATGGGTCGCTCGCGTCGTGCGATGCGATGTACAGACGCTGGTCCGCGTGAAGGCGCTCCTGCGATGATGATGACGACGCGATGACGACGGGGAGGTGGGGGAGGCGCGCGGTCGGCGACGGGGAAACGGCGGGGACGGGGACGGGGACGGGGACGAGATCGAACGTCGAGACGAGACGAGGGGGACGACGGACGGATGAAGAAAGATGGAGAGGAACGCGCGGGCCGGCGCGCACCAGGGACGTGATGGGCGCCGGGAGCGCCTGCGCGCGCGCGGATAAGCGGCCGGCTTCCTCCAGGAGCGCGGCCATCGCGCGGTGCTCGTCCTTCGGGAGGCGGTCTGCGATGACGACGGCGACGGCGTCAGCGAAAGGGAGGGAGGGGGGACGGATGCGAAACGGGCTACTTTGACTCGCGCGACGACGACGACGACGACGACGACGACGACGGCGGGACCCGCGCGTCCGCGGCGGCGACGCGCGCGCGAACGGCGCGACGACGCACCGATGTCGGCTTTCCGCCATACCGAGACCCCGGGCTCGAGCCCGGTCACCCCGCGCGGGTGCTGCATCGCGCCGAGTCGCGGCGCGCGACGACGACGGACGACGCGCGCGGAACTGGTGACTGGATGTCCCGAACAGTCGAGACGACCTGAGAGGCGACGCTGCTGACAACCGACACATCTGACTCATCAAAGAATATCTCTCCGCTACCGGTCAACCTCCTCCTCCTCCTCCTCCTCCTCCTCCCCTTCCTCACGCTTGGCTCGCGCGCGCAACACCACGAGGTCGCCCTCCGCGGCAGCCTCCAGCGACGCCCTCGCGTCCGCGTCCCTCGCTCTCGTCGTCTCGTCGTCGTCGTCGTCGTCGTCGTCGTCGTCGTCGTCGTCGCCGCCGCCGCGCAGCCGCCGCATCCAAAAATTTTCTCCAAACGCGCCAGTCGCCCAGCCAACCTCGCGGCCTTTGTCCCTGACGGTAAACGCCATCATGACGACCGTTTTCTTCTTCCGCGAACGCGAGCACGCCTCGATGAGCGTTCGCAACAGCGGCCCGCGCGTGTCCTCCTGGAACAGGTCCCACGTCCCGGGCACGTAGAGCGTCTCGCACGCGAGGACGAAGTCCCACCCGCGCCGCGACTTACCTGTATTATTTTTTTCGTCGTCGTAGGCGTTCTCCTTCTCATCGCCCTCCTCGACGTCCGTCGCCTCCTTCCTCCTCCTCCCCCCCCCCGCCGCCGCCGCCTCCGCCTCGTCCGCCTCCATCTCCGCCGCCTCCGTCGACTCACCCCATCGCAGCGCCGCGGCGACGCAGACGCTCCCGGGCGCGAGCGGGCCGTTGGCGACTTCGTCCGGCGCGCCGACGCCGTCGACGAACGACGCGACGTTGCGCTGCGAGCGGTCGAGGTGAAGACACGTGTCAGTCATGATCTCATGTGATTGGTTGATAGCGTATCATTCCCACGCGTCGACGCGAACGTGAGGTCGACGGCGCGCGAGAGAACGAACGCCTTAAGGAACGGCGTTCAACGCGCGACGCGGGTGGTCGTATGGGAAGCAGTTTCGAATTGATGAACATCAATCGCACCCGCGTCAGCTCGACGACGTCGTCCACGTCCGTCAGGACGCACGTCGCGCGCGGCACGACCGCCGCGAGCGCGAGCCCGCACGCGCCCGTGCCCGCGCCGAGCTCGAGCACGCGAACCGGCGGCGCGCCCGCGAAGCCGACGCCGCAGCGCGCGTCGCGCGCGAAGAGCCCCTCGACGGACGCCGCGACGCGCAGGCATCGCGGCGCGGCGACGCGCGCGAGCGATCGGACGGCGTCGCGCCACACGACGCCAGCCTCGTTGAGCGCGTCGGGGTCGACGTGCAGGGTCAGCGCGCGATCGAAGACGTCGAAGGACGCCGTGGTCGGTGGGTGGGGGGGCATTCGTTCGTTGGGGAGGGGCGCGGCGCGCGCGTGGGGACGCGCGCGCGCGCGATGTGTGTGTGTCTCGCGGTCGGCACTCTCGAGAAAAAAAAAACAGGTTTTTAGTTTTTAGGTCACAGAGAGCATCTCGCGCGCGCGGCGTCCGCCGTCGTCATCGCCCGCCGCGATGACGTCTCCTCCTCCTCCTCCTCGCGGAGGCGGCGTCGTCGCGACGTGGGACGCGTGGACGCGATCGACGCTGTCCGCCCTGGACGCGTCGCGGCTGACGCGGTCCCTGCGGCCGGTCGCGCCGTTCGACGCCGAAGCCGAATCGATCGAATCGACGACGACGACGCGCGCGGGTCCCTCCTACTCGTCCGCGTCCTCCTCCTCCTCTCCGATGACCGTGCGCGTGTCCCCGGAGACGATGCGCCGGTGGCTCTGCGGCGAGCACGACCTCGGGGAATCGCACGACGGAGGAGGAGGAGGAGGAGGAGGACGCGGCGGCGACGACGACGCGTCGGGGAGGCGTGAAGATCATTGGCGCTCCCTGCGGCTCTTCTCTTCGAACGACTACCTCGGCCTGTCGTCGCACCCGGCGGTGCGAGCCGCGGCGTCCGACGCGTCGCTGCGGCACGGATGCGGGCCGCGGTCGTCGCCTCTCGTGGCGGGGTACACGCGCGAGCACCGCGAGTTGGAGACGGCGCTGGCGGCGTTGAAAAAGACGGAGGAGTGCGCGCTGTTTCCGTCGGGGTGCGTTCGCGGTTCGCGCGAACGAACGAATATCGACCGCAGAATGTGCCATGTCATCATGTTTTTTCACGCGCTGACCAATCGCTTCCATCCACGTGTCGTCAATTCACTTCCTCCATCCGCGCGTCGTCACTTCCGCAGGTACGCGGCGAACTGCGGCGTCTTACAGACGCTCGCGGACGGCGCCGACGTCACGATATTCAGGCGCGTCCCTTACACTGGTCCCCATACGACCGCGTCGGCGTGGTGAACGCCGATCCTTAAGGACTTTTCCCGGCGTGTCTCTCCGCCCAGCCCTCGCTTTCAATCCCCGCCCTCGGCGCCTTTCAACTCCACCTGACGCCTTTCAACTCCACCCCGACGTTCGCTCGTACGGAACGACCCTCAGCGACGCCCTCAACCACGCGTCCATCGTGGACGGGTGCCGACTCGCGTCGAGGACGTCGGGGGCGAAGGTCGTGACGTACGCGCACTGCGACGTGGACGACTTGGAGCGAAAGATGAATGAGACGACGCGCTGCGACGGAGGAGGAGGCGGTCACAGAGGTGGGGGGAGGAGGGGGGGTCGTCGGAACGTCGTCGTCACGGATTCCATCTTCAGGCGCGTTCTATACAAACGTTTTTCACCCATAGCTCGGTTTCAACATTTGATCGCGTTCCCTTTCAACTGACCGGTGAACGTCGTCGTCACGGATTCCATCTTCAGCATGGACGGCGACTTCGCGCCCATACGGGCGTTGGTAGCGTTAAAAACGCGTCATCCTGGGACGTTACTGATCGTCGACGAAGCGCACGCGACGCTCGTGTGCGGTGCCACCGGCGGCGGCGCCGTGGAAGCGTGCGGGGTGGACGAGATGAACGGCCTCGGGGCGGGCGTGGACGTCCACGTCGGGACGCTCTCGAAGGCGTTCGGCTCGCACGGCGGTTCGTTTCCGCTCACACTGGTCCCCATACGACCGCGTTCGCGTGGTGAACGCCGATCCTTAAGGACTTTTGGGTCCCGCGCGCGTTTCTCTCCGACCACGAGATATGCATCGTCGTCATTCTATATGGCTGGCACCAGACTGACCGATCGCTTCCCTCCGCGTCCCTCCAGGATTCGTCGCGTGTCGTCGGGACGTGAAGCGTCTTCTCGTGAGCCGCGCGCGGTCGCAGGTGTACAGCACGGCGCTTCCGGCGCCGTGCGTCGCGGCCGCGAGCGCGGCGCTTCGAGTGGGAGCGGGAGAGGGCGAGGGCGACGCGCTGCGACGGAAGCTGTGGCGGCACGTGAGAACCGTGGACGACGCCTTGCGCGGCGGCGGTGGCGGCGGCGGCGGCGACCGGACGCATCTGGATCACGCGCGCGCGGGCTTTCTGCCGCCGCCGCCTCTCGACGGCGGTTCCGGTTCCGGCGGCGTCGGTCCCGGCGTCGTCCGCTCGCCGATCGTGCCCGTGCCGTGCGGCGTCGGCGCGGACCGCGGCGGAGAAGCCGCCGCGTTGGCGACGGCGACTCGGGCGCGTTCGTTTCTCTTCATCTTCATTTCACCCACCGCTCGGTTTCGACGTTCGATCGCTGATCCCCCGTTTCGACGCCGACTGACCGATGAACCCGACCCTGACCACCTTTTCTTCGCAGCTGTTGCGCGCGGGCATACACGCGCCGGCGATACGACCGCCGACGGTGCCGCGCGGGAGCAGCCGCGTGCGCGTGACGTTGAGCGCGGCGCACAGCGACGAGGACGTCGCCGCGCTCGTCGCGGCGTTGAGAGCCGCGGGCGCGGGAGGAAGAGGCGCCTCCGCGGCGTTGTGACGACGAGTTAGGCCCCACACACTCTAGGTTTATTTATTATGCGCGATACTGTAGAAACGAATATCAAAGTCAACAACCTCCGCGCGCCTCTTCGTCGTCACAGTGGCATGCGCCGAGCGATCGCGCGTCCTTCCTCCGCGTTCGCCCTCGCCGTCCTCCGCGCGTCGTCGTCGTCGTCGTCGTCGACCGCGTCCGCGTCTTCGCCCGCGTCCGCCGCGCGCTTCGCCCCCGCGCCCTTCCGCCGCGGCTCGCATTCCGCCCCGAACGGAGACTCTCATCGGAGGGGCGCGCAGCCGGTCGGATCGCTTCGTCGCCTTCGCGGACTCCGCGCGTCGGCTTCTTCTTCTTCTTCTTCTTCCTCGTCCGCGTCGTCCGGCGGCCCTCTGTACGTGGACGAGCGCGGCGACGCCTCGAGCGACAGCGTCATGGCGGACGACCTCGACTCCTCGCGGTCGAGGGTGACGGGCGAAGAGATCATTCACAAGACGCCGTGGATGCAGTTCAAACACCTCACGTACGTCGACCCCACGGGGAAAGAACGCGCGTGGGACATGGTCGCGCGGTCGACGCGCGCGCCCGGCGCGCGCGCGGACGCGGTCTGCGTCTTCGCGACGCTGCGGAAGAAGGGGGAGGAGGACACGACCTTACTGGTGCGGCAGTTTCGGCCGCCGCTGAACGGCGAGGTGCGCTTCCGAGAGCGTTCTATCGTCGCGCCGATCCCCGTACAACAACCCCGTTCGTTCGCGCGGTGCATGCCGTTCCTTAAGGACAGAACTTTTGGGTCCCGCGCGATTCTCGACCACGAGATGTGACACGTCATCGTGTATGTGTACCCGTGTTGACCAATCGCGTCCCTCCACGTGTCGCGTCGTCGTCGTCAGACGATCGAGCTTCCCGCGGGGTTGATCGACGGCGACGAAGCCCCGGAAACGGCCGCGCTGAGGGAGTTAAAAGAAGAGACTGGGTACGTCGGCGTCGTCACGCCCGGCGGCGCGTCCACGCCCGCGCTGCCGCTGTCGCCGGGGCTCACGGACGAGACCGTGTGCGTCGTTCGGTGCGTCGTGGATTTAGGTGCGTTCTATCTCACACTGGTCCCCGTACGACCGCGTCGGCGTTGTGAACGCGGATCCTTAAGGACTTTCTCATCCGGCGCATCTCGCCGCCCAGGGTCCCTCGCTTTCGATCCCGACACACCTCGACGCCTTTCAACTCCGCTTCTGACGCCTTTCAACTCCACCCCGATATCATCGCTCGTATGGGCAACGACCCTCAGACGCCCCGGAGAATTTGACCCCGAAGCAGGAGCTTGAAGGGAGCGAGTTCATCACCGTGCTGCGGGTCCCGGTGAAGGGGCTGAGGAAGAGCCTGGACGCGTTCGCGGACCGCGGGTATCACGTCTTCGCGGGGTTGCACATGATGGCGTGCGGGATGGAGATGGCGGACTGAGCGACGCGAGGGGGGTACTGTATCGTTCTCGGATGAAAAAAACTTTTTTAACGGAGGCGCCGCCGTCGCGATCGTCGGTTGTTATGTACACGTACTGTATACTGGCAGAGAAACCCACCACGCGAGCGCTCACCACGCGGCGTCAGTCTACGCCGTCGAAGAGCCCGCCGCACGGCTGCGACTCCGTCCTCGACAGGAGCTGCGAGACCTCCGCCTCGCCCGCGTACCCGCTGTCGTCGCTCTCGCCGCCCTCCTCCTCCTCGTGACTGGTTCCCATACGACCGCGTTCGCGTGGTGAACGCCGTTCCTTAAGGACTTCGTCGTCCTCCTCCTCCTCCTCCTCCTCCTCCTCCTCGCCTCGTCGATCGTCGGAGACGGAGTCGCTCGGCGGCGGCGGCTGCGAGTAGCACTCGCACGCGTCCTCGTCCAAGGGGTCCGCGTCGTCGTCGCCGGCGACCGGCCGCTCGCCGAGGCTCGGCGTGGACTCTAAGACGCGTTCGGTGGACTCGAACGCGAACGCCTCGTCGTCGTCGTCGTCGTCATCAAACGGCGACGGCTGCGACGCGTACTCCGCGATCATCTCTAACGCATCCTTCGCGGCCGTTACTCTTATTTTCTTCTTGTTTTCGTCCTCGTCGTCGTCGTCGCGACCTTTCAACGCGAGGAGCGCGAGGTCGTTCACCTCGAGCGAGCCGGGGAGGGAGAGCCCGCCGCCGGCGCCGGCGGGGAGAAGAAGCGCGGGGAGCGCCGACGAGGTCGGGGGCTCGAAACGCTCGTCCCTCGACCGTTTCGTCCCCCTCGCGTGGTCCGCCTCCGCGAACGCCTCCCCGTCGTCATTCACGCCCTCATCGTCGCCGTCGCCGCCGCCGCCGCGCGCGCGCTCCTCGCGAGGAGGCGCCGAGGTGTCCTCCCCGTCTCTTTCGCCTCTGATAAGCGTCATCGCTCGCCGCAGCGCCGGCGGCGTCGGCGTCGGCGTCGAGACGACGCTCGCGCCTCGCGCGGCGGCGGCGACGCACGCGTCGCACCGCGCCGCGAGCGCGTCCTCCGCGACCGCGGCGTCTTCCTTCGCCTCCTTCGCGCGCGTCACGATATCGCGCAGCAGCAGCTCTGATGAGCGGCGGCGCGGCCTCCCTTTCAAAGCGAAATCGGGGTGGAGTTCATAGGCGTCAGTTGGAGTTGAAAGGCGTCGAGGGCGGGGATTGAAAGCGAGGGATGGGCGCAGAGAGACGACGGCAAAAGTCCTTAAGGATCGGCGTTCACCACGCGAACGGGGTCGTACGGGGACCAGTGTGAGATAGAACGCACCGCCGCCGTCGCCGTCGTCGTGGCCGTCCTCCTCCTCCTCCTCCTCCTCCTCCTCCGCCGCCGCCGCCGCCTCCGCCGTCATCGCCGCCAACTCCCGCGCGCGCATACGGTTCGTCCCCGCGTGCCGCCGCAGCGTCCCCGCGATCCGCCGCACCGTCGCGCGCTCGCGCTCGAGCGCGTCGCGCGCGTTGGATCGCGTCAGGTCGTTGACTTCGCCGCACTGCGCGAGAAGCGTCAGCGTCGGCGCCGACGTCGGGTCGCCGCCGCCGCCTGCGATATCGTCATTGGTCGAGGGAAGACACGTGTCAGTCGCGTGTGCATGTGATTGGTGTATAGAATTCCGACGTGTCAAAACGTGAGGTTCATGGCGCGCGAGAGAAAGCCTTGAGAAACGAAGAGCACAACGCGAACGGGAGCGTATGGGAAGCAGTCTGTCCAGTCTCACCGCCGCGGAAACCGCGTCCTCGTCCATTATTATCATCACTACTCCCTCGGAAGCTTCGCATCGCGCGCCGCCACGCGATGGACAACCGGTGCGCCACCTTGTCGCACCGCACGACGCGCGCCGAGAGCGCGTCGACGAGCGACGCCGCGCGAGAGAGGCGCGTGAAGACGCGCGCCTCGCGCGGGTCCGTCACGTTGAGACTGTGGAGTTCATAGGCGTCAGAGGGAGTTGAAAGGCGTCGATGGCGGGGATTGAAAGCGAGGGGTGGGCGGAGAGATGCGCCGGGAAAAGTCCTTAAGGATCGGCGTTCACCACGCCAACGATGTCGTATGGGGACCAGTGTATAGAACGCGCCTGAGCGCGACGTTCGACGGCGCGACCGACAACATCTCGCGCACACTCGACTTTCGCGGCGGCGACGCGCAATCGCGGCGGGGGCACTCGGAACGCGCGGGGTCGACGACGACCAAGCGCGGCGTCGGCGCGGGCGTCGGCGTCGGCGTCGAGCGCGTCGACTTCGTCGTCGGCGTGAGGAGGTCCAGCGGGAGGCGCGGCGGCGAGGCTGCCATCGGACGGATCGATTAGCGATGTTTGTCGTGTTTTGGCACCCGCTCCTCCGGTCGTCGTCCGTCGCCGCGAGACCGAGGTAGACGCGGCCGCGCCGCTCCTCGCGCGTCGTCGTCGTCGTCGTCGTCGTCGTCGTCGTCGTCG